>JAABUK010008079.1_pt1 | contig 14894 bp, 19 predicted proteins | sample 5559141 | NCBI WGS metagenome assembly JAABUK01 (sample SAMN10711869, study PRJNA513367) | rock metagenome | isolation source: Antarctica rocks | place: Antarctica: Victoria Land, Pudding Butte nord | collected 2016-01-03
GCGACGAGCCAGGCCAGCGCCATGACGGTGAGCCTGTTCGTGGTGCTGGGGATCACCGCGCTGTGCCTGCTAGCGGTCCCGCTGCTGCCCCGCAAGGCCGCCGAGCTCGAGCACTGAGCGACCACCGGCAAGAGCCCGTGTGGCCGCGATCGACGCTCTCCCCGGGCACATTGCCCGGGTAGAGGCAACCGCAGCACTGAAAAGTACCCCGACCACAAGGTCGGGGTCGACGCCGAGACGGGTCGTTAGTCGGTATCGCACAACGGGACGTCGCCATGCCACATTAATCTTGATCTCAACCGGTCGCTGCCGGTCTGTCGGGCCGGGTGATTGCCGGCCGTCTGGGACGGACGGGCGCGCCCGTCGTTCTGGCGGAACGCCCGCGTGGAGTGGGCCGACGGGACGGTCCGCGAGGGGTGGTTGCGCACCGGTGACGGCATGGACTTCACCGTCGCCGTCATGGCCGAGGGGCTGGCCGAGGCGGTCGGGGCGAGCTGGTCGTCACCTCGCCGGCGTGCGGAACGGCGCCACGAGCTCGTCGGCGACCCAGCGGGCGACGCCCTCCGGGTAGGGCGCGGGCAACATGAGGACGATGTGCCCGAAGCCGGCGTCCAGGGCCGCACCGATCGCCGCACGGGTGGCCGCAGGGTCGTCGTAGGACACCGACACGTTGGTCGAGCGGGTGATCGTCGCCGGGTCACGGCCGATGTCGGCGCAGAAGCCATCCAGTCGGGTGCTGCGGCGAATGCCGTCGGCCATGTCGCCACCCTGGAAGTTCCACACGTCGGCGTGCTCGGCGACGACGCGCAGCGTGGCGCTCGCCCCTCCCCCGATCACGATCGGTGGGTGCGGCCGCTGCACCGGCTTCGGGCTGCAGAAGGCGCCGGTGAGCTGGACGTAGGTGCCATCGACGTCGAACGGCTCGTCCTCGGTCCACAGCCTACGGATCACCGCGGCCGCCTCGGCGAGGCTCCCCACGGCGTGGGCGGCATCGTGGAAGGGCAGCCCGTGCGCCTCGTACTCCCGTCGGGCGATGGGCGCACTGGGACGTGATCCGGCGCCGATCCCGAAGTTCAGCCGCCCGTCGGCGACGACGTCCACCGTCGCCGCGATCTTGGCCAGCAGCGCGGGCGGGCGGAACCGGTTGCTCGTCACCAGCAGCCCGACGCGCAGCCGCTCGGTCTGGGCGGCCAGCGCCGCGAGCAGCGTCCACCCCTCGAAGGTCGGCCCGAGCGGGTCTCCGCCCAGCGGCATCAGGTGGTCGAACAGCCAGGCGTGCTCGATCTCGGGGATGCCGTCGGCCTCCCGCCAGACCCGCAGGAGATCGGTGTAGGCGACCTGCATCGGTGGGGTCATGATCCCGAAGCTCGGACGTGCCATCGGCGCCATCAGCGTCGCCGTAGCGTCGGGTCGAGCAGGGACGGCGGGGTGTCGACCTTCTCCTCCGGCGCGAGGTCCACACCGGGCGGGACGATCGTGTCGATGGCGTCCAGCACGTCGGCGGTGAGCACGGTGTCGGCGGCGGCGAGCTGCGACGTCAGGTGCTCCGGCGTGCGGGGGCCGATGATCGCGCTGGTCACGGCCGGGTGGGCGGTGACGAAGCCGAGGGCGAGCTGGATCATCGTCAACCCCGCCTGCTCCGCCACCGCGGCCAGCTGCTCGACCGCGGCCATCTTGGCCTGGTTGGCGGGCACGGCGGGGTCGAACCGCGCCGGCATGAGTGTCGAGCGGCTGGTGGTGATCTCCCGGCCCGCGCGGATCGCGCCCGAGAGCCAGCCCGAGGCCAGCGGACTCCACACGAGCACGCCCATCCCGTGCTCCTGGGTCGCGGGTAGGACGTGGGTCTCGATGTCGCGCTGCAGGATCGAGTAGCCGGGCTGCTCGGTGACGTAGCGGCCGAGGTGGTGCTCGCGCGCCGCCCACTGCGCCGCCACGATGCGGTAGGCCGGGAAGGTCGAGGACCCGAAGTAGCGGATCTTCCCCGCGCGCTGCAGGTCGGTCAGGGCCGAGAGGGTCTCCTCGTCGCTGGTCGTGGGGTCCCACCGGTGCACCTGGTAGAGGTCGACGTGGTCGACTCCCAGGCGGCGCAGGCTCGCGTCGAGCTCGGCGACGAGCCAACGGCGCGAGCTGCCCCGGTGGTTGCGCTCCTCACCCATGGGCAGGAACGCCTTGGTCGCCAGCACCACGTCGTCGCGGCGCCCGGCGATCGCCTTGCCGACCATCTCCTCCGACTCACCCTGGCTGTAGGCGTCGGCGGTGTCGATAAGGTTGATGCCCGCCTCCAGCGCGGTGTCGACGAGGGCGGTGGCCTCGTCCTGGGTGGTGCGCCCGAGGGCGCCGAAGTTCATCGCGCCGAGCACGAGCGTGCTGACCTGCACGCCGGTGCGGCCCAAGGTGCGGTACTGCATGGATCTGGCCTCCTGAGATCTGGCATCATGACTAACGGAACGAAGTTCCACAAAAGAATATACGGAACAGTGTTCCGTATAGCAAGTGCGGGAGGTGTGCCGTGACGACCAGTGACCACGCGGCGCCCGCAGCGCCCCGCAGGCGGGCCGACGCCCGTCGCAACGAGGCAGCGCTCGTCGAGGCGGCCGCGGCGGTGTTCGTCACCTCCGGCGTCGAGGCACCGGTGCGCGAGGTCGCGGCCCGGGCGGGTGTCGGCGTGGGCACGATCTACCGGCACTTCCCCACCCGGGCCGACCTCGTCGTCGCCGTCTACCGCCACCAGGTGCAGGCGTGCGCCGAGGCCGGCCCGGCCCTGCTGGCTGGCACCAGCTCCCCGTTCACCGCCCTGGCCCGCTGGATCGACCTGTTCGTGGACTTCCTCGTCACCAAACACGGCCTGGCCGAGGCGCTGCAGTCCGACGACGCGGCCCTGGGGCCCTTGCACGCCTACTTCCTCGACCGCCTCGTCCCCGTGTGCGCGCAGCTCCTCCAGGCCGCGACCGCAGCGGGCGAGGTCCGCCCCGACGTCGAGGCCCTGGAGCTGATGCGGGGCGTCGGCAACCTGTGCATCGGCTCGGACGCAGGCTCGGGCTACGACGCACGGCGCCTCGTCGCGCTCGTCCTCGCCGGGCTATGCGTGCCGCGAGAGGACTGAGCCGCCGGATCACGACCGGGCGATCTCCCCGGCGCGGTCGACGAAGCGTCCGCACCCCCTGCACCGATCTCGATGCGACACCCCACGAACGGAGCTGACATGAAAGACACCACTACCCCCGCCGGCGCTGCGTGATGGCCCCGATCGCCCTGGTGACCGGGGCCTCGTCGGGTATCGGGCAGGCCTTTGCCGAGCGACTGGGCGCCAACGGCTACGACCTCGTCGTCGTCGGGCGACGCGAGGACCGCCTCGCTGCGCTCGCCGCGTCCCTGGACGGGGTGGCGGTGCAGGTGGTGGCCGCCGACCTGTCCACCGCGGCCGGCATCGACACCGTCGCCATGGTGTGCGCCGACCAACCACTGTCGATGCTGGTCAACAACGCGGGTGTCGCCCACTACATGCCCATGGTTGACCTGTCGGCGCAACAGGCCCGCGAGCTGGTCAACGTCAAAGTCCTCGCACCCACCATGCTCACCCGCGCCGCCCTGGCCGGCATGATCGAGCGCCGCAACGGCACCATCATCAACGTCGCCGGCATGATCGCCTTCTCCGGGCCCGCCGAGGCTGCCGCACCACCCGGCCGGCGCGCCGTCTACACCGGAACCCTGGCCGGGTCCCTCGCCATGACCCAAACCCTGAACACCGAGCTCGACGGCACCGGGGTCAGCGCGCACGTCCTCTGCCCCGGCATCGTGGCCACCGAGTTTCACGAGGTGCAAGGCATGGACTTGTCGGCGATCCCCCGCATGGCCGCCGCCGACGTCGTCACCGCAGCCCTGTCCGGGATCGAGCACGGCGAAGTGGTCATCGCCCCCGGCGTCGAGGACCGCACCCTGCTCGACACGGTCTTCAGCGCTGACCTCGCCGCCTTCCACGGCCAGAGCCCCCGACTCGCCTCCCGCTATCTCCCCGGCTGACGCAGATCAGCACCACCCTCTACTGAGGAGCCCCGTGACCGCAGAAGGTGTTGTCCCGGCGGTCCGCCGCTCGCTCGGTCAGGTCGGTGCCTTCCTACCCGAGTCGCCGTCCGACCCGACGCCCGCCGAGGTGCAACGGCAAGTGTGCCGCCGCCTCGAGGCGCTCGGGTACCGCTCGGCGTGGACCAACGAGCTGATCGGCGAGGACTCCTTCGCCCAGCTTGCGGTGCTGCTGGCGGCGACCGAGCGCATGGTGTTCGGGACCTGCATCGCCAACATCTGGGCTCGCCCCGCCCAGACCGCGCACGGCGCCGCCACCGTCCTCTCCGAGGCCTACCCCGGCCGGCTCGTCCTGGGCCTTGGGGTCGGGTATCCCCAGCAGGCGGACACCGTCGGTATGGATCTCGGTCGACCCGTGGACACCATGCGGGACTACCTCGCCACCATGGACGCCGCCGCCCCCGAGACACCGGCGCCACCGCCACCACCCGTACGGTCCTGGGCCCAGACAAGCTCGTCGTCTACCTCGACGTGAGCGCCAGCCAAGGGACCACCGACCAGGTCACCGCCACGATCCAGGCGCACCTCGCCGCCGGCGCGGACCACGTCATCGCCGGCGCCGCGTTCGGCACCACCTTCCGGGCCAGCACCACCCGCCTCGAGGAGCTGGCCCCCGCCCTCGCGGCACTCCTCTGACACGGGCGGTCCGGCAGCGAGTAGCGGCGAGACGGTAGCTGCTGCTCACGCGATCGCGGCGACCTTGGCGGGTGGGGTTTTGGTCGGTGCTTCTGACCCGCACGGAGGCCACGGTCTGCCCTGAACCTGCGCCGGCGCTCCGGTTGAGATTCGCAGCACGTTCCGCGTGCGGGAGGTAGCCGCCCCGACGCCCTGGCTGTAGTTGCTGGCGGCGGGGACCGCTACAGGGTGAAGCCGGGCCTGTCAAGACTGGTGAGAAGCCCACGGGGTGAGGAGCTGTCGGCTGTCGTGCAGAGACGTGTCCTGAAAGGTCTGGTCACGGGCTTGTGCGGACGCGGGGAGGGTGTGCAGGCGGTAGTCGACGTAGGCGCCGGACTCAGCGGGGGATGTGCTGAGCGCTTTGCACGATTGCGCCGGGTCCCGACGCCGAGGTGCTGAAGCGCCCAGCGGGCGGGACACGGGCTTCTCGACGCACTCGGGAACCTGCCCGATCCTGCCTTGACGCAGGTCCGCGCGCCGAGAACACCGCCCCACACGCGCACGTCTATGGTCGCGCCGTCAGGTGCGAGTCGCTGAGTCACCGGGGTTGATGGTGCCACGATGACCCTGTGCGAATTCGACGCTGTACCCGTCGGGGTCATACGCCGTCATCGACCGTTCCCATGGCTCGTCGTGCGGCGGGGCAGCGAACTGGACCCCTGCCGCCTTGAGGTCGGCGTACAGACTGTCAAGGTCGTCGGTCGTGAACTCGACATGCACGCCGCGGTGTTGCTCGGCCGTCCCGGCCACTACACCCTCGTTTGCGGCTTCCTCCCGCGACAGCAGACCGATGGTCCCGCCGTCGGCACTACGGATCATGGCGAACGCCGGTGCGGCGTCGTAGGCGAGCTCCAACCCGAGCGTGCCGGCGTAGAACTGCACAGCACGCTCGACGTCCTCCACCGTGAGACTCAAACCCTCGAACCGAAAACTCTGCATGAGGACAGTTTCGCACCCCATCAGAGGGCTCCCAGCCGCGGCCCTCCCGCACTCGACCCGGTCATCGCCGGTCCCCGGTCTCTTTCACGCGCTGCCATCGGTACCTCCTCGATCCGGCTCCACCGGCCGCGGTGGTAGGTGGCGATACGGGCTGGACCAGGGAGTCTTGGTCTCCTGCGTCGCGTCACCCCTTCACTCTCCACCCAGTCACGCTCCGCCCGGGGAACGACGTCGGCGGCGACCAAGACCAGCTTGCCGTTGATGACGTCACCGATGCGCGAATCCTGGTCGGGTGGACACCTTCTTTTCAAAGATCCGACCGCACCCGGCGGCGGTAAGGGCGTCGCGCTGTAACTGGGCGTCCTGCACGACGGTGGAGACCCGCGCCAGGCCGACGAGGTTGTGATGGGTGCTCACCATGGCGCCCACCATCGCCCAACTCATCTCAGAAGAAGGGCAACCACCCGGAGGTTCTGCGCCACTCCTGATGTTGAGATCGGTTATGAACGCGGGCGTACGGTAGTCAGATTTCTGCAACGCCGCAGCGGGTCGACCATTGGCTTGCACCGGCGTACCCGAAACCGAACCCGTTCTCACCCGCGATGAAGGTGCGCGCCTGCGCTCACTCGTCGACGGCGGCGACGAACATGCGCGAACCGGGAGGGGCGATCTGCTGGTAATCCGCGGCGGTCGCCTTGCCCTGCTCGGAACCCAGCGCAGCCTCGAGCGCCGCCTGATCGGCGAAGGACAGCTCCGCGATGCGGGAGTAGGTCTGCGCCCCGCCGTCGGCCGCACCAACCAGGCGGGCACTCTCAAAATGCAGCAGCCCAGGGATCGTCTGCGCCAGCGGCCCATGCACCCCTAGGTAGTGCTCGTCGAACCCGTCGGCATCGGCGGGCGGGGTGTACAAGACAACAAGTTTCACAGTCATGAGCGCACAGTAACCCTGGGGCAGACATCGCGCACTAGACGTACTGCGGCCGGTTAGTTGGAGATCGTCGGCACCGGCTCGACGCCCGGCGAGGTCTTCGTCAGCGCCGGGACCGACCGCGCCCGACACCGGCTCGCCCGCGAGCTCATTCGTCGGTGGCGTGCGGGTGTTACAGGTGGCGTAGGACGGTGGTCTTGATGCGGACGCGGAGTCGGGTGCGCCGGGAGCGTCGCCTGCGGATAAGCAGGGCGGTCATGGCGGCGCCGAGCGCGGCGAGTTCGGTGTCGCCGAGGTGGCGGGCGTGGGGGAACATGTCGCGTTCTTCTTCGGCGGCGTGGTGGTGCAGGGTGGTGGTGAAGGCGTCCCATTCGATAGGGAAGTCTGCGCTGCACATGTCGGTGCGCAGGGCGGTGGCCAGTTGGTCGGAGACGGCGCGGTGCTCGGCGTGCGCGATAGCCACCAGCGGGCTGACCTTACTGACCGCGGGGTAATACAGGGTATCCTCGATCTGCATGTGAATGTCGAGTTCGAGCAGCAGCCGGTCAATCAGCCCCCGGTGCTGTGTAGTGCCGGTGGTGGCGGCATCGATCTGGTCGGTCAGCGTCCGAAGCAGCTGGTGGTGTTCGGCCAGGACGGTGTACGCGTCGTCAGCCTTCATGGGCGCTGACCTCCTCCGGTGGGCTGGAACGCACGCCCGGGCGGCGACGGACCTCAACGTGCCCGGCAGTCACCCGCGTCTCGTAGGTTTGTAGCGGTGCGGACGCAGGACCGCGGGTTGCGGTGCCCTCGGCCGGATCGAAGCAAGAGCCGTGCCAGGGACACACCAGGTCACCGCGGTAGAGCCACCCGTCGGCCATCGGGGCGCCGAGATGGGGGCAGCGTTCCCCCAGGGCGTGGATCGTGGTGCTGTCACGGACAAGAATCATGCCGACACCGTCGGCGACCACGTGGTGGGGTTGGCCTTCTTCGAGGTCACTGGCCGGGAGTACGGGCACGAAATCAGCCGGTCCGAGTTCGTTCGTCGAGTGGTCGACACCGATCTGGTGGCGGTAGACGAGGTTGCCGCCGAGGAAGCTGCTCGCCACCGTGAGCCCGTAACCGAGCCCGCTGCACAACCGGGCCCGCCCGTGCTGGTCGCGGCGGCGATCCCGCCAGGACACCGCACACAAGCCGAGGGCGACGGTGTTGATGATGCCGTGCACCAAACCCGCGCGCCGGGTCTCGTCGTGGGTGTACTGCCAGTCGGCGAGGCCGGTGAGCGCGGCCGCGGCGCTGCCGGCGACCCCGACACCCACCGTGAGCCGGGTCGCGTCGCGAAACCCGGCGGGTCGCGGCGAGAGCATGTCCACGACATCCAAGGCCACCGCCGCTGTCCACGCCCCAACGGGCACCGTGGCCACCGCCGGATGCAGCGGGTGACCGATGTTCGTGCCGTTCAGCACGTTACGGACCCGATCACCGGCCCCGCCGAGCAGGGCGAACGCCAGGGCCATGGTGTGCTCGAGTCGGTAACTCGGCCGGTCCAGCCAGCTCAGGCGCTCACTCGCGCGGGTCGCCGACTCCACCAGATCCCCCACCCGCACCCTGCGACCCGTCGTCATCGGCCCATCATGCCCCCACCACCACTGCGGGAGGCGCAGGCACTTGGCGCAGATCAGGGAGTCAGTATCGTCGTTCGTCCGCGCTCACGTCGAGTTCCACCCGTTCCTCTCTCCAAGGTCCGCCCCCACAGTTGTCTGCGGCCGGGTTTGCGGCGGTGTTGCGGGGCCGTGAGTTCCGGTTCCGGTTCCGGTTGTTGTGGTTGGCCGATGCCCAATCGCTGCTCGGTGACCAGTTGGGGCGGGTGGCGTTGTCGGTGTTGGTTTATGACCGCACCGGGTCAGGACTCGTTACGGCGGTGGTGTATGCGCGGGTCGACCCGCTCTGGCCGCTGTGTCCGACCTGCGGTGACCACGCCCTGTTCGTCGAGCCCGACCTCGGCGAGGACGCCTTCCGGGTGTGCCCCCGCAGCGGCCTGCCGATCGCCGAGGTCGGCCGGCTGTAGGTGGGCGGCGGTGGCGTATGGTCAGGCGATGGGACGCCTCCCCCTCGTGGACTCCGGTAGCGACGACGCCGACCCGCTCGCCCGGCAGGTGTTGCAGGCGGTCAGCGCGGCGCGCGGCCGTAGTGTCGACCCCAATGTCTACCGGGCGGTCGCCAACCACCCACAGGCGCTGCAGGCGATGGTGCAGTTCGGCACGGTCGTCTACTTCCAGAACACGATGTCGCCCGCCCAGCGCGAGCTCGCCTACCTCACGGCCTCGGTCACCAATGAGTGCCACTATTGAATTCCGACCCACGTGCTGCTCGGTCGAGCGGCGGGGTTGACGGAGGACAAGCTCGCGCACCTGGGTGACGACCCACTGCCGGACGGCGTCTACGCGCCCGACGAGGCGGCGATCGTCCGTTACGCGCAGCGCTCGACCCGCATGGACGTCATCGACGACCGGACCTACGGCGACCTCGCCGAGCACTTCAGTCAGCAGCAGATGATCGAGATCTGCTTCACCGTCGGCCTGTCCAACATGATCAACCGGTTCCACGCGACGTTCCTCACCGACGTCGACCCGGTGACGCAGGAGGCACTCGCGCCGAGCTGCCCGCTGTCCTACCCGGACCCGCCCGGGCGCGAGGCCGCCAGGCCTCCCAGGCCTGACGCGGGGCGGTAGACACCGCCGGGCGGGACCGTCTTCGCCGGCTACCACGTCGACGTACCCGGCGGCGGCCACATCACCCTCAACACCGACGGCACCGCATCGGTCCTCGACGCCACCGACAACGTCGTCGCCATCGTCGAAGCCCCCTGGGCGACCGACGCCAACGGCGCCACCAACTACACCACCGACGGTCAGACCCTCACCTAGCACATCGCCCACCAGAACACCGCCACCGCCTACCCATCAAGGCCGACCCCTGGTTCTGAAACTACATGGGCTGCATCCTCGAGTGAGTGAGGTCGCGACGTGCGGGTGCGACGGGCAAGCTCGTCTTGGCTCAACGTCGATAATTACGGCTGGATCCCTACGGCAGGGCGGCCTACGCCTGCTCTGGTCCGTCAGCGGCAGCAGTCCCGCATCATCTGAGCACGTTTTCGTTCTGTCCGACTCGAGCAGTACCGGCGCCATGAACGCCCGGGCGCCCAGGTCAGTCGACTTGGTTGCGCCCGTATGCCGCGGAGTGTTCCCAGTCCGCCAACAAGGTCCGCAATGCGGTGACCAGCGCCAAGGGTTGATCAAGCATCACGTGGTGCCCGGCCAACGGGATCTCGACGACCGGCGCCGCCCGTCCGAGCAGCTCATAAATCTGGCTCGCCATGTCCGTACTGACCAGGCCGTGCTCCGAACGGAACACCGCCGCCCGGCACTGGATTGACGACAACAGATCCAGCCCTGGATTGGTCCTGGCGAACATTCGGGGATCGAACTTCCACGACCATCCGCCTTCCACCTGGCGCAGCGACGTGCGGGCGACGTGGTCGATGACGTAGGGCAGCGAGTCCGCCTGGTCCGGAATGGTGCGGAAATGGGTGACCGCTTCGGCGAGCTCCGGGTACACCCGCAACGGCCCAAAGGCCTTGCGCGCTCGCGCCGCCTGGTCCTCCGGCGTCTGCTGGCGAAACGGTGTGTCCAGCACGACCACTCCGGCCACCGAAGCCGCTTCAGCGCGCGCGGCGGTCATGGTGACCCACCCACCCACCCATGCTGTGCCCGACGATCACTGGAGGGCCGGTGAATCCGGCATCACGGGCGACGGCTGTGACCTCCGCGGCCCACGTCGTCATGTCGTACTCGGCACGCCGCTCACTGTCGCCGTGCCCGGACAGGTCAAGGGCCACCACCCGATGGTCGACCGCGAGAAAGGGGGCAACGTGATCCCACCACCGTCCGTGCGCGGCGCCACCGTGCACCAGCACCAGGCCGGGGAGGTCCCGCTGCCCCCAGGAGCGCACAGCAACAGCGCACCCGCGCACTCTGACGACGTGCTCCTCAACCGCAGCAGCGAGTGCGTCCCGAAACCACTTCGGACCTGTCGTGGACGCCTCCGACCTCGTCGTCAACACTGCTTTCCCATCGTCGTGCGTGTCCATGACCTCGCGAGTCTGCACTACGGCCGGACAACCAGAGCGGGCCCCCTGCGTCGGCGGGCTCGGGCACGCCGGCCTCTACGTCAACGATTTAGAGAAGGTCGTTGCCGGTAGGCGTCGATGAAGTCGCCTAATCTGAGCGGCAGTCCCGCGACATCGCTTGTCACGTTCGCGGGTGGTGCGACGATAGAGGTGCTGGAGGAGATGCATGCTGTGACTGTGGACGGTGTGGTGGCCCCAACATCGGCGGGTCCACCCGTGCTGGTGGGCGGCCGATATCTGCTGGGCCCGTTGCTCGGCCGCGGTGGTGCGGCTGAGGTTTTCCAAGCCCACGACCAGGTTGTCGACCGCTCGGTTGCGGTAAAGATCTTTCTGCCCGGGGTGGTGGCCACCGACCCACGCCGCCAGCACCGCGAAATCAGCACGCTCGCCGGATTCAGCCATCCCGGACTCGTGCTGGTCTACGACGCCGGCGAGACGGGTGGGCGGGCATTCTTCGTGATGCAGTTGGTGTCGGGCCGCACGCTCGCCGAGCGACTGCACGAAGGCCCGATACCTGCGGCGCAGACCACCGAGCTAGGCATCGTCCTGGCCGACACCTTGGCCTACGTGCACAACCACGGCGTCGTGCATCGCGATGTGAAGCCCGCCAACGTGCTGCTCGACCAGCACGAGCACCCACACCTGAGCGACTTCGGTATCGCGACGGTGATCGACTCCACCCAGATCACCAGCACCGGGATGATGATCGGCACCGCCGCCTACCTCGCGCCCGAACAGGTTCGCGGGCATCCGGTCGGGACCAGCACCGACGTTTACACGCTCGGGCTGCTGCTGTTGGAATGCCTCACCGGTCGGCGGGAGTACCCCGGTACCCCGATGGAGACCGCGCTCGCCCGGCTGCACCGCCCCCCCGAAATCCCCGCGGAACTCGCGGCCCCGTTGTCAGACCTGCTGGTGGCGATGACCGCCGACGACCCGACTGAGCGGCCGACCGCCGCTAACGTCGTCGACTGGCTCCAGCACGGGGCGCCATCCACCGCCAGGACCGCGGCGATCGGCGCGCTACCACCACCGCTGCCGGTTGAGCCCGCTGCCGGCGCCACACCGGCACCAGCGCCGTGGTGGGGGCGACACCGCAGAGCATTGCTGGTCGGTGTCGTGCTCCTGGCCATCGCGCTCGGTTCCCTGCTCAGTCTTACCCTGCTCACCCACCCCCGGACCGCTCCAGCTCCCACTGCTCCCGTGCCCGGCCGCACGTTGCCCCCCACCCCGACTCCGACTCTCGATCCCTCGCCGATGGCGATCACACCAACCGCGGAAAGCCCCCCAACCTCCGGCCGCACAGCCGAGCAAGCCGCCCCACTCGGGCCGCCGGCCAGCACCTCTCAGGTAATGATCCCGACCGCACCGGCCGCCGTCGGCACCCCGGTACCGAGCAGGCCCGCAGTTCAGCCATCGGCCCCACTCACGAGTGCCTCACCGCTACCCAGCACACCGCCCGCCCCCAGCCCTTCAGCGGCCAACACCACCACACCCAACCCGCAGCCGACACCACCAAACCCCTCGGCAGTGACCACCACACCGAGCCCGCAGCCGACAACGCCGCGCACCACCACAGCCCCCGGGAATTCGCCCACAGCAAGCGGACCCACGCCAGTCCACTGAGCAGCACCGTGCGGCAGACCCAGCGGGTCGTGTACGCAGCACGGACGTTGACAATCTCGGAGCCCGACCTACCGGCGACCTAAGAATCAGTGAGCGAAGCGAAGACCACCACGTTGTTGGCGTAGTTTCTGGTCTTCTCGTCGAACGCCCCCCCGCAGGTGATGAGGCGCAGTCCGGCGTAGTTGATGGGGCCGTAGACGGCTTCGGTGGGGAACAGATCTTTGGCGTAGGTGTTGATGGCGTTCACCCGAAAGTGGACGACGCTGTGGTCCGCGCGCGTGATGTCAATGAGTTGCCCGGGGCGCATGTCGCCGACGTTGAAGAAGACGCCGGGCCCTTGGTAGGAGTCGACGTGCCCGATGATCACCGCGGCCCCCCGCTCTCCCGGGGTGGGCCCCAGGCGGTACCACGCGGCCTTGTCATAGGAGGTAGGTACTTCAATGGTGTTGTCCTCGTTCAACCCCACTTCTGTCACCGTTGAGTTGATTCCTACGGTCGAAGAGTGCACCCGGACCGGGGGTGAGGGCTTCAGGTACACCGGCGGCGGGGTGCCCTGGGGGTCGCGCACTGCGGGGGTGGTTTGGCCGGGCGAAGCGTCGGTGCGCTCGGTCATGGCGGCGGGAACCGCGCCCAGCGCGCCGGGTGGAGCCGGTGGGGGCGGTGACTGCTGAAAGTAGCGGCCGACCATCAACACGGCAGCCATGATCAGCACCGCACACATCGCCAGGTAGATGCGACCGGGTGACGGTGCGCTTCGCGGCGTTCTGGTCGCAGCACTCGCCGGACGGCGCCGGGCAATAGTCCTCACCTGCGAGTTCTCCTCCTCCATCGGCCACCGCCCGGCCCGGCAGGGGTTGACCTGCCGGGCCGAGTGTGGTGCTGCACATCTAGACCGTCGTCACTCCGCGTTGTCGACGTCCTGGGTCACGCCCTCGCCGGCGGGCTTGCGGTTGTGCTGGTACGCGCCCGCAGCGGCGACCGCTCCGACGGCGGCGACGGCGCCACCGACGAGCAACTCGGTGCTACGGCCACCGGCCGTGCCACCGGCTCCGGTTCCCGCACCACCAGTCGGACTGGCACCGGAGCCACCACTGCCCGAGCCGCCGCCGCTCTGGTTGAGGGTGCCGTTGACGCCGTTCGGGAAGAACCCGCCGGAGGTGGCGACCTTCGGGGTGAGGTAGACGATGTTGAGGACGTGGCCGGGTGTGCGGCCGAACGCGATGCCGTTCTCGTCGGTGGGCACGATGTTCGCGGTGCCGTCGACGAGGATTCCCTGGTCGTCGCTGCCGACACCGTCGAGGCTGCCGCGGGCCTTGGAGATCAGGCCCGCCGGGTCCTGCGCACCCATGTTGAACAGGGTGGTTCGGATCAGCCCGGCGTGGTAGGCCTCGACGGCAAGAACACCGGCTGCTGCCGACAGGTAGGTCTTGTTGCTGATCAGGGGTGCGGCACCCTTGAACGCGGTGACGCCGACGTCTTCGAACACGAACGCGGCGAGCAGGAAGCTCAGCTCGTCGGCGTAGGGGTCGAAAGTGCCCTTGATGCCGGCGGCTTTGGCTGCGGCGGCGAAGCTTGCGTCCAGGTTGATCGCCGGGCGGGCGACGGCGGCGCTACCCAACGCCTTGCGGAAGAAGGTCACGTGGTCCTTCTCATCGCCGGCGATCTCCTGCGCGTACTGCTTGATGGCCTGGGTCTTGAACGGGACGGCCCGTCCACCCGTCACTCCACCCTTGTTGCCGGTGCCGCCGGTCAGGCTGTCCGGCAGCCCTGAGCCGGTGGTGGCGACGGCGTAGAACTCCGCCTCCAGGTATTCCAGGTTCAACGCGAAGTTGAGAATCGCGGCGTCACTGGGGCCCTGGGAGTCCTGGGCGAACGCCTCAGGGGCACCGAGGACCGACGCGGCCCCGACACCCAGGGTGCCGATTCCGGCGGCCCGAAGGAACCGTCGCCGGTCCAACTGGTTCTCGGCACTCCGATTGATCGCCTCGGTGATGAACTTCTTCTCAAACATTGTCGATCCCCTTCGGTGGTGATGCGGTGGCAGCCACGCCCTCATCGACTCGGCTCCCGAGTCGCACGTTTCACTACCGTCACAGCCACCTCAGCCGTGACTCTGGCCACTCTGGTCCCGGCGCGCTGCGGTGTCAATGGTTTCCGCCCATTGGGCGCATTTTGTGACACGTTCTCACTGATTCTGAAATGATCATCTTCTCGAGCAGTGTCCCGGTTTGTCTTCGCACCCACGTCCTCCCACGCCGGATCGGTGCGCATCCCGACTGGCTCGCGGCAAGTGCGAGCCGTTACAACATCCGGAGCCGCCCGCGGCTTAGCATCGCCGGGTGATCGCACGAACTGCTTATCTGCTTAACTGGACTCCTTCTTAGAATTCGCCGAATGTGTTGCTGGCAGGTCGTTAGCGTGTGCGCCTTTCCTCTGATCGGTGGTCGTGGTGCCGCCGATCAGTTCGGTGAGCGGGTG
>JAABUK010008081.1_pt1 | contig 14893 bp, 16 predicted proteins | sample 5559141 | NCBI WGS metagenome assembly JAABUK01 (sample SAMN10711869, study PRJNA513367) | rock metagenome | isolation source: Antarctica rocks | place: Antarctica: Victoria Land, Pudding Butte nord | collected 2016-01-03
TCTTTATGCTCAGTTGATGCTGCGCATATGCACTGTCGAGGCCTTCGATGACCTGATGTCAATCTTTTTGTGGCCTCGCTTAATGGTCTTGGCATATGCTTCGCATAGTCAAGTCTTGTTTCCGACCCCGGCTCAACTTTTCCAACCCCTCGCCAGCTGAAACCCGCAACAGGAGCAATGCGACTCGTTGCATCTTACGTAATCAGTACCCCGCGAAAATAACCCCTTCGCCAACCACGTTGTGACGTTTTTTTGGCGCCTACCATCTCGATTTCCTCGCCACTACAATTCGCATCGAGACTTTCGACGACATGTCAGGCCGAGATCGAGGCACCCGAGGCCGTGGTGAACGTGGTAGTTACGAGAGTCGTGGACGAGGTGGAGGCAGAGGTAGACGAGATGGCCCCGGGGTTCCAAGGCGGGCGAGGCGGGCGAGGCGGAGGACGAAGCGAAGGGCCTGCGGTGGAGGAGGTTTTATTCGTCAGTCTTCTTTCTCATGTCAATGAATCCCGACTAGATTGACCTTACCAGGACGCGCACATACATGTTTTGGTGGGGGCGGTGCCCCCAACCCTCCCTGATGAACATAGGCGGTCCGAAGACCCGCCGCTGCGAAGTATTGCTGGCCAGTTCCAACGTGTGGCGCTCGCGGCATTTATCGACTGGACCGCCCAAATAAAGGATTTACACACAGCTGAAAAAGGCGGCTCCATGCCAGCCTCGCCAAAACGATTAAACCTTATGACCTCGGGCATTCCGGTAACCTCCCTAGATCCTTTGCTTTGCCTTACATAGGGAACTCATCAATCCTCCAGCGATCTTAACCTCATCGCACCATGGGTGGGCCTGAGATTGTAATTTGCACCAACGACCTCGAAAAGGGGCCACCTCCGCACGAAAAGCATGATCAGCATCAAGATGAGACCCGGAATTTCCCTTCAAGCGCGTATCACGACGGAGTTGTTGAGCCCAAGTTGCAGCTTCGGCCGTGGCTAGAAAGCCTTCATCAGTTCATGGACCCTTATGCCAAGGGCTTCGCAATTAATTTGGGCCATAGAATGAAGCATTTCGACATTGTAGTTATCCATTTTCTAAAATCTGGAAAGCCCGACTCGGTAATCACATGTTCTACTCCAGAAGATTTCGAAGGGGCAATCAGCGAAGACAAAGACCGGACAGGCACTCTCGTTATCGCTGAGGACATCTCACAGGCAATGATTGAAGCCTTGGGCACAAGCTTTGAGCTTGAGCCAGAATTCTTTGCCAGCCACTTGGCAGGCACAGAATTGTTTCGCATGGGCCGTCAGGAATCTCCAACCTTGCGAGCTCCCGCTAGAGCGCCGAACCTTCTGCCGGATTATATTAGGAAAGCTCCGTTCTACACAGCGGAATATCGGCGACCGTATCATATTGAGGACGGACAAGAGAAGGTTTTTAAGCTAAGGGTTACTCAGACCAGTACCCCCAGAGGCGCAATAATTATCCATCGTGACCTCCCGGATGTTTTTGTCTGTGAGAAAATCTCGGTATACAAAAAAAGGGGCTCAAACATCGGTAGGCCAGAATTGACAAAGAATCAGCAAGGTTTTGATACTATGCGAAAGTCTAACAATTTACGTCTCTTCTAGGCATCATTCTTACTGATCAACTACTTTCGAAGGTCCCTCCCGCATCCCACATCCCCAACCCAGTCACAGTGCTTGGTGATGATGCTGAGAACCTCGGCACTGACGGCCGCCGTCACCAAGTATCATCTCGACAAGAGCTCATCTCGTGGCTTCAACGTCTGACGCCAGACGAAGCCAAGGCCCTGTTTAACGACCACGAACAGCTCGCTCTGCGGCCCATCCTAAAGATAGTAGAAAATAACGGCGTCATGTTCCTAGCGCACGCCAGCTACATCATGAACCGCGTCTCCATGCCTCATTGTGACGCCCAGTTCCCTGACAGCATCCCCTTCTTCCTACATATCTCGCGCTCCCTCCACCGCTGCATCCACGAACAACAGAGGCTCCTGCGCTATGCGCTGCGTATCGCGTCCCTCCGCGGCGGCGAAGACATCGCGGAGCAGAAGCAGGACTTTGGCTTTCTGGCCGGCGACATGGATGGCATGCAGAGAGCTCTGGAAGAGGACGTGAGGTTCTTGGTCGGGGAGGCCTCAATTCGGGAGGGGAAGATCGTGGGGTGGGTCTCGAAGTTCGCGGCGCTTTTTCTGCCCGTCTCGTTGTTGGCGACGATTTTATCTCTCAGTGAGCCCGGGTATAAGAGGTGGGCTATCTTGGGAGGGTTGAGTGTGCCTTTTGTGTTGATATCGATTTATTCCATGTTCTTCTGGAAGCCAGCGTATTTCAAAAGCCTTAGGTCTTGATCGAGAGACAATAGCAGATTTATCGATCATTACTATGCTGTGGTCCCAATTCGGTGGCTAAAGGGGCAAGAAAACAGCCTTGGGAAGTACAGAGCCCGAACTCACTGAAGGCGTCGGGCCGCCCACGAATATGCATATATCACAGCATATTCATTTGGATTTAGTTTCCCAACTATGTCCATCTAAATAGAGGCAACTCTCGGAATGCAACATGTCGAGGTGTTCGGTGCGTGCTTCCAATCTCTGGTGGAAAGAAAGCGAGTCAAAAGACAAAAGTCAATATTATGGTAACGCAGACGACTTAGGGATGCAGATACTTGAAGCATAGCTAAGAAAGACTTCAATCAGTAATCTGTGATCTTCCCCTGTACGCAGTACCTACTGCTCTTTACAACCTTCATAATCCCACTATCTCAGTCTAAACAGCAAGCTGAACAAAACATCATCAGGTACAGTCAAATGTGAGGAGCCAGACTGGCGTATAATCATTGCGAAGATATATTCTTCGCTTTTACCTTCGCTTTACAGGGCTCGTAATGGTTCAAACATAGAGTAGTAGTTCAGCTTGTGATGGCTTGATCGGCAATTCTCTACCACCCCTTCTCGTGAACACACTCAGATTTTGGAATTCACCTGGGCTGCCAGATGTCAACGGTGCCGCTGAATACATTCGTTTCGGGGTCAAACTCCTGAGTCAAAGCCCACTAACAAATACCAGCTTATGTCAAGCGGCAATGGATAGATTCAACGACCTTTGCCAAGACGGCAACCAAGTGACAAATGGGGGGGAAATATATGTTGGTGGTGGCATGGTAATGTTCAGCGCAGATCCTACCGATATCGCCAATAATTATTAACATGCACTTCCTGTTGCAAGCATGAAGGCGGGACAAGCGAGCAGGATGAGGCGGCTGTAGGATTTAAGCTGAAGTCGGTTGTATGTTCCTGCGTTTAAGGCTGCTTTATGACGGTGCTACTTTGAAAGCCTGTGTAATGACTGTATTGGTAGCTGGGAGGCTTTCACTCCTTCTCGTTCATTTATACTCTGTGCGTTTTCGTCTGGGATATTAGCGGTACTATACTCCAATAGTGCAAAGAGTGTCAAGCTGGCATTGACCAACCCAGCCTTTCATAATTTATGCGTTCGATTGGAATGACTGGTTCTGTCTTGACTGTAACTCAGCCACTGAGTCATAAGATCAATATCTAGATGGGGTAGCAAATGTTGAGAATTATTCAACCCAGTAAGACTGAAAAAAGCTAATAAGGCTCTTGAAACCGAAGATGAGGCTAGAACGAGGGCGGCAGAGCACCGGAGAGAACAGTGTCGACCAGATACCTAAGGTACCTGGTCTTTCCACTCACAGTGTTGGCGACTTCCAGACTTGCATAGATGGTTCAGCAGAATATAGACAACTCCCCGTCGGTCGAACGAATCGAACGCTCGAGGTAACTCAAATAGATAATCTCAAGACTACAAAAAGCGACCATTCAAGAGCATGAACATCCATAGCTCGCTAGCTGTTGAAGCAAAGGGAGCAATAGGAATAGCGAGAATAGGAGCGATGCTATTACATTGCTCGCTAACCCCAATGGGACTACAGCGGATATGTTCCGCACTCGGCACAAAACATAGATAGCCACGTGATACCTTTATGCAATATCAGGTTTACACTTTTTTGCAACATACTACCTTTACCTATAATAGTGACAATCTATGATCTTGTTTCCTCAGCTGCTTCTCCTTCCCCCACTGGGGCTGTGCGCTTGTCGCAGTGTAAGTCATGAAACAACTACACGCTGTTGCCTAACGGTTCCAGGTAGCCCTTCCTGCATTCCGCAGTCAACAGAGACCTTACTTGTCAACATGATTGTTGTCCAATTGGCTCAGTTAGAGCAACCGGCTACTAATAAAATGATCGAGTTCCCACATTTCTCCTTCCCTTTCAAACATTCTTGCCTTCACCATACATGACTTCATCTTCTTCATTGCCGTTCTCTGAATAGAGTATCACCTCACATACCATTACCAAGTCTAGCTAGTTCAAGACTAGTACTCACATCTGTACACAACGTCTGTCCGTGGCTTAAGTCAAGATGCCGGAAGTACATGAAAATGAGGCTCTCGAAGCTTGCTCCACAGGGAATTTGTCAATCTTAAAGGGTCTTCTTCTTAGCGATGGCACGTTTCCGAGGGACTCAGCGTCTACAAAGCTCGACACACATTGTCATACCTCGCGAACAGATGACCAATTTCATCCGAATCCTCTTCTAATATCACAAATGTTGGAGAGGGCCGCCCAGAACAGCCACACGAATATAGTCCAGTTCATCCTGGACGAATACCCCAAAACCGAACTTTATGAAAGCAGCGTTCGTCGCGCAGCACAAAGCGGATTGATCGAGCTCTACAAGGTTCTTCTATCACACGATCCAGCCGTTATAGATATGGACTTCTACGATGGACGAGAATTTCCCATAACAGTGGCCCTTAACATTGACACATCTCCGGAATTCATTGGTTTTCTGCTATCCGCAGGGGCTGATCCTAATGTGGGCGCCTTCGGTGTTGACTGCCTCGCACTGGCAACCAGATCAAGGGTCAACTCTCTGAAGCTTTGCGCCATGCTCATCGAAAGTGGTGCTGACGTAAAGAAATCCTGCGCATTATCCGTAGCTGCAAGACAAGGGCGTCTAGATGTCGTTCGGTATCTCTTACAGCAAGGAGCCGATGTCAACAATCTTTCAAATGGCAGAGCGAGAGATGTCCTCGACCTTAGCCACAATTGGCCGCCTCTACATACTGCCATTGAGGAAGGATATTTGAATGTCTGTGTTCTGTTGCTGGATCATGGCGCCAGTCCATACATGCTGGACAAATATGGTCGCACTGCACTGCAGGTTGCTCGAGCAAGTGAGATTCAAGAGATTGCTCGTATGCTTCAAGCTCGTGGAATTGTTGAGCACAAAGAGGGTGAACCTGCCTAGGGGCGATCATACCCGTGACTTCCATATTTAATGGAATTGTATGAGTATATTGCATCGTGTCAATATACATGTATAGACTTCCGAATGATCCTACAGCAGTATAGCTGCTACTTCTACTTGCGTGACAGGAACTATTATGGCCGATACTTTACCAACACTTTTTTGTGAGTTGGACCAAAAAGTTTCACTAGGGGAGCTGACGGGTGCCTTGAAAAACAACAACCTCAATTCAAAAATGTTTCAGCTAGCATCTACGAGTGTACTTGCGAATTTCATCGCATCTTTCAAAGCTTTGAGCAGCACGAAGCTTTCTGCCTCATTCAGAATTTACTTTCCTAACAGATTTCTTCACATTAGAGTATCAGACTCGAAGGCAATGTTATGTCTCGCCATGATTGCTGTTCTACTTAAGTAATCCACTATCTATCTACTTCGCTTTCAGAATTCCAGAGAGACACCGAACTTCTCCCCCACCAAATCCTCGCTCATAGCCCAGAGCTTTTCTGCTGTATTGGGGTCACTCGCCCAGGCTTTCACGTCTGCGAATTGACAGTCGCTCATATAAAACTTCTCCCCCTTGCACAATAGTCCCGGATCCAGCGCAGCAACCAAAGTAGTGCTAGCTCCTTGCTCCAGCGTTTTCCATGAGTCTGCCAGTCTTTTCAGTGTAGCCTCTGCATCCTCTCGGCTCATATGACGCATGAGCTCGGTATTGATAACCCCTGGATGCACAGCCAAACTTCGGATGCCGAGCGATCTCAGTCTCTGGTCGAGAGACACGGTGAAGAGGATATTCGCTGTCTTGGACGCCCCGTATGCTGCCATAGGGATATATGGCTGACTTGTAGGGATAGTGACTCTAGCCTCCAGGAATTCATAGTCCGGCCACTCATCTGCAGGAATTTCGTCCTTTGTCTTCTCCCAGTTTATGTCGGAGAAACGGACTGGGCTGTAGCGATGACCATTCGAGGAAAGGTTTATGATCCGAACAGAATCTGTTGAAGACGCCTTCGCAGCGGCGATGAGCTTCGGCATGATCAGATTCGTGAATAGGAAGTGGCCGACGTGGTTGGTTGCAAATTGTACTTCAATCCCGTCTTCTGAGAGGGTACGCTCTATAACAGTGGCAACGCCAGCGTTGTTGATCAGAACATCAATCAGCTCCTCATAAGCAAGAACTTCGCTGGCAGCCTTTCGGACTGAAGACTGAGAAGACAGATCAAGCTGCAAAAATCGACATGCAACTTTTGGGAAAGCAGATTGAATCTCTGAGATGACTGCGTCCACTTTCTCATTTGTGCGGCCTGTCAGAATGAGGAGCTTTGGGAATTGCGATGCAAGAGCTTTGGCGGTAGCACCACCTATACCGCCAAGAGATACACCGGTGATGAGGAAGACTCGCCCTTTAATGGGCAAGGTAAAGGCGGCTGCCACCGTGAACGCACTTGTGGTATGATCGAATTCAGAGTGGGTAGCCATCATTTGAGATGTATCGCAATTGGGCTGTTACGATCACGCCCAATTCTCTACTCGAATGAGAATAAATAATAGACGCAGTTATGTCGTTTATCTTAAAGCTGACCCTGTTCGGACTTAGCACAAAGTCCGACTGTCTACGGACTTAAGGGATAATCTGAAGAAATGACATGAGAATAGATATTGCGAGGTTCAGATAAGCATTAGGAACCAATGGAAGCTATAGATGGTTTGGGGGCCTCATCACGGCTTTCACGGTCCCAGAGGTTTACCGTTTTCGGCTCTTCCGAGCAGAGCAAAGCAGGCAAAAGGGCTCATATGTCAAAATCATGTAGAACGTTCGAACATTTACAGAAACAGACCATTTCGTCTCAGAATATTTACGAAAAGTTCACTAGGGCGATCCACGAGTGTGGAAAGGTTACGAGTTGGTGCTGTCGACTCAAACATAATATGAAATGCATCTCGATCGACTCTCGATGTCAAGGATTTATCTCACTACTGGCACACGGTAGTAATTGTCCGCCTTACAGAATTCGAGCCACGGCATAAGTGCATTAGGCACCTGCCGTAATATAGAACTTGATGAGGGAGAAAGTAATGGCATCTGTGTACGCTATTTTCGGCATGGATCTTCGATGGTTGTATGTTCTTTACAACTCTGAGTGACTTAGTGACAGTCGAAAGTACTTCACCTATGTAATCGACATTGCACCACCTGTAGCCTCAATATGCGCCATCAACTTCTCACTCATGCTTGACTCGCATGTGATTGAGATATTGAGCGCGATTAAAAATTGGCGAACGACCGACGTTTGATATGGTCGAAATTCGAGTGGTGGAAGGAAGATTTGATTAGCGTAGAATGATAGATATACAATACGGGTCGTCGCTTGCAAACACTTCAGAGGGTGATCGCTGGTCTGATGTAGACAACAGGTCTTTCCAAGACTGCATGAACGTAAACATTTGTGAAGTGACTTCTTTGAAAGAAGCAAGATCTGTTCGATAGATGCAATGGCTCGTCAGATAGCTATCTTTTTTTACTAGAAATCCGCCCTCAGCCTTCATGCATAGCAGAGGAAAGTCTCAACTGGAAACGAAATGTATCAACAATGAACGTTCCACGTATGTACCAAACACTATCATACAAATATCCACGTTCGTCGTCTGGCTTGTGAGTACTTTTTAGATTGCAGACCTCTTCTTTCACCCAGTTCAATCACTAACGATTGCGGCTGTATGCACAATCCGAGAGACAGATGTTGTAATAGATCGAATTAATCCTGTTGGACGAGAATAGTGGTTTTAAGTTCACACACGAATTACCTCCATTAGCCTTCTAGAGGCTTCCCCCCTTCTATAGCTGGCCCCCTTGCCCCAGGGTACATCAGTCGGAAGCGCAATTGTCGGAGCCGTAAGCTTCCCATCCGACTGCCATCAGGGAGGCGAGGTCGCCAGAAGCGAGGTAGACACTGTTAGTCGTGAGGTCCATCGTCACGGAGGTAGAGCAGATGCCGGGTTGGTGGCCGTAATTCAAATGGCTAGAGCTAAAGAGAGGCTGTTAGAGCAATGAGGATGAGAACAAGAGATGTAATCATCAATCCTCGCTTGCGTATTCGTTAGCTTTTGAATTCGTTCGTTTGACTAGAGTTGGATTGCGAGAGGTTCCGGGAGCTGCGATTACGAGCGCGAAGAGGGTATGGAGGTAGAGGAGAATGCTGGGGAGTGTGGTGTGCATACCGATACAGGGTAGAAGGTTGGCTTAGGCGAGAGTTGGTTTTGCATGAATCTCGAGTTGTTTGAATATGGTGAATTTAAGGAAGTAGCAATGAAGGAGAAACGACATCCGCTTTATAAATTTAGTTTCTTACTGTAGCTACACACGACGAAGGAGATACGGAAAGTAATGAAGTAACCAGCTCGATGAAACGTGATTATCGAAGCTGACCCACTGCCCTGAGCCAACTGTGGCGATAAAGAAGTTAGCAGGAAGATCAAAGACGAGGTAGAGTAGGTAAATACTAGGTGTAGTAGGATTAGGGGCTTGAAGTGTAACGCTGTTGTTGAGCACAGCAAGTGGTGGTGTAGTAAGGTATTGTACTCTGTTTGGCACGCTTGGGGCGGGGCGGAAACACCTCCGCCTTGCAATTACTATTAACTCTCTTTTATCCGGCGCTAGTGGATGGGTACTTCTTCCTTCCTCCATAGTTCCTACCTACTAGATAGTTCAGTCAATATATCTACATGCCTATCTACCCTCTTGTCCTCGTATACCAAGATGGTGCTCTTCTCCTAGCTTTATACTGACTATTATTGTCGGCGTGAAGCCCACCTTCTCACTGGCCGTTCCTCATGGATGGGCTCCCCCAAGCACCTCCTCCCCTTCCACGACCGTCCACTTTACCTCCACATTCTTGAGCTGCTACGGACCTTTTGCTGCGTCGCCGATAAGATCTATGTCTCCGTCAATTATCCAGAACAAGCTGCAAGGTTTAACCTGCCTAAGAGCTGGCAAGATCGCGTGACCTTCCTTTACGACGCCTCCAGTCAAGACGACTCGATTCCCTATGTAACGGCCAAGGCCAAACCTAACGATAAAGGGATCGGTCCCGCCGCTGGACTGCTTGCTGCTTATAAGAACGACCCTCACGCCCATTGGCTGGTGGTAGCGTGCGATTATCCCCTCCTTATACCCGATGCGCTTCAGCAGCTATATGACGCTTACGAGGAACCGGTGACAATTTTCGTGAACTCACAAGGGTGTTGTGAGTCGCTGCTAGGAATTTGGGGTCCTTACGCGTTATCGAAGCTCGAGAGCAATGTTGGAGGAGGATGCACGGGCCCAAGCATGGTGGTCAAAGAATTACAAGGGCGACTGATCAAGCCGGGCGTAGATTTATAGATTAAGGGTGCAAATACCAAGGAGGAATGGGTAGATATCCTGGAACTGGTGATTGATACAGGGAATGTCCCACGAAGATGTTGACGGTGAGGGGCCACATGGAATGGGCAAGCTATTTCGAGAGCCAAGCCCAACCCTAGTCTTGTCTCATACATTACTGTCTAATTAGGAGGAACCATATCTTAAGGGCTATAAGAGATATCATCAGTCCACGGCGAGAAGCTACCACACCCTACGCTAAGCCACCACCGGCATCTATAATATCTCAACGAGTTATTCCAAGCGAAGGAGGGTGCAATGGAAGACATTTTACAACAGGTTCTGCCGGCGAATGTTCAGACCAACTCGGGATAACCACCCAGCAATCGGCTTCGAGCAAAGGGCTTATCAGACTAGATCCTTGCTTTGCAATTAGCTTCACTTCCGATACCTCCCCAGATACATCTGAAACCCTTGCAAAGCAACCAAAGCTTCATACGCCTGATTCCACCCTTGTCGGCGTTCTGGAAAGAGAGTGTCACACGAGGTACGAGATGTACCTTTTGAACTTATCTCTGTATCAGCCTAGATTGTGAGGGCATATGGTTTGATTGCGCTGCGTATATCTTCCGAGATCCGCCGCATGATCTTGATACCGTAATTCACCTCAAGGTCATGTACAAGGTCCGGTATCAATCTATCACAGATCTCAACAAGTACATCGATGGCTTCCAAAGTTATAGTCATCCAATGGTCAAGGAAGCGCCTTCGGGGCGAGAGGTTCTTGATATCCTTCGCATTAGGCTTGGAGCTCTCTACGTTTTGAACGGAACGAAATTGCTGTTCTTTCACCTCTGATATTGCTTCGCTGGTACTGTTCCGGCACTTTTCGACTTTGACGGCTCCTGATTTGAGCAATGGTTGCTTGGATATGGGATCCCAAAGCTCTATTTATTTCGTAAGTATTTCGTAGTTTAATCTGCGAACCTATTGCTCACCTTGCGTCAATTCGTTCGCTGCTCTGGCGATTTTGTTTGAAGCATCAAAATAACCATAATGGAATGGAATGAATATCTGCCCCTTTGCTATTTTTGTAATGGTCACAGGCATTTGTACGGCACCTCCTCTTGACCTGATTGTCACTTGTTCTTCTTCCTCGACGTTCAATGCCCTAGCGTCGGCTTCCGATATTTCGACCCTCGGTGCGAAGGCGGCATCTTCTAGTTCTTTTGACCTGCCGGTCTTTGTTCGGGTATGGAAATGGTACATCAAACGGCCAGTTGAGAGCTGCAATGGGTACTCGTCATCTGGTCCCTCGATTACTGGGAGATAGTCTGCCGCTTTGAGGATCGCACGCTCACGTGTCATGGCCGTAGGATGCACAATATTCAATGTTCGTATAGAAAACACAATCGGTAAATAGTCTCTTCGTTCCTTCTGGGTTCTCTTTATTGCATGGTCATTGAATTTCAGACCCAACAGTCAGCTTCTCATATGTCATTCCAGTATAGTCACATGGTCTTCCTGCAGACATCTTATTCCATGCTTCAAACGCGTCGTTCTCGTTTGTTCATGGCAGAAGAGGCTCGCCATCTTTGTCTCTGAAATTCATACATCTGAAATAGCTCTGAAAGATTTCGAAATCGCTTTTTGCTTCGCCAAAAGGATTGACGGCTTTGTGAGACAAATGCACAGTACGATCAACATTTGTGAAACATTCAGTCTTTTCGGCCCACTGCGCTGCTGGTAATACAACATTCGCAATAGCCGTCGACTTTGTCATGAAGATGTCTTGACAGACAACAAATAACTTGAAATTCGTGAGAAGCTCCCTTACTCTCGAAAGGTTTGACAGGCTAAGTAGTGGGTTTGTACCGCTTATCCAAAACATTTGTATCGTACCTGAGGCAATGTACTTGAGCATGTTGTGAATGTGGGTTGGCTGATTCCAATGTGGGATCTTTTCGAGCTCGATATTTCATACGTCGGCCATTTTCTGAGTTTGTTTCGGAAGTCAGGGAACTCTTCATCACATCCACTTTCTCGATTATTCTATGCCGTTGGTTGACCGTTCATCTGGTAAATCCCGCTCCCTGGCTTACCAATCAAGCCTCGAAGAAGGTTGATATTATTGATTTGACACGCGCTGGCGATGGCTTGATTTGCCTGGTATACACCTTGAAGCGCGGTGGACAGGAGACTTTTGGTCGTACCGATGATGTGTGCGGCCCTTTTCAGATCCTTTGCAGGGATTCCAGTTATCTTCTCGACCATTTCTGGATTATACTTCTCGACCTTTTCCCGGAAGACTTTCAATCCCACAACATCCTTGAAGATTCACCCTTCATCTATTCAAGAATTCTCAAACAAGAGATGCTGGATACCATTGAGTACGGCTATGTTCGTTTCTATCCTGGGGGCTTAATGTACAGTAGCCTTCTTGGCTGTATCTGAAAGCCGTGGGTCAATCACTATCAGACTGGATGGGTCAGGTCCTTCAAGACGATTCAAGACTCTTGACCACAAGACAGTCTGGGTAGCCGCCATATTATGTTGTACTACGAACAAGCAATCAGTAACATCGATGTCAGTATAGGAGCCTGGTTGACCATCCGAGCCGAAGGACTCTCGCATTGATGCAGCTGCCGTTGCCGTACACAAACGTGTATTGCCATCCCTGGACCCATTAGCTTTCCAATAAGCTATAATTTGATGGGGGCAATACATATGCAACGTGTTCAAGCCACCTTTGCCGATGGCAGCGAGTGCATAGTACTCCTCGAGAAAGAGCTGACCGGAAGTATAGAAGCCAATACCATGATTTGTCAGACGCTTCTGTACCTCTTTGGATTTTTGTACGATCAAGTCCATGGCTTCATCCCACGAAGCGCGTTCCAGCTGACCGTTCTTACCACCTTCATTTCAAGGATGAGGGGATAATGAAGGCGATCTTTTGAGGTAATCGATACCCATCTTCATGAATGAGCATTCACCCACACGATAGTAAATTCAAGGACTACATACCCGTGCATGCCCCTCGGTTCAAGTCGGCCTGCTATGTAAAAGAAGTAGCCATAGCTAAAACAAAATTCCTTATTGCTCAGTTTCTCTCGAGTAGTCTTACCTGATCACCAAACTGTCACAATTCAGAGAAATAATTCGCAATGATAGTTATTTATGTATAGCAACACAGTGAGCGTGAACGGTTGGTTCTCTACGGAAAGGCTTACTTTCTATTGAAGCTCCTTTCTCCAAGAGCGACTTTTCCCACACCCTTCTCCGCTCCCCGCTTCTCATCCCATTCATCCCCCAGCAACAGCATCAACAGCCGCCTAACAGGAATCGCAATTCTCACTCAACATTCTCGACGGCTTCTCGTCGTTCTCGCATACCTCACCTTCGCTCCCGCAGTAGTTCTATTCCTTGCGGTCGGTGCAGCCGGATGCGAAGAGGACGTTGCAGAATTCGCACTTTGTTGGGTGGTTTGGGGTTGTGGCGGTGTTGGTCTGGGGTGGATTGGTGATTGTAGGTGTGGTAGTGTGTAAATGCAGGTTCCGGCTGGGATGAGAGAGCGAGAAAGGGAGTCGATAGTCGAGGAAGGAGGAGCGGTAAAGGAACTGAGAAGGCAGTGGCTTGGATATAATATTCAGCTGTTTTTCACGAACAATCGAGCAGTGCCAAATTTCTAAAGGTTGCTGTTCTGTGGGTATATCTGATGGGAAGGCTGCCGATGTGGTTGATGCTTGAAGACAAGCGGGACAAGAGATGGTAGGGGCTTGCGGAAATGGAGTTGTTTATTTTCGAAGATGAGGCTGGTTAGGGGAGAGGGTAGGGAATGAATGGTGGAGAGCGCGAGGCTTGCAGGAGAAGGCTCCGGTCTCAGAGAATGTCCTGGTTGCAATCACAAAGTTTCCATGAGTACTTCTGCCTGCATCGACACCATAACAGTCGGAGAACAAAGCTTGATGATGAGGGGGTGAGGCTATCATGTGCTAACGTGTAGTAAAGAAGTGTTAATGCAACAGATAGGTCCAAGCTTGCCGGTAATGATAGCCTGTTTAGCATTTTTCTTCATGGCGAGGGGCAAATTTGATAGACTGTTTCGAGAATGGCGATGTGAAGTGAAGTTGAAACGACTATCGTTGAAAATGAGATCTTTTCCATTGACTGTTGGTTTGACGTCGGCTTTCAACCAGGCAAAGACGGTGTTCGTGCCTGACCTGTCACGCTCTACTTCCCTTCACGTTCCTTGATTATTTCCATGTCTAGCAGCCGGATAGAGAGCTTCCTTGAAGATAATAAACCGATTAACTTTGTTTGCGACATGGTGTACTTCAGTATCTATGCGACAATATCCCAAGGGTGAAATGGTGGCTAAAGTGTAAATAGCTGAAGAGAAGATGGTAACAGGAACAAGGAAATTAAGAATGCGCTCATGTTCAGAATCAGACTCCGAGCATTCAAGGTTCAAGTCTTTAGTCAACATGTTAATCGCATAATCGACGTCGTTATGAGAGACATGCCTTCTGGAACAAGGAATGCAATGTTATTTTTGCTTGAACAAGAGGAAAGAGGAATTGCATCCGAAGCGCCTGAAACTAACAAGACCAACTAACAAGAGCATTGTTACACCAGAAGAGATACGTCTCCTTTTTCTTTGTCTCATCACAGTCTCCTTCTTTCTTTCGTCCATGAGCTTAAAGACTCCAACCGTTATACCTCACCATTCATCTCATCTTTAGTTTTCGACATTCCCAAGACCTAGAGCCCAACTTCTCATCAGCTCAAATCACGAACTTTATCCACGACCCAATCATCCTCGGATTCTGGCTCAAAGATCGCAACTATGTGTCAATACTCTGAAATACTATACGACTGTGGCCATTGTCAACGCCGTGAGTTTGACTTTTGCAATGATGTCGAGTCGTGCACCCCCAAGAAAATGGAGGTGTGGGTGTTGAAGTATATTTGCAACGAGTGTCAGGTGGGTGTTGATGCTATCGTGGCGGAGAGTTTGGCAGTGTACTTGGCGGAGATGAATGTGACTGAAGGGGATTGAGGGGTCGATTGTCTAGCTATTTTTCCGTGCTTATACTTGAAACGCTTGCTTGTGAGATGTGGAGGGCTGCGAACGGCGTAGCCGCAAATTGAACTTGATATTTCATCGTCAACAAATG
>JAABUK010008083.1_pt1 | contig 14892 bp, 11 predicted proteins | sample 5559141 | NCBI WGS metagenome assembly JAABUK01 (sample SAMN10711869, study PRJNA513367) | rock metagenome | isolation source: Antarctica rocks | place: Antarctica: Victoria Land, Pudding Butte nord | collected 2016-01-03
GCTCGACATCGGCACCGGCACCGGACGGATGCTGGAACTGCTCGCGCCTCGCGTCCGCTCCGGTCTGGGCATAGACGCCAGCCGCGCCATGCTGGCCCTCGCCCGCGCCCGGCTGGCCAAGCCAGGGTTGGCGCATCTCGGCGTCCGCCAGGCCGACATGTATCGCCTGCCGCTGTCGCCGGGCTATGACGTGGCGGTGCTGCAGATGGTGCTGCACTATGCCGAGGACCCCGCCGCCGTGGTGGCAGAGGCCGCCCGCGTGCTGGCCCCGGGCGGGCGGCTGCTTATTGTGGACCTAGCTGGCCACCGCCGCACCGATCTGACGGAGCGCTTGGCCCACCGCTGGCCCGGCTTCACCGACGCGGCGATGCGCGACCTGCTGCGCGCCCCTGGCCTTCTGCCCGGCCGGCCCATATCGGTGCACGGCGCGCTGGAGGTCCGGCTGTGGCCTGCCACCCTCCCCGCCACCCCCGCCCTGGATGGCCCCGCCTTGGATAACTCCACCTTGGACGACAACTCCGAACCCCGCCGCGAACTTGTTTCAGAGGACGCTTGATGACCCGACCCCACTTGCTCGACGCCCTGCGTGACCAAGTCCTACTGTGCGACGGCGGCATGGGCAGCCGCGTGCAGATGCTGACCCTGGATATCGAGCGCGACTACTGGAACCAGGAGAACTGCACCGAGGTCCTGAACCTGTCCCGCCCGGACCTGGTGCGCGAAATCCACCGTGGCTACTTCGAGGCCGGGGCGGACATGGTGGAGACCAACACCTTCGGCGGCTCGCCGCTGACGCTGGCTGAGTTCGACTTGCAGGATCGCACGCACGAGATCAACAAGGTCGCAGCCGAGCTGGCGCGGGAGGCCGCGGACAGCTTCGCCGATGGGCGGCACCGCTGGGTGCTGGGCAGCATCGGGCCGGGCACCAAACTGCCGTCGCTCGGCAACATCGCCTATGACCCGCTGGAGGCGGCGCTGGCCGCGCAGTCCCGCGGCTTGATCGCCGGCGGCGTGGACGCCATCCTGATCGAAACCTGCCAGGACACCCTGCAGATAAAGGCCGCCGTCAACGGCGCCAAGATCGCCCGCGCCGAGGCCGGCACCGATACGCCGATCTTCGTGCAGGTAACGGTGGAAACGACCGGTACGCTGCTGGTCGGCCCGGATATCGCTGCCGCCGCGACGGTGATCCATGCCCTGGATGTGCCGCTGATCGGCCTGAACTGCGCCACCGGTCCGCAGGAAATGAGCGAGCATGTCCGCTGGCTCGCCGCCAACTGGCCCGGCCTGCTGTCGGTGCAGCCGAACGCCGGGCTGCCGGAGCTGGTGGACGGTAAGACGCACTACCCGCTCGATGCCGAGCAGATGGCGAGCTGGGTGGAGCGCTTCATCAGCGAGGATGGGCTGAACCTGATCGGCGGCTGCTGCGGCACCAACACCAGCCACATCCAGGCGCTGGACGCGATGCTGCGGCGCCGTGCAATCGAGCGAGGCGGATTCCGGCCCGCGCCGGTGGCGCGCAAGCCCGTGTGGGTTCCGGCCGTCGCCAGCCTGTATGGCCAAACCGCTCTGCGGCAGGAGAACAGCTACTTCTCCATCGGCGAGCGTTGCAACGCCAACGGGTCCAGGAAGTGGCGCGAGCTGCAGGAGACGGCGGACTGGGACGGCTGCGTCGCCATGGGCCGCGAGCAGATCGCCGAGGGCAGCAACAGCCTGGACATCTGCACCGCCTTCGTCGGGCGCGACGAGGTGATGGAGATGAACGAGGTCATCACCCGCTTCACCAGCAGCGTGAACTCGCCGCTGGTGATAGACAGCACCGAGGCCAACGTGCTGCAGGCCGCGCTGCGCCTGCACGGCGGCAAGCCTATCATCAACTCGATCAACTTCGAGGATGGCGAGGAGGCCGCAGAAATCCGCATGCAGATGGCGCGCAAGTTCGGCACCGCGGTGATCGCGCTGACCATTGACGAGGAGGGCATGGCCAAGACGCCAGAGGCCAAGCTCGCCATCGCCCGCCGCCTGGTGGACTTCGCCTGCACCAAGCACGGCCTGCCGCAATCCGACCTGCTGATAGACCCGCTGACGTTCACAGTGGCGACCGGCAATGAGGACGACCGCAAGCTGGGGCAGTGGACGCTGGAGGGGATCAAGCTGATCCGCGACGCCTTCCCGGACATCCAGATCATCCTGGGCCTGTCCAACATCTCCTTCGGCCTCAACCCGGCGGCCCGGGCCGTGCTGAACTCGGTGTTCCTGGACCATGCGGTCAAGGCGGGGATGACCGGCGCCATCGTCCACGTCAGCAAGATACGCCCCCTGCACCTGATCGCCCCCGAGGAGGTGCAGGTGATGGAGGACCTGCTGTTCGACCGGCGGCGCGAGGGCTACGACCCGCTGCAAGCGTTGCTGGCGATGTTCGCCGACCGCAAGGCCGCCGACGCCGTGAAGAAGGTCCGCGCCGAAACCGTCGAGGGCCGCCTGAAGGACCGCATCGTGGACGGCGACCGCAAGGGCCTGGCCGACGAGCTGGACGAGGCGATGCTGACCAACGCGCCATTGGACATCATCAACAACATTCTGCTGGGCGGCATGAAGGTCGTCGGCGAGCTGTTCGGCGCCGGCAAGATGCAGCTCCCCTTCGTGCTGCAAAGCGCGGAAACGATGAAGGCCGCCGTCGCCCACCTGGAGCCGCACATGGAGCGGGTGGAGGGTCAGGAGAAAGGCGTCATCGTGCTCGCCACCGTGAAGGGGGACGTGCACGACATCGGCAAGAACCTGGTGGACATCATCCTGACCAACAACGGCTACCGGGTGGTCAACCTGGGCATCAAGGTCGGGCTGGCCGACATGGTCGCCGCCGCCAAGCAGCACCGCGCCCACGCCATCGGCATGAGCGGGCTGCTGGTGAAGTCCACCGTGGTGATGCGCGAGAACCTGGCGGAGATGGGACGCCAGGGCCTCGACATCCCCGTCATGCTCGGCGGCGCCGCGCTGACCCGCAACTATGTGGAGGAGGACTGCGTGCAGGCCTATGCCTGCGGACGGGTGGTGTATGCGCGCGACGCCTTCGACGGCTTGCACCTGATGGACAAGGTGACGGGCAACGGCTTCGACGACTACCTGGCCGCCGTGCAGTCGAAGCGGTCGGGCAAGGCGCGCAATACCAAGCGCACCTTGGGCCAAGCCGACGCCAAGGCTTTCCGCCCGGTGGACGTAGCCGCCGTGCGGGTCCGGCGGCACGGCATCACCCGGGATGTGCCGGTGTCCGAGCCGCCGTTCTGGGGCGCCCGGGTGATCGAGGCGCCGACCAAGGCAGTCATCCCGTTCCTGAACGAGCGCAGCCTGTATCAATTCCAGTGGGGCTTCCGGAAGCAGGGCAAGACGCTTGACGACTTCCTGGGCTGGGCAAAGCAGGAGCTTCGCCCGGTGCGCGACCGCATGCTGGGTATCTGCGAGCGGGAGGACATCCTCAAGCCGCAGGCGATCTACGGCTACTGGCATGCCGCCGGCCAGGGCAACGACCTGATCGTGTTCGACCAGGACGGCCAGACCGAGCTGTGCCGCTTCGCCCTGCCCCGGCAGCCCAAGGAGGATGGCGAGTGCATCGCCGACTTCTTCCGCGACGTGGACGATGCCGAGCGGGACGTGATCGGCCTGCAGGTCGTCACCGTCGGCCAGAAGGCGTCCGATACGGCGCGGGTGTGGTTTGAGGACAACCGCTACCAAGACTATCTCTATTTGCACGGCCTGTCGGTCGAGGTGGCGGAGGCGATGGCGGAATATACCCACAAGCGCATCCGCGCCGAGATGGGCTTCGCCGGCGAGGACGACCGCGACATGGACCGGATGCTGCAGCAGCACTACCGCGGCAGCCGCTACTCCTTCGGCTACCCGGCCTGCCCGCGGCTGGAAGATCAGGAGCCGTTGCTGCGTCTGCTGGATGCCGAGCGGATCGGGGTATCGCTGTCCGACGAGTCGCAGCTCCATCCGGAGCAGAGTACCAGCGCCATCGTGGTGCTGAACCCGCGGGCGAAGTACTTTTCGGTGTAGGGCAAACTGCCTGCCGTTCAAAGGGCGGCCAGATTGAGGCAGCAATGTCTCAACGGCGTTACTGAATGGTAAGGCCACGTTGCAACGCGCCTCAACGAGGATGCGGGTTCGACCCCCGCAACGGGCAGGCCGCTTCCGTCAGGAAGTGGCCAATCCGTTCCAGGCGGGTCAGGACCTTTCGCCGATCCCATGCTTCATCGGGTAATCCCGTGCTATACTGCTGACATGACCGAGCAAGCGATCCAGCCAGATGAGCATGCCGAGGACATCAAGGTGCATCCCGGCATCCGGTCCCACGTAACGGGCGATGCCGAGTTTCAGGCGCATGTGCAGCGTGGCAGGGAGTCGGCCAAGGCTGGCCCGAACCGCAGCTTGGAGTCTGTTGACCGCGAGGTCCAGCGCCTGCTCTCGCGTTGATCCGGCTCTCGCCGGCGGCCGAGGCCGACCTTCTCAGCATCGTAGAGACCATCGCGGGGAACAGCGGAACGGTCGTTGCGCGCCGGGTTTACGACCGGATTAAGATGGCGTTGCTTCCGCTAGACCGACTCCCGCTCATGGCTCGCGCCGGACGCGTTGCGGGAACCCGGGAGCTGCCCGTCCCTGGACTGCCCTACATCGTTGTTTATGAGCCAGAACCGGACGGAGTCCTCGTTCTCAGCGTCATTCACGGCGCGATGTCGTGGCCGCCCAAGGGCATTTAGCCCACCGTCGAGATGGGATGCGCTGCCTCCGGGCCGGAACCGTCCGGCCAGGCAGGTCGGGGCCACATAGGTCTGCCCTGCGCCAGCTAGTCCACCGAGGGGCGCTGCACGCCGGGACATCACGCCGTGGCGGATGCGGCGGCGTGGCCATCCAGCCCCTACCGGCCTTGGCGCCGGCGCAAGGCGAGCAGTCCGGTTAGGGTGACACTGGCTGACCCCAACTGCTAATCACCCCGGGGCCAAGCGGGAGCTAGGATTGGACCGGATCGGACGGATAGCGGCGGGCACCATCGTCGTCGGCATCATCGTGCTGGCGATGAAGGCATTCGCCTGGCGCCTAACCGGCAGCGCAGCGCTGTATTCGGACGCGCTGGAAAGCGTGGTGAACGTCCTCGCCTCCGTGATCGCCTTCGGCGCCCTGCGCCTGGCCGCCAAGCCCGCCGACGCCAACCACCCTTATGGTCATGACAAAGCGGAGTTCTTCGCCGCGGTGATCGAGGGCGTGCTGATCATCCTCGCCGCCGCCAGCATCCTGCAGCATGCCTGGGCCACCTGGAACGACGCGCCGCGGCTGGAGCAGATGTGGCTCGGGCTCGGGCTGAACGCCGTGTCCACTGCGATCAACGGCGGCTGGGCGGTGCTGCTGCTGCGGGAAGGCCGCCAACACCGCTCGGCCGCACTGATGGCGGATGCGCGGCACCTGAATTCAGACGTCGTGACGTCGGTGGGCATCACCGCCGGGCTGGTCCTGACGGTGTGGACTGGGCTGCCCTGGCTGGACCCGCTGCTCGCGGTGGGGACGGCGGTGCACGTGCTGTGGTCCGGCCTGCGCGTCGTGCACGGCTCGGTCGGCGGCCTGATGGACGCGGCGCCGGCGGAGGTGGTGGTGGAGCGCATACGCCGCCTGGTCGGCCAGCACGCCGACGGCGCGATCGAGGCGCACGACCTGCGCACCCGTCATGCCGGACGTCTGACCTACCTGGAGTTCCACTTGGTCGTGCCCGGCGACATGCGCGTTGCCGAGGCCCACGCCATCTGCGACCGGATCGAGGCCGCCCTCAAGGCGGAGGTGGACGGCCTGGTCATCACTATCCATGTCGAACCCGAGCTGAAGGCCAAGCACAGCGGCGTGCTTGTCCTGTAGGTGCGCGCCGGGGCGAACAGGCTTGGTTTGGCGGTGTCCGTTGTCCTCCATGCCGGGGCAGCGGCAGTGCTGCTGCTGCCGTGGGCCGGACGGGGCAGCGGGCCGGTCCAAGCACCCCCCATGGAAGTCGAGCTGATCCAGACCAGCACAGCCGGAGCCGCAGCGCCGCCGGCCGATGCGCCTGCCCGGCAACCGGCGCCGTCCGCCCGACCCGCTCCGGCCGCACCGCCGGCTGCCGACCCTGCGGCGGCGCAGGCTCCACCGCTGCCGGCCCCGCAGCGAGAGGCAGCATCGGCGGCCCTAGCAGCGCTCCAGGCCGCACCGCCTGCCCCGGCAGCTGCCACCGAGACCAACCTAGGCAACGGCGGCCAAAACCTGGCCGACCTGGACTCCCGCAGCGACGACATCATACCGCCCCGCCCCGACAGCCGGTTCCGCAACCTGCCTCCGGCCTATCCTTCGGAGGCCATGCGGCGCCGTCAGCAGGGTACGGTGCGGCTGGTCGTCCATGTCTCGACAGAAGGCATCCCGATCTTGGTCGAGCTTGCCGGCAGCAGCGGCCATCCCAGCTTGGATAGGGCGGCAGTGGACGCGGTAGGGCGGTGGCGGTTCCGTCCGGCGGTGGGCGGTGCCGGACCGTTGCCGTTCGACTATCCGCTCGACATACATTTCGTTGGGGACGGCAGATGATACGGATTGACCGGGTTGTGACGCGCGGCGGCGATGGCGGGCAAACCTCGCTTGGCGATGGCACGCGGGTGCCAAAGGATGCGCTGCGGGTGGACGCCTACGGCACGGTGGATGAGGCCAATGCCGCCATCGGCCTGCTGCGCCTGCATACCAAGGACGACCCCGACGCCGACGCGATGCTGGCCCGCATCCAGAACGACCTGTTCGACGTGGGCGCCGACCTGTGCGTGCCCGGTGAGGCCGGGGAACGCCTGCGTGTCACCGACGCACCGAATATCCGGATGGAGGCGGAGGTGAAGGCGATGAACGAGGCGCTGGCGCCCCTGACCAGCTTCATCCTGCCCGGCGGCACCCCGGCGGCGGCCCATGCACATCTGGCCCGCACCGTCGTACGCCGGGCCGAGCGGCTGGTGGTGCATCTGGCGCGGGAGGAGGAGGTCAACCCCGCGGTGATCCGACTGCTGAACCGCTTGTCTGACCATCTGTTCGTGCTGGGCCGCCGCCTGAACGCCGGCGGCGACGTGCAGTGGACGCCGGGGGCGAACCGGTAGAGATTTTTTCTCCCTGCTCCCTCTCCCTCCGGGAGAGGGTTGGGGTGAGGGAGGCCGCGAGGACGCAATCTCGTCTGTTTGGGAATTGGCAATGCCCGTTCAGGGGGCCGGTTGGGCGCTTGCGGTTTCCCTCACCCCGGCCCTCTCCCGGAGGGAGAGGGAGCAGCGAGCGGCGTTCTGGTGAATGGGCGCCCTGCCTTGCTGTGGCGGGAGAAGCTTGACGGCGGCCGGCTGCCTGGTGCCCATGAATGGATCGCACCAAAGGCTTGGCCATGTCCGTCACCGCTCCTGCCCCCACCGTCTCCATGCCGTCGTCGGATCCTGACCACAAGCATGTGGAGGACGAGGCGCATGACATGCCGCTGCCCACGGATCCCAAGACTGTCTTCCTGGGCGGATTGTTCTTCCTTGCCGCCCTGACGGCCATGTATGTCGCGCGCGAGGTGATCCTGCCGGTCGTGCTGGCGCTGGTGCTGAAACTGCTGCTGCAGCCGATGGTGCGCTTCGGGGAACGGCTGCACATCCCCCGCGCTGTTGGCGCACTCGTCTCCATCGTGCTGCTGGTCGGGGTGTTCGCCGGGCTTGGCACCATCCTGTCCGGGCCGGCCGCAGACTGGTTGCGCAACGCCCCTGCCACCTGGGAAAAGCTGCAATCCCAGTATGCCTGGGTTAAGGAACCGGTGCAGCGCCTGCAATCCCTGATGGGCCGCGCCGGGCTGGACCCGTCCGGGGGAGCTGGGATCAACCCCCGCGCCATCGCCAGCAGCATCGCTAGCGGCGCCGGCAACTTCGCCTCCCACCTGCTGGAAACGCTGCTGATCCTGTTCTACCTGCTGGTGTTCGGCGAGACGTTAATGCGGCGGCTGGTCGAGGTTCTGCCGTCGTTCAAGGACAAGAAGCAGGCGGTCGGCATCTCCACGGCCATCGAGCATGATATTTCCATCTATCTGCTGACGGTGACGGTCATCAACGCGGTGGTCGGCGCCGCCGTCGCCGGAATGACCTGGGCATTCGGGCTGCCGGGCTGGCCGTTGTGGGGCGTGGTGGCGTTCTGCCTGAACTACATCCCGATCCTGGGGCCGCTGGCCGGGGTGGGGCTGTTCGCGCTGATTGGGCTCGCGGCGCTGGGCGCGTCCTGGCTGTCGCTGCTGCCGGCCGCGGCCTATTTGGGCATACACATCATGGAGGGCGAGATCATCACCCCGATGATCCTGGCCCGGCGCTTCACTATCAACCCGATCGCCGTCATGGTCGGGCTGGTGTTCTGGTACTGGATGTGGGGTGTGCAGGGAGCGATCCTGGCGGTGCCGCTGCTGGCGATCACCAAGATCATGTGCGACCGCCTGCGGCCGCTGCGCGCCTTCGGGCACCTGCTGGAGGGATAGGCCGGCAAGTGGTTGCGGCGGCGGCGGAACTTGCGGCCAGCCGATCCGTCATCACTGGGTAAGCCCGAGAGCACTTTGCGGTGCGGGCGGCGTCCGCCGCAGGCGGCCCTGTCGCTCCTGCCGGCTCGGCACATGGCTCCGCCGGTTCTGAACTGTTGCCTGACACCCTTTTGACTCTGGAGCGTGCCATGCGGGACAAGCTCGAACATCCGGCCATCATAGCCGTCCTGGGCGTCACCGGCCTGCTGCTGGGTGCCTATGCGAAACAATCGCCTGGGCCAGCGTTAGGTACTCGTGATGAGCAGCAGCCCGGAAATGCCGCAGGTGCATCAGGCGACGACGGACGCGGCAGCAACGCCGCCAAGCCGTCCAACATCCCCGCGCCGGGCTGGTGGGACATCCTGAAGCGGGTGGCGAAGCAGGTCTCGGCCGACCGGGTGATGACCGAGGCGGCAGGCGTGACCTTCTTCGCCCTGCTGTCGGTGTTCCCGGCCTTGGCGGCCCTGGTATCGCTGTATGGTTTGGTCGCCGATCCCGCGACCATCGAAGGTCAGGTCAAAACCTTGTCTGGGGTGATGCCCCAGGGCGGCCTGAGCATCCTGTCAGACCAGATTCACACGCTGCTCTCGGTTCCCCGGGGCAAGCTCGGCTTCGGCGTGCTGATCGGCCTCGCCACCTCGCTATGGAGCGCCAACCAGGGCATGAAGTCCCTGTTCGACGCGCTCAACGTGGTGAACGATGAGGAGGAGACGCGCAGCTTCCTGAAGCGCACCGCCCTGACGCTTGCCTTCACCCTGGGCGCCCTCGTGTTCGTGGTGCTGGCGATGGCGGCAGTCGTGGTTCTGCCGGCGGTGCTTGCCTTCGTGGGGCTGGGAAACGTGTTGGAGGTGCTGCTGCGCGTGCTGCGCTGGCCGTTGCTGCTGGCGATGATCGCCGTCCTGCTCGCGATGATCTACCGCTATGGGCCGGACCGGGAACGGCCGCAGTGGCAGTGGGTAAGCTGGGGCAGCGGCTTCGCGGCCGTTGCCTGGGTCGTCGGATCGGCAGGCTTCTCCTGGTACGTTGCCAACTTCGGCAGCTACGACAAGACTTACGGCTCGCTCGGTGCGGTGATCGGCTTCATGACCTGGCTCTGGATCTCGACCATCATCGTGCTGACCGGGGCCGAGCTGAACACCGCCATGGAGGAGCAGACCGGCCGCGACACCACGACCGGGCCGGAGCAGGCAGCCGGGTCGCGCGGCGCGGCCAAGGCGGACCAGATGGCGCGGGCGTAGCGCACGCACGGCGACGGAGCCGTTCTAGCGCCGCCGGGTTTCGCCGAGATAGGCTGCAAGTATTAGGCTGCCAAGCGCAGCAATCTCGAACGTGCCGAACCGCTGACGTTGCCGGCTGGAGTGGACCAGCACCTTTTGCACCGCAGTGGACGGCGCATCCGACGGCACGACCGCCGCGCCCGGTGCGTTGATGGCGGCAAAGGCCTCGGCGCTGCCGTGATGGCTGGCCCAGACCTTGGTAAACTCGGCGCCGAGCAGGAAGATCTGCGATGAGTAGTAAATCCAGAGCAACACGATCACGAGCGCGCCGGCGGCGCCGTAGCTGCTGGCGACGCTGCTGCTGCCGACATACAGCCCGATCAGCGTCTTGCCGATCGTGAACAGGAACGCCGTGGCGACTGCGCCGACCGCCACGTCCTTATAGGCCAACTGCCGGTCCGGCAGGATTTTATACACCGCGGCGAACAGCACTGAGATCAGCAGGAACGAGACGGTGAAGTTCACAACTCCCAGGATGGTCTTGGCGCCGGGCAGGAAGCTGTTGAGATAGTTGCCCATCGCCGTCAGCGCGGCACTGGCCAGCAGGGACACGATAAGCAGAAAACCCAATGCGGCGATAAGCCCTAGGCTCTGGGCCCGGGCGCGCAGCAGGCCGGATACTCCCGCCTGCGGCTGCGCCCGCCAGATTGCATTCAGCGCCGACTGCATCTCGGCGAACACGCCGGTGGCCGTCAGCAGCAGGGTGACGACGCCTATGATTGTGGCCCAGATGCCGCTCGACTTGTTGCTGGCGCTGGCGACCATGGTTTGGATCGCCTCAGCACTCTGCTTGCCCATCAGGCCCTGCAGTTGGTCCACGATCGCGCCCTCGGCGGCCTTTTGCCCGAACACCAGCCCGGCGATGGCGATGCAGATCACCAACATGGGCGCGATGCTGAACACTGTGAAGTAGGCGATGGAGGCGCCGCGGCTGAGGTTGTTATCCTCGATGTAGCTGTTCACTGTTTCCTTCAGCATGTTCCAGATGTCGCCGAGCATCGCGTCCGCCGTTCAGGGTGGGCCGGGGCGGGAGCGCCCTGGATATCGAGAGAAACGGTGCGTGCGGCGCAACGGTTGCAGCGCAGGCCCGCGTCAGCGCGCCACCAGCGGACAACCGCCCTGATCGAGCGGTCGGAACGCCTGTTCGGCGGGGATGGTGGACACCAGCTCATAAACATCCCAGCGCGACTTGGACGCCGCCGGCGCCTTCACCCGGAATACGTGCATGGTGTGGATGGCGCGCCCGTCCTGGCGGACGGTGACGGTGCCGAACAGCGGGTCCTCGATGGGAACGCGGCGCATGGCCTCGATCACGCGGGCGCCCTCGATGCTGTCCGCCGCCTTGGCTGCGCGGAGATAGGCCAGGATGGAGGAATACACGCCGGCCTGGTTCTCGGTCGGCACGCGGCCGGGCATGCGTTCGGCAAAGCGCCGGGCGAAGGCGCGGCTGCCGTCGTTCAGGTCCCAATAGAACGCCTCGGTCAGCAGCAGGCCCTGCGCCGCTTCCAGCCCCAGCGCGTCCACGTCGGTGATCTGCGTGAACAGGCCGGTGAGCGTCATGGTGCGGGTGACGCCGAACTCCGCCGCCTGCTTGGCGGCGTTGATGAAGTCGCCGCCGGTAGATGCGAAGGCCAGCACCTTGGCGCCGGAGGACTGCGCTTGCAGCAGGTAGGAGGAGAAATCGGTGGTGCCCAACGGATGCTTCACCGACCCGGCGACGCTGCCGCCGAGTTTTTTCAGCACCTCCGTCGTATCCCGCTCCAGCGCGGCGCCGAGGGCGTAGTCGAACGACATGAAGTAGAACGGCCCCACGTCCTTCAGCGCGCGGGCGGCGCTGTTGCCGAAAGCCCAGGTGTCGAAGGTCCACTGCACAGTAGTGGGCGCGCAGAACTTGCCCGTGAGGTCTGACGTGCCGACGTTGCTGGCGATGAAGGTGCGGTTGCGCTCCCGCATCACGTCGTTGACCGCCAGGCCCACGCCTGAGTTGACGGCGTCCGCCACGGCCGCCACGCCGTCCCGGTCCACCCAGCCCCGCGCGATCTGGCTGCCGATGTCCGGCTTGTTCTGGTGGTCACCATAGACGATCTCGACCTTGGTGCCCGGAGCCTCATGGGCGAAGTCGTCGGCGGCCATCTGCGCCGCCACGACCGAGCCTTTGCCGGACTGGTCGGCGAACGGACCGGACTGGTCGTTCAGGACGCCGATCTTGATGGTGGCGGGCAGCTCGGCCCAGGCTGGCGCGGCGCAGACGAGCGACAGGGCGAGTGCGGTCAGGCGCAGCAGCATGGGGCGGGTCCTCCGGACGATTTCCGGCATCATGCAACGGGTGCCCCTGTTCTCCTACTCTCTCTCCCCCGGGAGAGGGTCGGGGTGAGGGGGTCTTAACGCGCGGTCCGTTCCGACGCAGGACGACATGCTGCCAGCACCGACCGTACCCCGCTTCGCAGCCAAGACCCCCTCACCCCGGCCCTCTCCCGGAGGGAGAGGGAGCAAAAAGCTTTACACCCGCAAATGCTCGGGGATCGTCAGGCCCAGCCGGTTCGGCACGTCCCAAACCTCCTGCACCGACCGGATCGGCTTAAATCCGGCGCGCAGATAGCTCGGCAACGCCCGGCGGTGGTCGGCGGTGCAGGTGTTGACCGTTACCACCCGCGCGCCCTCGCCCCGCGTTGCTGCGATGGCAGCATCCAGAAATGGGCCACCCATCCCCTGCCCGGTAGCGTGCGGCATCAGGCCGAAGTAGCTGAGGTTCACCGCCGGGCGGTTGCGGCTGTCCAACTCGAAGAAACCGGCCGGCTCCCCACCGTGATACAGCACCCAAACCGAGACATTGGGCTCGCGCAGGATAGCGTCCAATGCCGGGTCAGACAGCGATCGCCGCAGCCACCAGCAATAGGCGCCGCCTACCGTCGCATACAGATAACGGTAAAACGGCACCGTACAAGCGCGCAACCGGATCAGGCTGGTATCGGGAGGCAGCGCAGGCGCCGGGCTGGACTCACGCGTCGAGAAATCCAGCCGCAAGAAGGTGACGGTGACGCCCACCCGGGTCGTCGGTTGCAAGCCGCAGCCCTCCGATCAATCGTCCAGGAACGAGCGCAGCTTGCGGCTGCGGCTGGGGTGCTTGAGTTTGCGAAGCGCCTTGGCCTCGATCTGCCGGATGCGCTCCCGCGTGACGTTGAACTGCTGTCCCACCTCCTCCAGCGTGTGGTCGGTGTTCATGCCGATGCCGAACCGCATCCGCAGCACCCGCTCCTCACGCGGAGTCAGGCTGCTCAGCACCCGCGTCGTCGCCTCGCGCAAATTGGCCTGGATGGCGGCATCCAACGGGATGATCGCCGCCTTGTCCTCGATGAAGTCGCCGAGGTGGCTGTCCTCCTCGTCGCCGATCGGCGTTTCCAGGCTAATTGGCTCCTTGGCAATCTTGAGGACCTTGCGGACCTTCTCCAAGGGCATCCCGAGCTTTTCCGCCAACTCCTCCGGCGCCGGCTCGCGGCCGATCTCGTGCAGCATCTGCCGGCTGGTGCGGACCAGCTTGTTGATCGTCTCGATCATGTGGACCGGAATGCGGATCGTCCGCGCCTGGTCGGCGATGCTGCGGGTGATCGCCTGGCGTATCCACCACGTCGCGTAAGTGCTGAACTTGTAGCCGCGGCGATACTCGAACTTGTCCACCGCCTTCATCAGCCCGATGTTGCCTTCCTGGATCAGGTCCAGAAATTGCAGGCCACGATTAGTGTATTTCTTGGCAATGGAGATCACGAGGCGCAGGTTGGCCTCGATCATCTCCTTCTTGGCCCGTGCGCTGTCGCGCTCGCCACGGCTGACGGTCGCATACACCCGGCGGAACTCGCTGATCGGCAGCCCGGCGTCTTGCGCCACGGCACCGATCTTGCCGCGCACTTCCGCCACCCCGTCCACGTGCTTGGCGCCGAAGGTCTTCCAATGGCGGCCCGGCAGGCTGCCCACGCGCTCCATCCAGCCCGGCGCCAGTTCGTGGCCGCGGTATTCCTGCAGGAACTCCTCGCGTCCGACCTTGACGCCCTCCGCCATGCGCAGGAGCTGTCCTTCCAGCCCGTTCAGCCGCTGGCTGATCTGCTTGAGCTGCACGACCAGCTCCTCGATGCGGTTGTTGTGCAGCCGGACCTGCTCGACCTTGCCGACCAGCTCCTCGCGCTGCTTCTCGTAGCCGCGCTCGGACTTATGGTTGATCTCCTCGCCGCCGGTAATCTGCTCCAATCGCCGGGCCTGCACCTTGTGCAGCTTCTTATACAAGCCCTCGATCTCCTCGAAGCTGGCCAGCACCTCCGGCTTCAGCTTCTCCTCTAGCGCAGACAGGGACATGCCCGGCCCTTCGCCCTCGTCGTCGCCGTCCAGGTCCTCGGCAGGCTCGAAGCTTTCGGCGGCGGTGTCCGCCGGCTCGCCCGCAACCTCCTTGGGTCCGCCCTGGGTGGCCTCTAGGTCCACAATGTCGCGCAGCAGCATCTTCCCGGCCTTCAGCGCCTCATGCCAGGTGATGATGGCGCGGAAGGTCAGAGGAGATTCGCACAGGCCGCCGATCATCATGTCGCGGCCGGCTTCGATACGCTTGGCAATGGCGATCTCGCCCTCGCGGGACAGCAGCTCGACACTGCCCATCTCGCGCAGGTACATCCGCACGGGATCGTCGGTGCGGCCGAGGCTGGCTTCGTCCACATTGCCGTGCGGCTCGTCGGAGTCCTTCTCGTCCTCGTCGGCCTTCTCGGCCTTCGTGGCGACGGGATCAGCCTCCTCGCCCTCCTCGGACTCGACAACCTGGATGCCCATCTCGCTGAGCATCGCCATCACGTCCTCGATCTGCTCCGAGCTGTTCTGATCAGCTGGCAGGACGGCGTTCAGCTCGTCGAACGTGATGTAGCCGCGCTCCTTGCCCTTGGCGATCAGGCGCTTGACGGCGACGGCGCTAGTGTCGAGCAGGGTGGTGTCGCCGTCTTGGTCTGCGGGCGCTGCATCGGTCGTTGCAGCTTGCTTGGTCGCCATCTCTGGAGTACTCCAAAAGAATTGCGGGCCGGC
>JAABUK010008084.1_pt1 | contig 14891 bp, 16 predicted proteins | sample 5559141 | NCBI WGS metagenome assembly JAABUK01 (sample SAMN10711869, study PRJNA513367) | rock metagenome | isolation source: Antarctica rocks | place: Antarctica: Victoria Land, Pudding Butte nord | collected 2016-01-03
CCACACCCTCTCGCCGCCTCCAAATCCCCCAAATGCGCCGCCAACAGCGCGCACTCCCCCGTCTTCAACCCCAACTTCTCCGCCGCCCCCTCATACACAAGCTCTGACGGCTTATACGCGCCAAAGTCCTCTCCGCTGAAGAACTCCTTGTACGGGAGCCCGCCATGGCTTGCGAGGTCGCGGAGCAGGGTTTGGTTTCCATTGGAGAGGGTGCAAGTGATGAATTTGTTGTTTAGGAGTTCAAGGCCGTTGGCGGAGTCGGGCCACGGGTCGAGGAAATGCCAGATCTGTGCGATTTCGTCTTTTTGGGAGGTAGTCCAGAGATCGGAGAGGGTTCGTTCTGCTAGGAGGGAGTCTAGTGAGGAGCGGTGATGCTGGTCTACGGTTCTGAAGGGGGTGGATGGGGTGGAGTTGTAGGTTGTGGTGAAGAGGTAGTAGCTGTGGCGCCAGGCTTGGGCGAAGGCGGACCAGTCGGTGGAGGTTGTTGCGCTCTCGCGTGTTGTGGAGGAGACGGTGGGTGAGGGTTGGTGGGATTTAGTGGTGAGGTGGTTGATTACTGTGGTGCGCCAATCGACTATGGTGCCGAAGACGTCGGTGAGGATGGCTTTGGGGGGGGTTTTGAGGGACATTTCATGTGTGAATGTGGTATGGGAGATTTGAAACAATAGGAGCCAGTAAGGAAATGGATGCTGTGAATTGACGATAAAGGCTTCTGTACGAGACTGGGCATATGGAAGGCCAAGTAGGCTAGATCTTTGTTCTTGATACAAGTGTATGCCACGCTTTCAGGCCGATATGTGAAAGTGTAGAAAACAATCAGCAGCAATGCGTGCTTATGCTCGACAGAACCCTCTAATATATTCTTTGATCGCTTTCCTCGGATGCTGCCAAGACGCGGAGAAGATGTGGAGTCTGGACTTCGGGGAAACGATATCCTAAATCCGAGAAGTCTACGGTATGACTTCGACCGACAACTCTGGCATGTAGTTTGATCGATCGGACAAAACCATTTAGATATCCTACACCCCAAATGCTTCCGGTATTCCTGGAGATCGAAACAACTTAGCACTCAGCTTCCAAGAACGTCCACCTCGTTATCCCAGCTCGGAAAGAGACCGAAAACAACATTACCACTTGACCTGCAGATCACTCAGGCAGAACATCTACGCCTCGTCCACTTCTCAATGGCGTGCTTGATAAACTTACCTCACGAAATATTGCACAATGTCTTTGTAGAAGCGGATTCGGTAGATTTAGCGGCCTTGTCGTGCACATGCAGAGCATTCCATGGTTTCATTCGAAAGAATCGTTGCCTTTTCAAGGAGATCTATCTCAAGACCTTCGTGAGATATTCCTGTTTTGCATGTTGTGGTTTACTAACGTATGGTAGGATGATCGGCCGCGAGAGGCTGGAGGTAACGAGCCTGCTTGGGAGGAGGTACTGCCCAGGCTCGTGAAGCTTCAGAAAATTCTTGACTCAAGTGACCAGAACATCAAGGCACTTCCACCCTATCAGTGACAGCGATGCATAATACTAACGAAGCAAGTTAGCGGCCGAACCTGGAATATGTGGTCGAGAATGTGGTTGACCTCTTGCGTAACACCTCATCCGGAGCAAAGCACCCTCTCAACGTCGCATTTCTCGCAGAGCTCTTTCAGAAACCGGCCAACGTTGACTCTCTGCTCTGCTCCTCGTCCCTTTACGAGAGAGCAAGAAGAGAGGGTAGGAGTCCACCCGCAACCAAAGTGGAGAATCGATTGAGCGCAAAACTTCACTGCTTGTATGGTGTGCCTATCTTGTATCCGCAGCGGACAAGATGCAAGCCTGTGTACCCGTACGCAGCGTCCAAGGTCTATGACCTTCGGGAATATACGGATAAGACACTTTGGGGGCCTTTCCTCGACGACGGATCGCAGTACGTGGACTGGGAGAAAGTCGAGGCGATCATGGTTGTGCTTGGTCATAATCTTGAGATCTTCTCTGATAGAACCAATGGCCTGTTCGAGCCGATCTGGACGGAAGAATTTGACGGAGCAACGCCGGACAGTTACATGTCACCATCTTTGATTGCGTTAGCGGCGCCCTCCATTCCGTTGGATTTCAAAGACCCCTACAACGTGACAGGCACTTGGATGAGAGTAAGTTGTTTGGTACTTCAGCTGCTCAAGCTCTGACTAATTCATTGTACAGGTCGTTTGCTTTTTGGGTAAGAGGACCGAAATGGCGTTGTGGGTTCGCGGATAATGACTCAAGTTCGCAGATTATACCGAGCTGTTCTCTTACAATTTTTCCTCCGCACCACCTCCCATTGATGAGCCTCGAGAACCACTCGATACTGGGGAGGCCATCCGACTCATCACGATGAATCTGAAGGCCACCAGGAGTGAGCAGCCTGGCCGGGATGACGGGCAAGCACTGCCTGTTGTGCATTTTACCGGCACCTCGCGGTCGATGCATCAGTCCCTTGATCCAAATGGGAACTCTATCATACGAGGTAGGTAGCTCACCCATACTCCGAAGTCACTTCTGACCGGACTGAATGCCGTTCCACAGGCACGGTGAGACTGACACCCGAGGGAGAGATACGCTGGACGACCTTCTCTGTCTATCACGGGTAATTCGGTTCAAAAGACAGTTGCCAAGTCACGCAGGCCATCCTGACATATGAACAGTAGGGATCGATGGCGAAGCGAAGGCATACATATAGGCGGTTGTAATTCTGGTCGAGGCGTATTCGGAAACTGGTTTGACAAGTATGTCTGCAGTCCCCTTCGATTGTGGTGCACTTCTTGCGCTATGCTGATACCGCCGCTTCTGCGCAGAGACTACGACGGTCATGGTCCGATGGGGCCTACCGCCTTCTGGAAGATCAGTGACCAATACACCGAGAGCACCAAGATGTAGTTGGGCTTGTCCTGGCGGACTGGATACGACAGTGGAGGCCAGTGCCCATAGCATGGACCACTAGTCGATAGTATCAGGGCAGAAGCAACTGGCGTGTGGCGTCTGAGCCATCATTCGCCAGCTCCTTTCAGAGCGCACGATATGCTGTGCGCCTGTGACCAGCAGGGCATGGAGGGGGTCGTTGGACGGGGCATGCATTGAGGACACGACATATCCTCACTTAATCTGCAGTCGCAGTGTCAATCTGATTGCAGGCAGCCAGGCGTCGTACATGATGCTCTCTGCCTAGGTAGCCACCGCTCGCTCTGCTGCTTCTGCTGCTTCTGCTTCCTGGTCCAAGCGGTCTCTCGTTGCGCCGTGCACAACACACAACACACAACACACAACACACAACACACAACACACAACACACAACACACAACACACAACACACAACACACGAAACATGTCTCAGTTGAAGCACCTGCCGCGCTGCCAAGCAACGTGGCTCTTGCCTCGCACCATTGGCGGGAGCTAGCGCCTAGTGAAACCAGGGGCGCATTGACGGTTGGGAGCTGACCGATCCGGCTCCGAATGAAGAATGGGGCCTGGGGCCATTCGTCCAGTCCGGGCACCCGGTATGTGCTATTCATAGAGGCAGTATTAGGCGCTTTAATGACCTGGTCCTCCACTCCATGGGTGGCCCATGCCCGGGCAGCCGCGGGGGGCCTCAGCGCCAACTGCGCTCTCTGCAAAGCCCGCCCTGAACATGGACACCGCTGGCGGAGAAAAGACCAACAGAAGCGTAGGCGTGCTAGGACCAGCTGGGACGTCACGCCTTCCCCTGAACTGCCTCTCTCTGGCTGTTCTTCCCGCCGCTCTTCCAGCCGCGATCGTTGAGCGTGGCACTGGACGAAGCCTTCTCGCTCGAGGCGGACATCCCATGGCAGGCTCAGTCACGTGCGAGACACCCCCCCCCGACAATGCCCTGTGAGCCTGTGAGCCTGTCAAGGCCCCAGGAACGTCGGTCCCTCCGCCGAGCTGCAGTTTCTTTCCCAGAAACATGGCTTCAAGAGGCCAGTTTCCATTGGATTGGGAACGGTTAAGGTTTGAAACTTGCGCTCCCGCCCGGTGAGAAAGGCTTCGTGGATCCACTCTGCACCGACAGCAGGATATCCACCCCGTTAAATTGCCTCCCCGTCCAGTCCTCAACACGATGCGGGATTGCCCCTGATGCAGCATGCTTAGTCTGACCAGCTGGCTTGCTCTCCAGCAATCACCGTCCACGTCCTGCATAATCACAGCGCGCTAGGACTGCTTTCAAGTCCCCTCTTGCTGATCAAAGCCAGAATGTGCCGGCTTCTTCTGCCATGCCACTGGCAATTTATCGCCCCTCCATAACAAAGACTGCCAGAGCTCCCTGGCCCTAGTTATCTCTTCTTCAGTCAGCACCGCTAGCCTCATTTCCTGGCAGTTTACATCCTGACTCGCTTGACGCGATCGACTGTGCATTGAGTCTTTCGGGAAAGCCCTGCTGGTCGATCGCGACGCTGAGCGTTGGCACCTCTCTTCCTTGCCCCATCTATCTTCCCTTGTCTGGCGATGAGCAGTCTTGTCCTACGTTGCACATTCCTCATTCTTCGTCAACTCCTCATTCTTCGTCAACTCCTCATTCTTCGTCAACTCCTCACTCTTCGTCAGTTCCTCACTCTTCGTCAGTTCCTCACAAGGCAGGTGTCGAAGTGTATCAATTGAGATCGCAGGCTCAGTTGTATGACGCTTGAAGGTAATATCGGGCTTGGCCTTCATTTGCAGAACTTGCAAGTCTGATCAGACCATCCTGAGAGCTGGTCGACACTTGTTGCTCGCTACACGAGAACCCTCCAATGCGCCTTGTCCCTGTTGCTTTACGAGAATTCGTTGTCCTCTGGCAAGGCAGCTTCTTGCTTCTTTGAGGTCGTCAGATATCACCACTTCCAGATCCGTCTCGGAAGCGCAACGCTGTCATCGGTTCCACCGTTGAGCTTTCCTCGTTGCATTTTTATATCAACTACCAGTCCCTTTGATCTCGTCGCTCGTCCTTCTTATGCCCAGTAAGAAGCTGGCTTGACGTGAAGAGCTCGCATCAATTGATCTTGCGAGAATCTTCATTTGTGCTACCAACAACCCTGCTGTGATACACATCATTCTCGGTTCCACCTAGTCTGCACGCGGTCCGCCAAAGTGACGCCCGCAGCTAGCAACTGCCCTTTCGGAGTGATTCCCACTCAGAAGGACGCGCAATGCGAAATCTGCTTTCAATCTGACATAGTCGGCAAATAACCATTGAAACGAACGTCCTTCCTCACCAAGATGGACCATAACCACCGTGAAGAAGGGACTTCCTTCGCTCTGTCAACGCCCGCAGATACACCTTATCGTACGCCCCCGAGATCACGGTCACGTCAATCGCGCCGTCATCGAAGTATCTCCCCCGATCTTTCTTCGTCTCCTGCCCACTTTCTTCCGAACTATGACAGCTCTCCCAAAAGAGGTCAGGATGCGATGAACTCAGCCACTGACGAGAGCATTTCTCCCTTGGATCCTCGCCGTTTCACTCCAAGCCTTCATGCGTCCCTCGTCGCTGAAATCTTGTCCCTGCGGAGAGAGGCCGAAGGCAAGACGAAAGATATCGAACAGCTGGAAGCTAGCTTGCACACGACTCGAAACGAAAATGAATCCCTGCACGTGACACTCGCATCGACGTCAAGGGAGACACGCTCTTGGCGACATCAGATGCAGCTTCTCGAAGGGGGAACAGCATCAGCAATGAGCGAACTATCCAAAGAAAGGGACGAAGCTATCAATGATTCCGCAGATCTACGAAAACGGCTTGAGCTGTCTCAGAAGAAGGTCAGAGGCCAAGAAGAAAGCGTTGAGCGAATCCAAATGCTTTGGGACCGTGATCGCGGCACCTGGCAGACGGATAAGCGAGCCCTGGAGACGAAGGTGCACATTGTTGAAGGTCGCCTAAAGGTCGTTCTGAGCGAGATCGCCCACGCACAAATGATTAATGGACAAATCTTGCATCAAGATGTAAATCACCACGAGTCACCAAAGAAAATGCATCTTAGACAAGGAAGCGCAGCCAGTTTACGATCGATTGGACTCACAGGACGACGAAGGGATAGCGAGGTCTTAGCGGGAACCCAAGAGGGCGATCTGCATGGATATCGACTTTCTACTGCGACCATTGCCCATGGTCACTCGACTAGTCTGGCCGACGAGCTTGCGTTTGATGAAGTAGAAGAAGAAGAAGATCAGATGGATCACAATGCAGGACAAGAAGAACATATATCGGCTGATGAGCTGCCAGAAGAACGACCTATGTCTGCTCAGTCGCATCCATTTGACATGAAGGCTCGAAAGGTCCTAGGACTCGGGCCAGAGGATCAATTACCGACCCTTTCTAAGAACGAGCAGCAGAGGCAGAGCATTGATAAGAACAGGGCAAACGGTGTGATAAGCAAAGTCAAGGCCCTATACGAGGTGCAGTATGTCGACGCTGGAACACATTACTCTCCACTAGCTTCCCCGAAGCTGTCGTCCACGGCAAATAGTCTAAGAGATGATGATAAATCCGTCTTGTTTGCTGACGCCCTATCTCATCAAGAGCCTGAGACGGCTTTGAAGCGAATGGACCCAAGCGAGGCTCCTTTCACGCCGTCCAAACCAAGCAGCACCATGGTTTCGACCTCTTGCCAGACCTCGAGCCAACTGCCTAGCCCGCCCTGGACACCACTTACTCCGCACGATCCGATGAAAGACGAGTTGTCTGCTGGTTCTCCGACTGAAACACAAATGACCAGCATAGGTACGCAAACCGATGCCACAGTTGAAGCTGAAGATTCAGACGCGAAGATTTCCGCAAATTCTTCCCAGAAGCCCCCAATCCCTACCATCGCCATTCATCCGCCAGCTTCTCGGCCAACTACGCCAACAAGTGATGTGGTGCTACCGCCTCAGACGAAGAATGCTTCTTGTCAAGTTAATTTCCCAGCAGCGGCTGGATACACCTCGTCCTCGATGCAGACCGCAGAGATCCGCGTAGACGCTCGGACACATCAATTGCCGCAGAAGTTCCTTCCTCCGAGAAGGCCGCTTCAGCCGACAGACAGTGCGTTATTTAGAAAGTCCGCAGCTCTTCAACCTGCCAACCCACTTCCCAACTCGTCGAAGCGCAGGTTACAGCAGCCGGGTTCCATCAAGCCGGCGACTTCTAGAAGAAGAGTCTTGGAGCCTCACATCGAAGCGGCCGTCCCTTCACCAACGCCTGAGCTTGAAGAGCCCATCGCTTCCACACAGGCTGAGAACATGACTCGCACTTCGGAGTCCAGTACCTCAGCCTTCGCAGATGAGAATCATGAGAAGGGCAATATTGCAGAGCCGGAGCGAAAGCGGTTCGACGAAGACGACATCTTTAGCCGACCCACCGCCAAGTTCACCCTGAGAGCTGGCAAGCTGGTGTCAAAAGACGAGCCAGAGACTGATTATCAGGATATTTTTGACAAGATTGACGCTGAAGCACACGAGCCGGAGCTGTCCCCCACAGACACCATGTCGAAGGAATTGCCGAGTATGCCGCCACGTCGAGGCTTGCAAGGCAATGATCCTCCAACGCGACTATTGGAACGAAGACCGAAGACTTTGAGGTCGACCTCTTCCAAGCAATTCGATATTCGCAAGGCGGCCCTCATCTCTAGTGGTACAGCTGCCCATCAATCTACTCGCGATCAAAGTCCAAGTGCTCCAGTCAAACCGCCCCCATTTCCGGTGCCAACAAGACACAGTTCAAGAAAACTTCCCATATCTGTCAGTGAGGGTGCACAAAGTCCCACACCAACCGGCAGGTCTCCGCGCAAAAGAGATGGGAAAGGCCGGCAACCCCTACTTCGAAAAGTGAGGTCCGCAACAAGCGTATCTCGACCCTCTGCTGCTGGTCACCGGCGAACACCCTCACCACCATTACTCCCATCCCATTTCCACACCACGAACGATCCCAGTTTACCATTGCCGCCGTTGCCACGTGACGACACCGCACCAGCTCCGGGATTGGACTTGGCCACGTCGTCCAGACGAAGACCCCCAATCCGGCAAGATTCGCATCCGAGAACAGACTCCGCGAATACTGTTTTGCAACAGACTTCTGTGGTTGATGCAATTGCTCAAACAATGGTGGGTGAATGGATGTACAAGTACGTTCGAAGACGGAAATCATTTGGCGTCCCAGAGCCAAAAAATCAAGATTGGGACCTCATGCGAAACGGAGACGAGCTTTCGGCCAGCATCACAAATACTGGGGTTCGCCATAAACGCTGGGTCTGGCTCGCTCCATACGAAAGAGCCGTCATGTGGAGTAGTAAGCAGCCAACCTCGGGATCGGCTTTGATGGGTAAAAGTGGGCGAAAGCGTACGCATGATCGTTTTCTCTAACTTCTATCACTGACTTACTTCCAGTTGAAATTCAATCCGTCCTGGACGTCAGAGACGACAACCCGCTGCCCAGAGGCTCGGGATCTGGACCCAATTTCCATCGATCCATCCTCATCTTAACTCCTGAACGCGCTTTGAAGTTCACCGCGACAAGCCAAGAACGCCATTATGTCTGGCTGACTGCACTTTCGTTCCTGAGCCATTCCCCTCTCGGATTCGGAGATCTGACCGCCCTTCCCAATATCCCGCAACAAGAGTACTTGGCACCCCGACAAATTGGAGGCTCGGTACGAAGAAACCCCATCCGCGACTCTATCCGCGTGGCCAAAGGAAGAGACCCCCGCGGAGGTCGGTCAGGCCAACGCTCTTTCACAACCGATGGTGTCATTCCTCAATACCCCGTCGAGAGGGATGCCATCTACCAGCCGCGCAATGACTCTCTGTATCAGCCCGTCACCACCGCGTACCAACCCATCTCTGACGCCGCCGACCCACCCACCATCCCTCGCCATCACTCCCATTCCAGACACCGAAGCAACACCGGCCCTCGCCCGCCCCCACCCTCCTTCCGTAACCTCTCCAACCACAACCCGGCCCAGCCTCCCCCTTCCACCTACAGCATGACCACCGCCACCGCCTCGGACGTCTACACGCCCCCCCTCTACCACGGCCACAGCCACCCCAGCGACTTCCACAGCGCCAAAAGCAGCTTCAGCCGCCGCCGCGGCTCGGAAGCAAGCGCCTCCGTCGCAAATTCAGGTGCTGGTGCGGGCTACTCCGACCAACATGTGACCGCGCCGACGATGCGGATGGAAGCCTTTATTGGCGAGGAGGGTGGACAGCGGCCCCGGGGTAGCTATCGGACCAGACAGGGCAGGAAGAAAGATATGGGGTATTGGGGGGTTGGGGAGAGGGCGGTTACGATGCCTGGGGTGGAGCTGCCGGATGAGGTTGTCGGACACGGTCATCGCTCGAGTTCGAGATCGCCGACGGTGAATGGTAATGGTGATGATAACGCTGATTATCCTGCGATGGGGATGCAGATTGATGCGGCGTCGATTCTGAGTGAAGAGAACTTTCGGGGCAAGAGACGCGTTAGACAGGAAGATTGGGCCTTTGAGGCTGGGCATGTGAATCATTTCCGTGGATTTTGAGGGTTTCTTTGTCTTGAAGGAAAAGTCGACTGAGTTGTTGCGGAGAATCGAGGGACACTGGACGGGAAAGAAAGTGAGGCGTTACCAACTCACACTGTTGGCGGAGAAGGGTAGTTTTTGGATGGTCTTGTTTTTCGGCTGGACGGTTGATTGGATTGCTTGCTTCGACAAGACTTTACAGATTCACCGCACGCTAGATAGTTTTGAATCTGAAAAGCGTATACATCATACATTCCAGCGAGTTGTCTCACTCATCATTTATAAGATTCTCTATTCATTGTAACCAGCCCGTGGCAAGCAGCTGGATAGATCCATATAGGCCATGGGAAATGAATACTCAAGCTGCAGGTTTCCAAAGCTGCCAGAAGAAGTAAGTGCCCCTGGTTTGCGTGCTGCGGCAGCTAGTCCTAATCGGGATCGCAGTATCAACACCCAATCGGAAGGGCGCCAAGCCCCAACGCGCAAGCCCGCGTGCCAAGCCTTTGACGTTTCGCTGTACTACGGTATCAGGGCATAAGTTTCCGTGGCTCGGCGCTAGTATCATTGTACGAAGCCGCTGATTTTACAACAAGATCACATACTCGATAAATACCAGATGCTTTAATAGGCAAAAGCGTACGGATCAAGCGTTTTGGCGCTGTATCTGTCACAAGCGCATACTAGCGCCGAAGCTACTACGAAAACTTGTGCCTGGTACCGTATTAGTACGCCGTTGGTCGTGGTAATTAATTAATTACGGTGAAAACTGTCAGGACGTCCTCCTCTCCATGGCCCTGGCTGCAGCCACCTAAGTATGGGGAACAGCTGATGTCGTACATGGCTGTGGCAGCCTTGTGACATCTTGCCCCGCCGTGGGTTTGAACCATATGATACATATGTCCTCCTCCTCCTCCTAGACTTCCAGCCGTAGACGCTGACTCATTCCAAGGCCTTTGGCGTCTCCGAACGCGTCGATAAAGCAGTCTCCACAGATGATTCTGCAATATGTCTTGCCGGCCCCCAGGATCGAATCCAGCTTGGCTGCAAGACGAAGAGACTCCGGCCTCCAATAATCAAGAGACAGACTGTCGGCGTTGTGGATCTGTACGGAAATACGGGAAAAAGTGAAGGCGAGACAGCAGCCTCTTTTGGTCAGAAGAGGCTGTCGAAAGTCCGTTGAGCGGGGTTCGATTAACGAACCTCCATCTCGCCACAAATGCGGCAGGAAAGAATCTCCTTCCGACGTTTGGAGGTATAAGTGCTCTAACGTCTCCACTGTAGGTTGTTCCTGTCCGAACAGCACTAAATTTCCTTTCTTATCATCGTTAGGAATCATCTCTAGCCATCGCTGGAAGTCAGCTTTGTTGCGTGCGGAGTCGGATTTGTAAATAGTTAGGGCTCGCGCTTCCTTGAAAATATCTATAATATAGCCCCTAGCAATCAAGGTGTTACCACGTCGCCTGCATATTGGATGGTTCGGCGATTCGGCCAGAGACACCTGGCTGAGCCTTGAAGGCAAAGAGCTTGTTTCCGTCAAGTTGAATTGGCCAAAGGCCTGTGATTTCCAGTCTGTTGCCCAACTCGGCAGTGAAAACCGGGATCTTTGGCGACCATCTTCGTATCGTTGCTGTGCTAAGACATCAAAGTTTCGTTCGTGCTGAATGCACCAGAGAACAAAGGTCTTATATACTTCGGACGCAGACAAATTATAATCGATAGGATATGCGGCTGGCCCTAAGCTGCTATTTGACCCGAAGAAGCCGCTCACGCCGTAAATCATGTCGCCGGGGACGGTCGCGTGAAGACTTCTGAACAGGAAAACCAGCTCTGATGGGCTAATGGGCGCGGAGGAATTCCGAAGCCACTCCCTGAGGCTAAGGATCAAATAAATCGTGGACAATCCCTCCTTGGTTGCGTCTGAGAATGTTTTCCATCGGCAAGCAGCGAAGCAGTCTTGCCAAGACCTGTCAAGCACCTCTCTTGTTTCCATTCCCGACATAAACCTAAGCGTGGCCGATGCAAAACAATCCCACTCTATCACATTTCGGCCAAAGTAGACCAGGGATTTGTGGCAAAGACAGCTTCTTGGACCACCCAAATGCGTTGAAACCAAGTCAGTGCTGTGATGCGGTGAAAAGGTCCACTCCACCGGAGAGTAGGATTTCTTCGAGTGAAGCAGGTCACTAGAGGCTGAGAGATAAAGTCTGCGTCCTCCTCGAAGCCTGATCGCAGCCAACGAGCAGCGGCAATGACAGCTAAGGCTTCGTCTTCATGCCCCTCATAACCCAGCCAGATGATGACTGCCTGTGCTTTTGCGTAGATAAGACGCATTAACGGTACTTGAAGACTCTTCTCTGCATCGTTGTTTTGATCAATACAGAGCGCGTCGATCCAGAGACATCTCCCTTGTGTTTCATGTCGAAGGTGTTGTAAGATGGTGAGCACATTCTCAGTCACTCACAAGCCCTGTCCGTTGAGTAGAATCTCCTTGGATGGCTTTTGTCCATTCCATGTGTATGAGACTGCCTCCCATGCAACTGTTTGCTCCACAGAAGTAGTACCACTCGGAGGCTCTAGGCTAGCCACTTGAAATTTGACGGAAATCGGAGAATCTGGTTCACCACCTTCGACCACCAGAAGTCTAATCTGGCTCGATGCATCAAACACCATGCCTCCACTTTCGCCTGCTTAACCTCGTAACGTGACTGTCTTGAATGTTGACTGTTTCGATAAGAAACGCTACTCTGGTAAACAATGACTGCGGATGTCAGGAGATGAAATCTTCGGTGGCTTCTGTAAGATATGAAAGGTGATTGATTTTTAAGTTACGAGTAACTACGCACCCTTAAGTATAGGCCCTTGTGCCAAGGCCTTGTGCCAAGCAATGTCACGTGCTAGCTCAAGGATTGAGCTGGCCTAGCTTCGATATGCCAATGATCGGAAAGCATTACTAAGCAACACGAATTTATGAGTAGTCGTATATAAGCCAGCGACATAAGAACGGCGTCAAAAGTCAAGATACTACAAAGTATTTACCTCTATGATACCTGCACGACCTGTACCGTACTTGGCTAGGCTCACAGTCCGACTTACGCAGAGTCCTTCTTCGCCAGCTCCTCGCGGCGATGGCGATGAATTGGCTCCCATTTGGGAATTCAAACAGATTCAATGCTACTGCTGGAACGCGTTACGCCTTCCAAATAGATCTAGCTACGCTCTGGAGATTTTCTCCTACACTCGCATGTCATCTGCCCCTTCGATAGTCTCCATCATTCTCCTAGCCTCTAACAAATCACTTATTACTCCTCCGAGCACAGAATCCGCACTTTGAAATAGCCGCTGCGCCTCACTGGATTCTCCCTTCGCCAATTCCTCAAGACGATCCATGGAAACGGTTTTGGCGACATTCTCCAACGACTCCTCGATGCCGCTCACTCGCTGAATGACTTCATCGATGTGCTCGAACTTCTCTTGTGGCAAGCTGATCAGTAGGTTGACTGCTAATTGTTGGAGCTCGGATGCCGTGCTGCTCACACTGCGTATATGTTCAAGAAGCCCGACACCGTACCCAGTGAGAAGATAGCGCATCGCCGTCGATGCGGCGTTTTGCTTGCATATCTCCAACACATGGACGTATAGTCTACCCACTGGGGTCTCCAAGAAAATCCTCTTTGCTAGCAATGTGGGATAGTAGGATCGCCAGAATTGCTGGATTCTCAGAGCTGCTTTTATGCTGTGCCTCGGTCTCGATTGAATGCGGAGTCTGCGAGAGCCCATGAGACGCGGAAGTTGTGGAAATGAGCTCGACCAATAAAACGTCTCATACGCCGAGTTTCTGTAAGTTCTCCTCAGCTGCATATTGGCCGTTGGTCTTCCCAACCAACTTGCCATCATAGGCTCTATAGGACTTGACAAGTTTCGCTAAGAGTTCTGGTATGGTAGTGGGTTGGAGATGAAAGCCCCTAGTGTAGGGAAGAGAGAAAACCTGATTTGAACGTGAGCTGCATTGGCTGAACTAGGAAAATCTCACATACCTGGCACACCCCTCGCCAGACTTCTTTGAAACCCTCAACTCCAGTACTACTGAGTCCCAAGTTGACTACAACAAGAGCAAGGAGCTCCATATTTCGCTGATGCAGAAGGCGAGATGGATAATTGCTCAAGCCGAGACGGAAAACTGGGCCCAGGAGCGAACCTAGGCGTGACAGAAGCTGGCAGTAGCAGGTTGTCAATTCAAGTAAGCTACCCGCATACATTCGCAAGTCATCGTTGGATGTTTCTCTATCAAGCAGAGATTGTTCAACGTAAGCAAACCCGGGTAAATGAGTGTCTATCCAGGATTGCGGTATAAGGACTGCAACACGGCAGGACCGGATAATCAGATAGGCGGCGAAGAATTCGAAGACAGTCGTCACCGAGTGTAAAGATGAAAATTGCTTGACATCTGCAAGCAGAATCTGGAATGTGAATTGTCGAAGGCTTTGTCGGAATGCTGAAGCGTCTGGTTTTCCGATGTTGCTTTCGAAATTTTGGAGTGGCCGTAGTTGGCGTGCCTGGAATTGCATGTCCGTAGACCGGGATAGCTTGTCCGAAAGATATCGGACGAATCGTTCTTGAACCTCATAATCTAAATCGAGTCAGTTGATATCGTCTTTGTAGAGATCAAGCGATGTTGCTGTACCAAAAATTTGTGAGACTTGAATTTGTTCGAACGAAGAGGAGATATTATTTCTCTCAATCAACTCTTTGCCCAGTCTGTGGAACAGGAGGGCTTCAATATTCGCTGTGAGGACCGCAAGTCCTTTGTCCTGTCCTGGGTTTTGGCTAGCGCTTAACATTTTCGGTTGAGCTTCAATTATAGCCTGAGAGAATTGTTCGAAGGATGAAACGAATATCAGTTCTCGAAGGAGGCTCTTCAGTCGGTAACGCCTGAGCCCAGAAAAAATTTCTTGGAGCTCCTTATCCATAAGTTTCTTGCGATGCATGGCTGTGAGACTGCAGAAGGTGGCGTTGATTTTGATCAAGAGTGACACCTTTTTGGAACAACCTGATGCTTTAACCTTCTCGTGCAGATGAAGACAGCTGCGGTCCCTAATGCCGTTACATATTCTCGGGTCAAGAAATACGCACATCTCACAGGCCATTCGGATCTCCATAGGTTCCTCAGGATCGCATCAAGCCGAAGCATCATACTTCCAAATTTATACAGAAACCATTGATTTGCTAGCCTTGGATATTCATGAGCGTTGAGATTGGCCGCAGCTTCATAAAGAGGGGACCAAGTAAGTATGATGAATGGCTTAGTGTCAAACAGCCTAGGTCTCAGGGCGTCCATTGGCAGGGTTTCGGCTAGCCTGCGCCCTGTCCAACCGCCCTGTCCAACAGGCTATTTCGAGCGTTTT
>JAABUK010008086.1_pt1 | contig 14883 bp, 6 predicted proteins | sample 5559141 | NCBI WGS metagenome assembly JAABUK01 (sample SAMN10711869, study PRJNA513367) | rock metagenome | isolation source: Antarctica rocks | place: Antarctica: Victoria Land, Pudding Butte nord | collected 2016-01-03
ACTCTCCTCCTACTCCTCGCCGCCGCCAGCTACCGCGCCCCGGCCCAGCGCCTGCCTAAAGCTCAGCACGAGCTGCTGGCTACCCCCGCCACCGTAGCCTGGGGCTACTACGACGCGGCGGCTACCCCCGTCCTGCGCATCAGGTCGGGCGAGACGGTGCAGGTGCATACCTTGCTCACATCAAGCCCTACCCGCCTCGAAGGCGCGGGCGTGGCCCCGGCGCAGGTCGAGCAGTCGCTGCGCGATATTTATGACAAGGTGACCAACAAGGGGCCGGGTGGGCACATCCTTACCGGGCCCATTTTTGTGGAAGGCGCCGAGCCGGGCGATGTGCTGGAAGTGCGCATTAAGGCCATTGAGCTGGCGATTCCGTACGCTTACAACGGGTTTGGGCCGAAGAGCGGGTTCATTCCCGAGGATTTCGGCTACGCCAGGATGAAAATTATTCCGCTGGATAAAACGCGGATGGTGGCCGACTTCGCGCCCGGCATCGAGCTGCCGCTGCACCCGTTTTTTGGCAGCATGGGCGTGGCGCCGCCGCCCGCCTCGGGCCGCGTGAACAGCGCGCCGCCCGGCATCCACGGCGGCAACCTCGATAACAAAGACCTCGTGGCGGGCACCACGCTCTACCTGCCGGTGCACGTGCCGGGCGCGCTCTTCTTCGTGGGCGACGGCCACGCCGGCCAGGGCAACGGCGAGGTGGATATCACCGCGCTCGAAACGTCATTGGTTGGCAACCTGGAGTTTATCGTGCACAAAGACCAGCACCTGACCATGCCCCGCGCCGAAACGCCGACCCAGTACATCAGCATGGGCCTCAACGAGGACCTGACCCTGGCCGCCAAGCAAGCCGTGCGCGAAATGATTGATTTCCTGATGAAAAACAAAGGCCTCAGCAAGGACGACGCCTATATGCTGTGCAGCGTGGCCGGCGACCTGAACGTGACGCAGGTAGTAGACGGCACGCGCGGCGCGCACATGCTGCTGCCCAAAAGCATTTTCGATAAGAAGAAGTAGCGCGAAGCTTCCGCTTCGTGCGCGAGCGCAGCGAGCATGGTCGTTGGCGCCGTGCGATGCCGCCTGCTCGCTGCGCTCGCGCACGAACTGGAAAGTTCGCGCTACTTCAAAAACTTCCCAATGTTGTCGTTCAGAAACTTCGCGTCGGCGGGGTTGCTGGCGGCCCCGGCGGTGTGGCCCCACAGCGATGGGATAGGCAGCAGCGTGACGCCCGGAATGAAGGCCGCCTCGTAGCGCGCATCGCCCACCGGGAAATACATATCCGTTTCCGAAGGCATGTAGAGCAGGGGCACTTTGATACTGCGTAGCGCCTTCTCCACGTCGCCGCCGAAGCCGGGGGTAGTGCCCACGTTATGGTATTCCCAGGTGCGCATCTGAGCGATGAGGTCATTGGCGTCGGCCCCCGGAATGAAGTGCGTGCGGTAGTTGTTCAGCACCTGCTCGAACGTGACGCCGGGCTTTTCTTCGCTGCGCCACAGTTCTTTGCGCCACCATTCCTGCGAGAAGAGCCAGCCGGTCCAGACCACGGCGAAGGCCTCGATGCCCTTGGTGGGCGGCGTGGTGTAGTCGCCGTTTTTGAAGGCTTCATCGGCGGTGAGGGCGGCCAGCTGGCCTTCGAGGCGCACTACGCCGTGGGGGTAATTTTTGGCCGTGCCCGAGGTAGCCACGATGCGGTCGGCGAAGGTGGGGTAGCTCACGGCCCATTGAAACGCCTGCTGCGCGCCCATCGAAAAGCCGATGATGGCGCGCAGGTGGGTTATTTTCAGCTCCTTCGTCAGCAGCTCATGCACCGCCCGCACGTTGTCGCGGATGGTCATCACCGGGAAACGCGGCCCGTGCAATGGCTCGGGCGTGTTGCTCGGCGACGACGAGTGCCCGTTGCCAAACAGCTCGGTCGTGACCAGGAATAGCCTGGTGGTGTCCAGGCACTTACCGGGGCCAATGAGCCACTCGTAGCCCCGGTGCCCGGCCAGGTAGTGCGAGGGCAGCAGCACGGCGTTGTCGCGCCGGGCGTTGAGGTGGCCGTAGGTACCGTAGCCCACCCGCGCCGCGGGCAGCACCGCGCCGCCCTCGGTTTTGAAGTTGGGCAGGGTGTAGAAGTGGTGCGGCACCGTTGGCGCGGCCGGCTTGGTTTGGGCCGGCGCGGCGAGGGCAGCGAGCAGGAAAAAGAGGGGTAGGAGGTAGCGCATAATGAAGGACTTGCTTGGAAATGAATTGCTCTAAAAAGGCCGTCATGCCGAGCGCAGCCGAGGCATCTCGCCCGCACCGTCTGGGTTGCTAGCCCAACGATTCCACGCGAGATGCCTCGGCTGCGCTCGGCATGACGGCCTTTTTTTCACTACGAAACCGGCTTTATTTCAGCGCCAGAATCTGCTTCAGCTCGACTGGGCTCACCGTCAGCAAACCCACTTTGGGCAGGCGCTCAGTCAAAATGCGCCAGTTGGGTTCCTGCTGAAAAATGGGTCTGAGCAGCGCCAGCGCGGCGGGCACCTGCTGCTTGTTGGCCAGCGTGATGGCGTGCCAGTACTTCATCTCCAGGTTTTGGGGGAACATCTTTTCGGCGGCCTGGTACTCGGCGATGGCGGTCGGCATATCGTTTTTCTCCACGGCCAGGTCGCCGGCGTTCATGTGGTCGTAGGCGCGGGTGAGCTTCAGCAGGCGGCGCAGCTCGGGCAGGGGCGCGGCGCTATCATCCACGCGCAGGTCCACGAGGCGGTCGGCCCAGGGGCCTTCGGTGGCGGTGCCGCGCACCACGAGCAGCGCGGCCGACTGCCGGCCCCGGATGTCGCCGCCGGCGGCCTGGGCCGCGTCGAGGGCGGCCAGCACGCGCTCGGCCAGGGGTAGGGCGGCGTTGGCCGCGTAGGCGCGGGCCATCGCGCCCCACACGGTGTTGTTCAGCATCATGTTGGCCTGCACCGAAAACTGCGCGCCCTGCTGCTGGCCGGCCATGTCCACGCACTTTTTGCCGGTGTGGGTAGCCACGCGGCCCTGGTTGTCCAGGATGGCCACCTGGCGCACGTCGCGGCCTTCGTCGGCGGCCAGCAGCTCATCCAGCGCCTGCTGCGCCGACTTACCGCTTTTTAACAAAGCCAGCCCGCGCAGGCCAAACGACTTATTGGTAAACGACTGGGTAGCCACCACGCCCACGCCGGCCTCGCCCCAACTGACCGAAGTGCCCACCGAAAACCAGTGGCTCTGCACGGCCACCGCCATTTCGCCGGTCTGGGGGTCGCGGGCCACGATGCTGAACGTGTGGGCCAGTGGGTCGGTGGCCGAGTAAACGGACTGCGCCCGTGCGGCCAAGTGGCTCAGCAGCATAAGTAGCGCCAGTAGGGGTAGGAGTTTGCGAAGCATAAATTGGAAGAAAAGCGAATGTAGCGGCCAACCCGCGTTTCCCCGCCAAGAGCTGGCTTTGCAGGCCTACCCCGTCGATGAGGGTGTGAGCCTTGAGCAAGTTGATAATAGTCACGTACCTGGCCGCCGTGGTGGCATCGTTCACGATGCTGTACTCGTTGATGACCAGCTTGGCGTTGGGAAAATACCGGCGCGCCGGCTGGAAATACGTGATAAGCCAGTCATAGCCGGTGGTGCCGGTGCCGCCCAGCGCGTTGAGGTAGCCGCCGCCCGTCGGGTCCACGGTGCCGCTACCCGTGGTAATCAGGCCGGTCGGGGGCGTGCGCGGGGGCTCATTCACCACGTCGATAAAGTCGACTTTCTTGCCCGCGAAGTGGTCGGCTACGGCCTTAAACCAGGTGTTGATTGCGGTGAACTGGTCGGCGGCCGACAGCGCTGGCGGCCAGGACGAGCATACAATTCTTCATCGCGGCTTAGAATTTGGCGGCCAGCGTGGCGTACACCGAGCGGCCGATGGCGGGAATGATGCCCGGCCCCGGATACTCATCGGTGCGGCGGGTGAAATATTTGGCGTCGGTCAGGTTGTTCACACCGGCTTTCAGGTCCAGGTTGCGGGCCGCGTGGCAGGTAGCCGAGAGGTCCCACACGGCGTAGGCCGGCACCAGCCCTTGCAGCGGGTTGGCGTTGTCGGGGGCGCGGAAGTTGTTGGCCTCGCCAAACGAGTCGCCGGTGTAGCTGTACTGGCCCGTGATGCTCAGCGGCCCGTAGCCGTAGGTGAGGCCCACCCGCTCAATTACCCGCGGGGCGTATTCCACCCGCTTGCCCCGAAATTCGCCGCTCACGTAGCGGGCATCCACGTAGGCCAGCGAGTTGAAGGCGCTCAGGCGGTGGCGGCTGGTGGTGGTTAGCAGCTTGAGCGGGCTGATTTCGACGTAGGATTCCAGCCCCTTGTGCTCCGAGTCGGCCACGTTGGTGCGCAGGGAATAGTCGTTGCCCGTCACCGCGTCCACCAGGGCCACGGTGCCGATGCGGCGGTTGTACTTCAGGTAAAAGCCGCCCACGTCGAAATTCAGCCACTCGCCCACCGCGCCGCGGTAGCCCAGGTCGGCGTTGTAGCCGTTGCTGTCTTTCAGGTTGGGGTCGATTTTGGAAGTGATGCCGAACGGCTGCAGGGCCGCGTAATCGACCGGGCGGTAGGCCTGCGACACGTTGCCGTAGAGGGCCGTGCCCGCCGTGGCCTGGAACTGCACCCCGGCCCCAAATAGCAGAAACGAGCGGGTGCGCGACTCTTTGGTCGTTTGCACCAGGCCGCCGTCCTGCACCTTATAGCCCTGGGCCTGGGAATTGATAAACTCGTAGCGCACCCCCGGCGTGAGCGAGAGGCGGTCGGTGAGGCGGATAATGTTTTCGGCAAAGGGGGCCAGGTTCTGGGTGCGGAACTCAAAGTCGTACTCGTAGTTGCCGCCGTAGAGGTTCAGGTCGAAGTCCGAGGCCGTGGAGCCGGGGCCGCCGCCCTGCCGGTGCATGTAGCCGGCAAAGTAGCGCACGCCCACGGCCAGCGTATTATCAAGGCCCAGCAGGCGGTAGTCGTGGCGCAGGCGCAGCTCGTTGGTGAGCGAGCGGAAGTTTTCCTGCTGCACCTCGCGGGGCACGTACTGGCCGGTGGCCCGGTCGATGGTATCGGGCACGGCCGGCCCGCCGTCCTCGTTGCGCCACACCAGGGCGCGGCGGCTCAGGTTGCCGGCCATTTTCAGGGTCAGCAGCGTGTGGTCCGACAGGCGGTAGTCGGCCGTCAGCGTCAGCACGTTCCAGGGGCTTTGCAGCCAGTTGCGGGTGCGGGTGCTCTGGCGCGGGTCGGCGTTGAAAAGCGAGTCAGTCAGGCCACCCGGCATCTGAATCTTATTGCGCAGCAGCGAGTATTCCAGGCCCAGCTTCAGCTTCTCCGTGGCCTGGTAGTGCAAGCCAGCGAAGGCCGTGGCCTGGCTCACGCCCGAGTTGGGCCGCCAGCCTTCCTGCCGCCGGTACTGCCCGTAGGCGTAGTAGTTGAGCTTACCCACCTGCCCGCCCACGCTCGTAAACGAGTTGAACAGCCCGAACGAGCCGCCCGTCTGCCGCAGGGCCAGCTCAAACGGCTTATCCTTGGCTCCTTGCCGCATTACGTAGTTTACTACCCCCCCGAATTGCGGCCCGAACTGCAGCGAGGCCGCCCCGCGCACCAGCTCTACCCGCTCCACGCCTTCCATTGCCGGCAGGTAGTAGGTTTCGGGGTAGCCGTAGAGGTCGGCCGTGATGTTATAGCCGTTCTGGCGCACGTTCATCTCCACGCTCTGCACGGGGTTTAGCCCGCGCAGCCCAATGCCGTTGGCCGGAAAGCCTGAGCCTTCGGTTTCGGAAAAGTTCATGCCCGGAATGCGGCCCAGAATCTGACGCGGGTTGTTTTGGGCGATATTGGCATCGAGCGAATCGAGCACCAGCACTTCGGTTTTCTTGCCCGCGTAAATTACCGCGCCGCCCACTTCGCCCAGGCTGCCCAGGCCATTTTTCGATTTCAGGCCCACCACTTTCACTTCTTCTAAAGTGCGGCTGGTAAGCGGAGTAGGTACCACTTGAGCTAACGCTGGCTGAGTGGTTAGCAGTAGCAGTCCGCCGCCAAGCAGGCGTGCCGAAGGGATTGTAAAAGTCATATCTTATTTGGAATAGTTCCAGATAAGGGCAAAGGTAGTGATTACTTCGGTAACTGCCGCATGTTATTTATAACTTTCTAAACAAGCAACCCGGCTTGCACACCGAAATCCTCTCGGGTAGTACTTCCCTTTATCGGAAATAAGCCAGTTATGCAGGCCAGGTCAAAATCTGCCTACGCCAGCAGCTTGTAGCCCACGCCGCGCACGTTCACGATGAGCACCTGCGGGTCGTGGCGCAGGTAGCGGCGCAGGCGCGTGATGAACACATCGAGCGAGCCAATTATTCACTGTCCCCGGCGGCCAACGCGGCCTACTTTACCCAGGCCATCAGCGGCGACGCGTACTGGCGCCTGCCCGGCCGCTGGGTGCTCACCTCCGACGTCTATTTTACCACTAATTCGGGCCTGGCCGCCGGCTATAACCAACGCGTGCTACGCTGGAATGCCGGCCTGGCCTACCAGCTTTTCGCCAACCGGCAGGGCGAAATCAAGCTCTACGCCTTCGACCTGCTCAACCAAAACCGCAGCATAACGCGCACGGCCACTGATACCTACCTCGAAGACGTGCGCAGCCAGGTGCTCCCGCGCTACCTGCTGCTGAGCTTCACGTACCAGGTGCGCAGCTTCGGTAAATAATTAAGAAGGAGGAATGAAAAAAAAGAGTTATTCAAAGGGCAAATTCCCCCTTCTTGATTGACATTGAAGCTGTTCCAGGAAGTAAGAAAAGTTATTTGAACGTCATTCCGAGCTTGCCGAGGAATCTCGCTCGCGCCGTTCGAGTTTCGTTCAACGACGCGAGCAAGATTCCTCGGCAAGCTCGGAATGACGTTCAGGTAACTTCCTAAAAAGATTTATTAGAAGGGGTAACCGATGGCCAGGTTCAGGCGGCCGGTTTTGTCGTCGGGCGTGCCGTAGTTGGCGCGCAGCGGAATGGCGTAGTCGAAGCGGATGACGAAAAACTGCACGTCGATGCGCAGGCCTACCCCCGTGCCCACGGCCAGCTGCTTCAGGGCCTGGCTGGCTACGAACTGCCCGCCCGGCCGCTGCGGGTCGTTGTTCACGAGCCAGATGTTGCCCGCGTCCAGAAACACGGCGCCTTTCACGTAGGGAAACAGGTCCTGGCGATACTCGATGTTGCCCTCCAGGCGCAGGTCGCCCACCTGGTCGTAGTAGCTGTTCACGATGTCGGTGCCGGTGGGCTTGTACGAGCCCGGCCCAATCTGGCGCGCCGCGAAGGCCCGGACGGAGTTGGGGCCGCCGATGCCGTACTGCCGCAAATACGGCAGCGAGCCGCCGCCCGAATTACCGTAGGGCAGGCCTACCCCTATCTGCAAACGGCCCACGATGCGGTTGCCCGACGTTGGCTTGGGGCTGATGCGGTAGTACTCGCGCAGCTCCAGGTCGAACTTCGCGTATTGGGCAAAGGGCTGGCCCGCGATGGTATACTTCTCGGTGGCGGTTTTGCTACCCACTACCGCGCGGCTGATGGCGTTGGCCACGTTGCCGCTCACCTCGGCCATGCCCTGGAAGAAAATCTGCTGCCGGCGCTTTTCCAGCACCTGCTGGTTGTAGGTATAGCGATACGACGAAGCCAGAATAAACTGCGACTGGTAGGCCTGGCGCAGGAATGGCTTCGCGGTTAGCACCGAGTCGAACGCCCTGGTGCTCGTAAAGGCGTTGTATTCGACGTCTATAAGCTTGATTTCCTGTTCGTTGGTAATCCTGGTCTTCCAGCTGTAGCCGTAATTGGCCATGTAGCTGGTGGTGCTGAAGTAACCCGAGCGCGCCACGTACCGAATACCCGCCCCGAAGTTAGTGCGCGGCTGGAAGTCGGAATTGACCAGGCGCGGGTTCAGAAACGGCAGCTGGGGCACGATGAGCCGGGGCACAATCAGCTTGGCATCAATACCAAACTCGGTCGAGATAAGGCCGGTGTTGCTGCGGCTTTCGGCTCCTTTGGGCGCGCGGGTCTGGGTTTCGTACGAGGCTATCCCGTTGATAAGCAGCTGCTCGGCCCCGCGCAGCGCCGAGCGATTGCGGAACGTAATGTTCAGGCCCGGCCCCGTAAAGCCGTTGCTCTTGCTCACGAGCTGAATTTCAGCCCGCAGGCTTTTCTTCCTGAGCTGCGTCATCCGAATATCGGAATCGAGCCGCGCCCGGCCGGCCGAGTCGCCGGCCGCCGAAGGCGAAAACTTGATTTCAACGAAGCGAAACGTGCCCAGGCTCATCAGGCGCGAGAGCGTCTGGTCGCGGCGGCGCTGCCGAAACAGGCTGTCGGGGTACAAAAACACGGCCCGCGTGATGGCCCGCGCCTTAAACATGGTTTCGTCGGGGTAGTATAAAAATTTCTGGTAGCGAATCGGCTCCCGCTTCACCGAGTCGGTCAGGATGTAGTCAGTGTTCAGGCTCACCGTTTTCAGCCAGTAGGGCTGGGTAGCCTTGGCGGGCGCTTCGGCCTTCACTTTGTAGTGCACGTTTACCTGGCCGTCGAGCGTGCTGTCAACCTGAAACAGCAGGTAGTTGGGATTGAAGTAGTAGTAGCCCTTGTTCTTGAGGGCCAGGTCGATGCGTACCCGCTCGTTGGTCAGCACGTCGAGGTCATACGGGTCGCCCACCTTGAGCAGGGTTTCGGGCTGGGTAGCCCGGATGGCCGCGTCGATGAGCGTGTCGCGGTCCGGAAAATGAATTTCCTTAATCAGGTACTGCTGGCCGGGCGTGGCGGGATAGTTGACCTGGGCCGTTTTTTCCTGAGCCACCACCTCGCTGCTGACGGCACCCTTGAAATAGCCCCGGTTGTTGAGGCGGTTAACCATCAGCTTGCGGGTAGCGTCAATCTTGACCTGGCTCAGCACCACCGGAGCCTCGCCCAGCTTACCAGCCAGAAAGTGCCCCAGGCCCTTGGTTTTGCCCACGCCGAGGTGCCAGAAGTACAGCTTGGGCCGCAGCCCCAGAAACGAGAAGTTGGGCTTGGGCCGCAGCACGCTCGTGAGCTCAGTTTGCAGGGCGCTCCCGTTCTTGAGCTTGGTGGGCGATTTGATAGTCACCTTGCTCCCCGTGTACAGCTTCTGGCCCTCCGGCACGTAGCGCAGCCCCGAGCAGCCGACTAAAAATAAATTAAGAATGAGGAATGAGGAATGAAGAATTCTCCGCTTGAAGCCGGGCGGGCGCACCCGCCCTGCCCGCCCATGCATTCGGTTCGTCAACTCGTTTGTCTTAGGTAAGTCTTTGTTCATCATACTGTTAAAAATCACCCTGCGGTAATTCCTACTTCCTCATTCTTAATTCTTAATTCTTTTAGTGCTGTCGAGGCGCACCGCGCCGTTGGCGGCGGCCGTCGAGTCGGCCAGGTGCTGCTGCTGGCGTTTTTCGACCTCTTTATCCAGTTTCTCCTGCTTGCGGTTCTGGTGGCGCTGGTCTTTCACCTCGCGGCTCACCTTCTCAAACAGCTCCTTGAAGCTGTTGTACTCGCGCTGGTACACCAGCGAGGCACCGGTGCGCACGATGGCCCCGTCAATGTCCTCGTAAGAATTCTGGCGGAAGGCGCGCAGGCGCAGGCGGCCATCGGCCAGCAGCGTGTATTCGAGGCTGATATCGCCGGCAAAGTTGCTGGCCGCGCTGCTACCCTGGGTGGTCTGGGTGCCGTTGCCGCCGCTCAGCGGCACGTCGGTGCCCAGGCGCACGGTGAGGCGGTTGTTGAGCAGCTGGCGGCGTACAGCCACGTTGAGGTCGGTGCGGCCCTGGGCCGAGCCGGTCGTGTAGTCGGCCTGGTTGGTCACGCCCAGGTCGAGGCCCAGGCCCGCCAGGTACTTGCCGGTCAGGTTCTGCAACTGGTCGGTCAGCACCTGGCTCACCGAGCCGCGCAGCTGGCTGGCCACGATGCTCTCGCCGGCCGTGGTCGCAAACGGGTTTTGCTGCACGAAGCGCCCCAGCACGAGCAGCGAGAATACCTGCTTGCTCAGGTCCGACGTGTTGCCGGGTAGGCGCAGCTGGCCCAGGCGAGCCTCAATCTCGCCTCCTAGCGGCCCCCCCTTCTGGTCATTGGGCAGCGTAATGTCGAAGCCGATGGTGGGCTTGCTGAGCTGGTCCGTTACCTTCAGCAGTACGTTGAATGGCACCGCGTTGCGCGCCACCAGGTTAGAGGTGGGGTCGTTGCTGCCCTGGCCGGCCAGCAGGTCGGCCGGGGCAGCCCGCACCTTATAAATGGCCGTGATATTGAGGTCGGCATTATAGGGGTCGCCGCTCCAGCTCACCGATGAGCCATTGGCAATGATAAACTCCCTGGTAGCCAAGCCGTAGAGCGACAGCTTGTACTTGCCCCGGCGCACGTCGAGGCGGCCGGTCAGGGTGAGGTTGCCGCTGGCGTCGAGGGTAGTGGTGAGGGTGCCGGCGGCCCGCACGCGCAGGTTGTCACCGCTCACCGGGTCCACGATGAACGTGAACGGCGTGTTATCAGTAATCGTAACGCGCGCCGTAATGTCGTAGCCAATGGCGCTGGTGTTGGCCGAGTCGGCGGCGGCTTTTTTCGCCCGCAGCGAGTCGGGCAGGCTAAAGTCCACGAACTGCACGATGCCTTCGCGGGCTACTACGCTGGGGTCGGCGGCCGGGTTCTCCACGGTCAGGTCCGAGCCCTTGTCCACGGTCGCCGTGGTGTTAATCTTTATCAGCGACAGCGGCCCGGTCAGGCGCGTGTCCGAGTCCACTACCAGGCGGCCGTAGTAGAGCGTATTGTCCTGGCTGCGCGTACTCTTCACGGCCAGGAAGTTGTTGGTTGTTACGCGCAGGTCGAAGGCGTAGTCCAGCAGGTTGGGCGTCAGCAGGTAGCCGTTGGCCACCGCCTTGTTGCCCGCCGAGTCCAGCACCGTGAAGTTGTTGAACGCGATGCCTTTTTCATCAAACGTCACGGGCTGGCTCACCAACCGGAACGGCGCGCCGAGTTGCGGCACCACGAAGCCGGCATCGGCCGAAGTCGTGAGCGTGCCGCGCACCCGCGGCGCGCTGGTAGTGCCGGCCAGCGTTAGCCGCCCGCTCAGGAAACCTTTGCCCTGGCTCAGCTGCCCGGCCGAGAAGGGCTCGGCCGTTTTCAGATTAAGCCGGTTCACGTCAACCACGAAATCGAGGGGGGTAGCGCCGGTCGTGCGGTAGGCGCCCTTCACGGTCACGTCGTTGCCGCCGCCCCCGGTGAGGTGGGCCGTCACGTCGTAGCGGTCGGCCACGGGGTTGCTGGCTTGCAGCGCCAGGTCGCCCAGCACCACTTTGCTATACAGTAAGTTATTGATGGTCAGGTTGGCCGTAAACGCCTGTTTTTTAGTGCCCAGGCCCCGCACCACGGCCTCGCCATTGAGCGTGCCGCCGAGCGTGGAGTCGGGCTGGCCAATGGCCTTGCTCACGATGCCCAGGTCGAATTTCTCGAAGCGCACGGCCAGCGGCGACGTGTTCACGGCCGGGTTCTGGCTCTGCACCACCAGGGCCGACGAGCCGTTGGTGAGCCGCAGGTTGTTGGCTACGATAGTGCCATCGGCGTTGTAACGCACGTAGTTATCCGCGCCCGCCGTCCAGGTATCGTAGTCGATAATCTGCTCGGGCGCGGCTACAAACTGGTAAGCATCTTTGCCATGCTGTTCCAGCGCTTCTACCGTGCCAGCCAGCGCCAGCCGCTCGCGGTTGCTGCTATCGCCCAGGATGGCCGCGCGGGCGTGGATTAGGTTATTAGCCAGAAAGCCTACCACGCTGGGCTGGCGCAGCGTCAGGCTGGTGTCTTGGCGGGCGCGGGCGAGCCGCAGGGCATAGTTCAGCTTGCTGGGGTCCGAGTTGACGTCGAGCTTTACCGAGTCGAGCTTATAGTTCTGGTAGCGGACTACCGGAATGCTGGTCTGGGCCGTGAGGCGGGCGGCGGCGCGGCTGTAGTCGCCGGCCAGCGTGAAGGGCGAAATGCGCTTCAGCCCCGCCACCAGCTTGGTCAGCAAGCTGGTATTTTTCACTTGCAGCGAATAAGTGAAGTGCCGGTCCGCGCTCGCGTTCTGGAAGGGCTTAACGCCATCCAGCTTGAAGTAGCGGTTGATGTGCTGCTGCAATTCCGTAGCCAGGTCGCCGAGATGCACGTTGCCATCGAGGTTCACGTCGGCTACGTTCGAGCGGAACGTGACGGCCGTGCGCGTGGCGTTCTGCACGATGCGCCCGCGCACCGAATCCAGCGCAATTGGCAAGCCATCCTTAATGATAACCAGCTTACTACCGCTAAACGTGCCGTTAATCGTATTCAGCCCCGAGCCGCTGATATTGGCCTGCAAGTCGCCCTGAATGCGCAGGTCGCCGCCGGTGTAGAAGCCGAGCTTGGTCAGGTTCACGCCGCGCAGGTTCAGCGAGGTCACCTGGTAGGTCGGGTTGTTGGCATCGCGCAGGTTCACCACCGCGTTCAGGTCGAGGTCGAGGTTGGGGTCCGAGTGGCTGCTGGCCGCGAGGGTGTACTTGCCCCGGTCAATAGCCACCGAAGTAGTCACGCCGTGGTAGGTATAGCCATTGTAGCGGGCGCTCTGGATGTTGGCCGTCAGCTTGCCCACCAAGGTATTGGGGTCCTGTAGGTTGCCCACCGCGTTGATGCGCCCCGTGCCCGTAATCGTGCCGATGGTCGGGTCTTTCAGCAGCTTGCCCGCGTCGAAGTTCTGCAGCGCGAAGGTGCCCACCAGCGGCTGCTGCCCATTGGCCCGCGCCGCCCCCAGCTTACCGCTAAACGCCACGTTGCCATACGTCGAGCGCAGTTTCAGATTCGTGTCAAACGCCAGCGTCGTGGGCCGGCCCCTGAAGGTGCCGCTCAGCGACAGGGTAGGGGGTAGGCTGATATTGCTGGGCACCGTGCCCTTGGGCAGCACGCTCAGCAAATCGGCGCGGGTAGTACTGAATTTCTGAATATCCAGGTCCACGTACAGCCGGCTGTCCACGTTGGGCAGGCCCACGATGTGCGCCCGGCGCGCCTGCACCACCGTGTTGCGCAGCCCCACGAAGTCGAAGTTGCGAATCAGCAAATCGCCCAGCCGGCCGGTCACCAGCCCGCTCAGCAGCACGCTCTGGTTGGGGCCGGTAGTGAAGGGGGGGGTAGTAGCCAGGCTCGGCACCAGGTACAAGATGTCGCGGAAGCCCAGCCGCGTATTGCGCAGGTCGCCGGCCAGGCCCAGGTTGGGCAGGTCATCGGCAATGGCGCCCAGGCTCTTGTAGTGCAGGGCCAGGCTGCGCTTGATGCGCGAGTTGGGCGTGATAAGCTCCAGGCTATCAAGCTTGATATCGGTCGAATCGTACACCACGTTGGCCCGCGCCGACGTGATGGCGAAGCCGCTCTGGTCCTTGCCCGCCAAGTTGTCCAGCTTCACCGTCGTCAGGTTTTCGGTAAAGGATAAATCCCGCGTATTCAGCACTAAATCAGTGAAGTGCAGGTGGCTGTAGTCGAGCGCCGGGTAGCGGCTCTTCAGCCTGGGGTCGTTGAAGTTATCAAAATTCACCGCCACCCCGCTCACGTCCGACTGCCCCAGCGTCACGCGCCAGGCCAGGGGGGTAGGAGCGGCTTTTTGGGCGGCCTCATTCACCTTGCGCACGGCCTCGGCGGGGTTCACGGCGCGCTGCGCTACCGGCACGTTCTTGTTCTGCGCGTAGGCGAAGGTGGTGTTTTTGAGCGTCAGCTTGTCGAGGTCAATGCGCTCCTTGGCCAGGTCAATGTTCCTGGCCGTGATGTCGACCAGCCCAATATGGGTATTGATAAACTGCGCCGACGGGTCATTCTGGTACACGAAGCCCACGTCTTCCAGCGTCGCCTTGTTCAGGCCAAAGGTCAAATCCAGCGGCTTGGTCGGCTTCGGGCTGGCCAGCTCGGGCGCGGTTTTGCTCTGGACCATCCTGATAAAGCTGTGGCGCAACGCCGCGTTATTCACCTTATAGATGGAGTTGGTCACGTCTACCTCGTCCATGTTCACCAGCAGGTCGCCGATTTTGGCGCGCAGGTCGGAGCCCGCCACCTGGTCATTCTGCGTGAAGAGCAGGTTGTTGACGTGCAGCTTCCCGATGTCGTATTTCAGGCTGGATTTGGTCGTGTCGGCCGGCGTAGCTGGGCTGCTGAACGCCTTGATAATGAAGTCGTAGTTAGTAGCGCTGTCGGGCTCGGTGCGGGTCAGGCGCACGCGGCCGTTTTCCAGCTCTACGTCCTTGATATTGACCTGGCTGTGCAGCAGCGCGAAAATGTCGATGCTCACGCCCAGGTGGCCCACGCTCAGCAGCGTGTCGCGCTGCTGGTCGGCCAGGTACACGTTGTCAAAGTTGATGGCGTGCCGAAAGTCGGTGCGAAAGGTGCCCAGGCGCACTTCGGTTTTGAGCTTGTCGCGCAGGTAGCCTTCGGCGCGGCGCGCCACAAAGTCCTGACCTGCTGGGAATTGTAGGAACACGACGACGCCAATCACCAGTAGCAGCACCAGCGCGATTAACCCAAAAATCACGTACAGAAAGCGGCGTAGGTAGACTGGCACAGGCAGAAAAGGCGTGAGTGAAGCCGGGCGTGGCTCGGTAAATAAGCAAGACTAAGTCTTTTTGAACGGGAAAACGGCGGCTCGGGTTGGCCGCCAGCCGTGCGGGCGGGCCGCTTCAGGCTTCACCCTAACGCGGGGGGGTAGGGGTTTTGATATGCATGGGCAGCCGCGCGAACCCGCCGCCGGCCGTTACTTTGCCTCATGCAGCCCACCTCCGCTCCCGATTACCGCCCCCTCATTCGCCAGGCTTTCGCTGAGATGGAAAAAGTGGTGGTGGGCCAGCGGGCGCTGGTCAGCCGCCTGCTCATTGGCGTGTTCACGGGC
>JAABUK010008087.1_pt1 | contig 14883 bp, 18 predicted proteins | sample 5559141 | NCBI WGS metagenome assembly JAABUK01 (sample SAMN10711869, study PRJNA513367) | rock metagenome | isolation source: Antarctica rocks | place: Antarctica: Victoria Land, Pudding Butte nord | collected 2016-01-03
CAGACCAACACCGAGACTGAGACGGTTCGTCCCTTTGTGCCAGGCCCGGACCGGACCCCGTTAATGGGCCGCGTCCGGCACGTTTCGCTGGACGAGCTAGCCTTTTCGATTCGGACTCCATGGCACACGCCCACGCGAAACGCCGCCTAACGCTGAGAATTGACGAGAGACATCACTGCAGGTCAGGCGGCGTTTCGGGGTGTCCCCGCAGGTCAACGAGGGGCAGCCATCAGATGTCTAAGTACATCTCGAACTCTGCCCGCACAGTTGGCAACCGTTGACTGACGGGGGATAGCGCCTCTGACCTGCGTAAATGCGCTTACGATCCGTTGGACAGCGTTGGCTGTTTGCGAACCTCGTAAGGACAAGCCAAGGACAAGAGCGGCCCCCGCCGGCGTTGGAAGCCGCCGACTGGGACCTAGACCGATCACCACCTCATGAATGGAGAACGATCATGACCACAACCATTGCAGACCTGCCGACCTGGACCGGGCCGGCGTGGGCCACCGAGCACGTCGAGACGAACGGGGGTATCCGCTGGACCCGGCGGCCGACCACGGTCGTCACCGACTGCCCGCAGCCGATCACACCGGAGGGTGAACCGGTCAGCGTGGCGGCGGTGCTCGTCGAGCGCCAGCCGGTCCAGGTCATCATTGACGGCCGGGAGTTCGACCTCGACGGGGCGCGAGCCCTCATCGCCGCGCTGACCGAGCTGGTCGAGGCCGTCGAGGGCATACGATGACCACCGCGACGCATCGCGCCTGGTGCAACTCGCACATCGACGACGAAGACGGCCCGGGATTCTGCTCTCGAGAGTCTGAGCCGGCCCCGATGTTCGGGGTCGACGTCACCGAGCACGGTCACGGCGTCGCCCTCGACCTCTGGCACCCCATGCGACCGGGACAGGACCGGCGGCCCTTCACGGCCGCCGAGGCCCGGGCCATCGCCGTCGAGCTGGTCCGGGCCGCCGAGCTCGTCGAGGCAGAGGGAGGCGAACCCAAGGCATAGGCCACGGCATACGACAGCACCCCCGCTCGAGGCAGGAGCGGGGGTGCTGCATTCCCAGCACCGGGACCGAGCGAGCGTCGCAGATGCCCACTTGGTGCCGGGTAACTGCCCCCGGGCCGGGACAGCGAGAGGGACTTTCCAGAAGGGCCGTTCGTGCCTTTCTGGTAGCAGCAACGGCTGGCCGTGGGCCGAGTCCGCCGGCTCAGGCCGCGCCGGCGACCTAACCGGCGGCTCTCGGGGCAACGTGAATGGTGATGACGTCGTGTTCACGTGAGGCTTGCGTGAGGTACGCAGGCGTGTCAGGGTGGCTGCATGGCGCGTTGCGCCAATGTCGCAACAGCGTTTCGACGAGGTGGAGGGTTGCTGTGAGCAGTCAGACTGGCCGTGCCGGTGACTACGCTTCGTCCCTGGCGTTGGAGGATGCCCATCAGCGCATCCGCTTCACCCGAGAAGAGATGCCCCGTCTGTTGGGCATGTTCGGTTTCATCGCCGCGTTGCACGTTATCGGATGGGGGCTGTTCACGCACTAGAACAGCATCCCGCTGATCCACAACACCAGGGGCAGCGACAACAGTTTGGTTTACGCCGGCGCCGGGGTGCTCGCCTACACGTTCGGGTTGCGCCACGCGTTCGACGCTGACCATATCTCCGCCGTCGACGACACCACCCGCTACCTGTTGCAGAAGGGCAAGCGACCGCTGGGGGTGGGCTTCTTCTTCTCTTTGGGGCACTCGACCGTCGTGTTCGGGTTTGTCACCGCATTGGCCCTCATCGTCTCGCGGGCGACGGGTTTCCAGGAGGCGTTCCAAGGCCCCGGTGGCATCATCGGCACCGTCGTGTCGGGCCTTTTCCTGTACCTCATCGCGGCGCTGAACCTTGCGGTGCTGCGAGGGATCTTCCGGGTGTGGCGCCAAGCCAAGCGCGGCGAGTACTCCCTCGAGGAGTTCGACCTGCTGCTCGCACAGCGGGGATTCATGAACCGCATCTTTAAGGGCCGGTACAACAAGTTCATAAACAACTCCTGGCAGATGTACCCGGTGGGGCTGTTGTTCGGCCTGGGCTTCGACACCGCAACCCAGGTCGGGCTCATCGCGATCGCCGGCAGCTCCGCGGTCGCCGGTGGCCTGCCGCCGCTAGCGATCATCGCGCTGCCGATCCTGTTCGCCGCCGGGATGTCGCTGATGGACACCCTGGACGGGGTCTTCATGTCCAAGGCCTACAGTTGGGCCTTCGTCAACCCGATCCGCAAGATCTACTACAACATCACCACGACAAGCCTGTCGATCTTCGTCGCGTTCGTGATCGGCACGATCGAGTTGCTTGGTCTGCTCTCGGACCAGCTCGGCCTCGAGGGCCAGCCGTGGGACTTCATCGGCTCGATCGACATCAACCTCGCCGGCCGAGTTATCGTCGGCATCTTCTTCGTCGTGTGGATCGGCGCAATCCTAAACTGGAAGCTTCGCAAGCTCGACTTGAAGTACGGCACCGGCGTTCAGACCCCCGACACCCCCGCCGACGCTGCCTGAACGGCCAGGCAGGGCTGGCCGAGCTGCCCAGCAAACCCTGGGCCGCCTCGCCGAGAGTCCATGGATTGCAAACGGACAGCCCCCATCAGGCGGCGATCGCCGTTCGGGTGGTTAGTCCAATCCGGCTCGCCGACGAACAGAAGTACGCGGCGGGCCCCCCGGTGCAACGCCCGGGTTCGAGGCGCATCACGGCGCGGCGGATGGCGACGATGTCGGCCAGGGTGACTCGGTGGCCGGCGCCCACCTTCGGGCCAAGGGCCCGCGGCGAGAGTCGGGCGGGCGGAGATGCGGGGCGGTTCCCGTCAAGCGGCGCAGCACGAAAGTTGGGGCGGGGTCGCGGCGGGACGAGATCGCAACCAGCTGCAAGGCTTCGCTTATGGTCAGCTACGGCGCCCAGGTGTCGGCGACCTGGTCGACGGTCATCCCCATCTGGATCATGTCGCGGCGAGCATGATCTCCCCGGCGTTTCTCCGGGACTGCCGCCTTCGAGCACCCGACGAGTACCGGCGTCGATTACCAGTTGGATCGCGTCGCGGGTGTCGCGGTTGACCAGCGCGCGAGGCACCTGGACGGTCATTACGGGCGGGTCTCCACCCCAGCCCAGAACGCGATGCGTCCTTTCACCCGGCGGGCGAAGGGCAGCGGGTGAGGGTAGGTCCACGCGGCGTCGGTCAGGTCCTGGCCGCCGACGCGGACCGTGTAGTAGCGGGCGATCCCCTTCCACGGGCATAGCGTTCTCGTCGAGGTCGCCACCAGTGTCCCGGAGGGTATCGACGAGGCCGGGAAGTAGGCGTTGCCCTCCACCAGGACGACGTCGGCGGAGGTGGCGAACCGGGTCGAGCCCACCCACGCCGAGCGGGTGACCGGGGTGCGCATCGCCCGCCGCACACCGAACCCCACCACGAGTAGTACGGCCACGGCGGCCAGCACGATCCCTTCTGGGGCGGGGTGCGCGAAACCGAGGACGGTCGGGCCCCGCAGCAGATCGAACCGGTCGAGCACCGCTGTGGTCACGGCCGCGATCCCGAACCCTGCGACGCCGGCCGCGAGCAGGCGCGGGAGAGTGGCGCGGTCACCCCCGCGCAGGTCCTGCCCGATTAGCCAAGGCCACGCCGCAGCGAGCAGCATGGGAGCCAGATGCCAGTTGGTGGTGGGCTGCCACACGGCCAGCAGTACCCAGAACACCAGCACGACGGCGCTCCACCCGGCACCGGTCCACGGCGACGCTCCGGGAGCTGGGCCCGCACCGACGAGGGCCTCGGCCCGGTCTGGGAACTGGGTGCGCACCGCCGAGATCACCTGTGCCACCGAGGGATTGACCAGCGACTGGGTACCGACCACCACGGTGGGGACGGTTTCGTCGCCCCCGGTGGCCTCGCGCACCCGCGCCGCCGCGGCCCGGTCGGCCCAGATGTCGTGCTCCACGGTCTCGATACCGGCCCGCCGCAGACCCGCCCGCAGCCTGCCACAGTACGGGCATCCCGGTCGCCACAGGACCTCGACCCGGGCCGGTGTGGTCGTCTTGTCCACCGACTCGTCGGTCGTCTCGTCCACTACGTGTCCTCATCTCCGGCAGCGCGTGCCCTGTGTGCTGGGTAGGGAAACCCGGACCGAACCGAACCGATTCCCGCGGTCAGGCCAATTCCTACTCGCGCGGAGCAGCACGCGGCCGGTGAGCGGCCATGCCGGTGATCTCGACGACGTCACCGTGCTCGCGCGGCTCACCCTGAGCGGTGATCGCGAGCTTCCACGCCGTCTTAGGAACCTTCGCGATGGCATCACGGATCTTGTCTGTGACGGCGCACCCGACCGAGTACTCCACAGAACGGCCGCGTGTTGCGTCGAGGGTGTTGATCCAGTCGGCAGATCGTGCGACGTGCCGGGTTCCGTCGGCGCGGATCAGTAACTTGCGGCGGTGGGCTGCGGGGACCTTGCCGATGGCGGCGGTCAGGACCTCAGACCCTCCAGCTCAATCGGCAAGCCACATCGGCTGGTGGAAACATCCTGGGTGACTCCGTGCTATAGACCAATCCGGACGTCTGGGGTTGCGTCTAAGTGGGCGGGATGCAGCGGCTCCGGAAGTCGCCCTCAATGGGCGGAGTCGCGCTGTTGGAGGCGTCTGACGCCGGTGACGAGGGCAGTGAGGAAGTGGACGCCGTGTCGATTCAAGTCGCCGCGGGCTCGAATGAAGTGCGCCGTGGTTATCGGCGCGGCGGAGCGGGCCAAGATCTGCGGGTCACGCAGCGGAACGCCAGCCTCAAGGGCGTTGGTTGTGGCGTCGGGCCGCGGGGGGTGTGGGCTGATGTGCCGCTGGAGGCCGGCGGCATTCGTCGGGCCACTACGGGCCCGACCTTTCCAGGAGAGCCCAGGCGGCGGGTATGGGCGCGGCGCCGCTTTTCACCGCTGCTGCGAACTCGCCCAGCAGCCCTTGGGACGCTAACGCGGGGCTCTCCAGGACCCAGCCCAATAAAGCAGTGGAGCCCGGAGCTTGTTCTGCATAGAGCGCGCCCAGGATGTTTTGCGCGAATGCCAGCTCATCCGTGATCTCCCTGGCACGAAGCAATAGGGGCACGACGTTCTCGACGGGGTATCGGCGAATGTCGTTTTGATCTCGATAACTGCGGCATAGCTGCTCGACAAGGGTGCGCACGTCGTCGCGGTCGCAATGGTTTAAGAGGTCACCCAGCAGCTTCCGATATTCCGTGGCGAGTCCATGGCTGGACGTGGCTCGGCAGAGGCCGTGAAGCAGCACGCGCCGAACCTGCCCGGATCCGCTGAGGCTGAGCCTCTGAACCGTCGTACGCAGCCAGGGCTGGAGCGGCTCCGCGTGCACGAGCAGAGCGTGCTCGACGGGGTAGGTCAACTCCGAAAGGGCCTCTGATCGTACTGTCCCGATCTCAAGGATCAGTGCGGCGACCTGGGCGCACAATGGACCCTCGATCGCCGTGTACATCAGCCTTCTAAGACTGATCATCACGCTTCCGTTGAAAAGGTCGGCGTCACTGACAACCTCGCGGATGACTCTGAAAACCATGTCCGGATGCGTCTCGAGGGCCGGCCGTAGGCGCTCAGGATCAAACGCGGCGAGTGCGAGATAGATTTCGTGATACGGATCGGCCTCATGAAGCCTGCCGAGGGCATGCCCGACCATATTGGCGACGGACAGTAGCCATCGGCCATCGAAATCTGCCACCACTTGCGCCAAAGCCGCCGCGACCACGTCTGACCCCTGCTTGGACTCGGCGACCGCGAGCGCGGCGACGATCCTGGTGCGACGCTTGTCGACGGCGGGGTCTTGGTCGAGGGTGATCAAATAATTCCGGGTCAGCATTGCGGCGAGGTCCAGGTGGGCTCCCACGAGCTGGTCGGCCACGAAGTCAAAAGTTATGCGCAGTCCATTGCCTACCTCGCTTAGCAGGCCCTCCTCGACGAGCAGGTCGACGACGTTCGCTGGCATCCGCTGGTAGGCCTCATTTGTGCCGATCATGTACCCGTCGCCCGCGGCCAGGAGCCGGGCGAGATCATCGATGTGGGCCCGCACCCGACGCGCGGTCACCACCCCGAACGTTCGAGTCGCGACATTGTGTGCGAGGTGGTCGAGGTAGGCATCGACGAGGCGGACCCTGTCCATGACGAGGTCCTGAATGCCAGCGTCGACGGCGAGGCGGAACATCAAAGGCAGCCGGAACGTCGCCTGCACTTCAGTCGGTACGGGGAGGCTGAAAAGCGCCTCGGCTTTACGGAGCTCTTCGTCGTCGAACGGGCTGACGAAGACTCGCGATAGTCGCGACGTCACCAGCTTCTCCTCGGTCAGGTCCAGTGGCCAGAACTCGCTTCGGCAGCTGGTCACGAAGGCTACCGGCGGCGCTTGGGTTCGAGCCCAGATCTGGGAGCGGTCCAACCATGTAAGCAGGTCCAGACGCGACGCTTCGTTGACGGCGTCCACAACGATGGCCAGGCCACCTGAATCTTCCAGTATGTCGATCAACTGCGGAAGAGGAACCTCGCCCGCCCCTTGCCCAGTCAATCTGCCGAGAGTGTCCCTGACGTCCACGTCGTCGGCTGAGATGTCGATACCGAGCACGAATATCGCGTGGGGCAGCTTCTTGACCGTTCGGGCCAGGACGGTCGACTTGCCCGACCCGCTGGACCCAAGCACGGCGACCCATCCACGGGCTTGAACGTCCTCAAAGATCCGCCTCTCCACTGCGAGGCGCGGGACGGTCCCCTCTAGGTCGCGCAACCCTGCGACTCGGGTCGATTGCCAGGTCCGCTCGTTGAGAGTTTCCAGCACACGTTGAGCCGCGCAGATGTTCAGGTGACGTCCCCAGGCGGGGACTGACTCTTGGTTGCGCTGCACGCATTTCTGGAGGCGGTCGGGAAGAATCGTCCAGTTTCTGAACGGCACCGCTAGCCCGCCCGCACGTCCGGCGCCTTCCAGCGCTGCGGAAAGCACACCCACTACGACGCCGGTAGACGCATCGAAGACCGGTGCCCCGCTCATTCCGTGATCGGGCCAGTCGTCGCGCAGCAACAAAGCATCTGGGATTGAGTATCCACGATATTCCGCCAACATATGCCCCGGAGCATGCCCGCTCATCGGCACCGTGGATTCGTCGGCGGCAAGCCAACCTTTTGTCCACCACTCATCGACCTCGCCGTCATCTAAACCGAGCGGAAGCGGTGGAGGCATGTCGCCCTCTACGCGAAGCAGAGCCAAATCCAACTCCGCATAAGGCAAGACATCAAGAATTTCGTAACGCGTCCGGTCAATCTCAAGAGATTGGATGGCGTCCCGGGCCACGTGATCGCAAGTGAGCACCATATCGTCCGTCACGACGAAGCCGGTTCCTACCGTGGCGCCGTTTTGATCACAAATCCGGACCAGAGCCGCATCGACGGCTCGCTCCCACGAAGGCATCAGACCGACAGATTAGCTCTGACCGGGCGCGACGGTCAGTGTCACCTTGATCGAGCCCTGCGCTTCTGCCTCGACAACGTACAACTTGCCCTTCGCTGTCATCTGCAGCCCGAACTCCAACACCGCCGAAGACACGGGAGCGTCGGTCACGGCGGTCTCAAAATCCTTTGCGATTTGCCCCACCACAGAGAGGACCTGCGCCAGGGTGCGATCTAGCTTCTCAACAACCTGCTCGTCCCTGTTGATGGGCCTGGCACCGCCACGAGCCGCAGTCGGAGGCAACGCCTGGATGAGGACCGCATCATCACCCTCACCGATTTCGAGCAAAAAAGGCATCCGTCCTCCACTGGCTTGGGAACGTAGAAATACAAGCGGTGCCGGGTCTAGCACAAAACAGCGCTCGGCGGAAGAGCGCATGCTACTGACGGACGATGCCATCGGTTTCGAGTGATCGCTCACAACCGACTGAGGGGGCGACGCTGCGGGTTGTACCGGCTGTTCAGCCCTTCGGGGGTGGTCTCTGCTCCCCGCCTGTCGTGGCCCGCCTTCGCTGACTGGATGGCACCACTCGTAGCTGCGCACCCTTATCTCGGCGGGGGCCAGCCAGGGCCAGTTCAAAGTCGCCCGGACGGCGTGGCTACCGCGGATCGTCGCTCGCGGCGGTACAAGGCCGCAGACCCGCTTTCCACGCATGAGGGGTCCTTCGTTTGGCGTTCTGAGCTACCGGGGGCGCCGAGGTACTCGCCGGTAACATCACGGTGAGGTCGACTTTGAATTGGCCCTGGGGGGCCAGCGCCATCGCGACTCGCCCTATCTGGGCGGAAGGACGCACGCTCCACGGCAGTGTCTGGGCGCCCTGGAAGCGGGTCATCCGTCGCCCGCTCTTCACCATGAGCGATCACTCGATTCGCGCCAGGAGTTGGTGGTGCTACCGGGTGATGTCGCGGATGGTGGCGGTGGTGATGTTGAGCTGGGTGAGGTTATCGCGGGCCGGGTGGGCTCGTCCGGCGGGGCCGGCGGCGAAGGCGGTGAGCAAGGCAGCATTCAGTCGTTCATGACTTCGGTGGGGCGATGGGGTGGTTGCTGGGGTGGCCTTTGCCAGCATGTAGTTGTAGGGCGCTGGTGACGAGGGGGAAGTGGCTGAACGCTTGGGGGGTTTTGCCGAGTTGTCGGCTGGTGGTCGGGTCCCATTCTTCGCTGAGCAGCCCGACGTCGTTGCGGAGGGCCAGGAGGCGTTCGAACAGCTGGGTGGCCGCCTGGTGCTGCCCGGCTAGCTGTAGGGCGTCGACGAGCCAGAACGAGCAGGCCAGGAATAACCCTTCCCCGCCGGTGAGGCCATCGCCGGAGTCGGTGGTGTCGTAGCGTTTAACGAACCCGTCCTCGGTGAGGCCGTTCTGGATGGCGGTGATGGTGCCCAGCACGCGCGGGTCGGTGGGTGGCAGGAAGCCGACGCGGGGGATCATGAGCAGGCTGGCGTCCAGGTTGGGGGCGTCGTAGGACTGGTGAAGCTGTTGTGGTCGGAGTCGTAGCCGTGGGTGAGGACGTCGGTGTGGATGGTGTCGCGCAGTGCTTCCCAGCGGTCGGCGGGTCCGTCTAGGTTGGGGTGGGTGCGCACGGCGGTGGCCATCCGGTCGGCGGCGACCCAGGCCGTGACTTTGGAGTGGGTGAAGTGCCGGCGGGCGCCGCGCATCTCCCACAGGCCGTTGTCGGGCTGGTCCCAGTTGCCTTCCAGGTGCTCCATGAGGGCGACCTGTAGGTCCCACGCGTCGTCGTGAGCGGCCATGCCGGCGTTGCGGGCCAGGGCGAGGCCGTCGACGGTTTCGCCCTAGACGTCGAGTTGTAGTTGGTCGGAGGCGGCGTTGCCGGTGCGCACCGGCTTGGAGTTCTGTTAGCTGGCGAGCCAGGGCAGTTCGGTTTCGGGGAGGCGGCGGGTGCCGTCGAGGGCGTACATGATCTGCAGGTCGGCGGGGTCGCCGGCGACGGCGCGGAGCAGCCATTCCCGCCAGGCTTTGGCCTCGGGGAGGTAGCCGGCGGAGATGAGGGCTTGCAGGGTGTAGGTGGAGTCGCGCAGCCAGCAGTAGCGGTAGTCCCAGTTTCGGGGGCCGCCGATCTGCTCGGGCAGCGAGGTGGTGGCTGCGGCGGCGATTCCCCCGGTGGGTTGGTAGGTCAGCGCTTTGAGGGTGAGCAGGGAGCGGCTGATGGCAGCGCGGTAGGGCCCGGTTACCGGGGTGCCGCTGGCTGACCATTCGCTCCAGAAGGTCAGGGTGTCGCGCAGCGCGTCTTCGGCGTTCACCGATGTGGGCGGGGGTTCGTGGCTGGGGTTCCAGGTGAGGACGAACGGGACCCGGTCCCCGGCGTGGACGGTGAAGTCCGACACCGTCGACAGCTCCTTGCCCCTGGGTGCGGACGGGGGTCTTTAGCCGGACTCGGTCGGGTCCGGCGATGGCTTCCATCCGGTCGCCGTGGTGGCGTACCCAGGGCACGACACGGCCGTAGTCGAACCGCAGCCGCAGCTCCGAGTGCATCGCCACGCTTCCGTGGACGCCTTCCACGATCCGCACGACGTCGGGGGCGTGTCCGCGCGGTGGCATGAAGTCGATCACCCGCACGGTCCCGGAATGATTGCGTCATTCGGTCTCCAACACCAGGGTGTGCTCGACGTAGCGGCGGGTGGTGCAAACGTCGGCGCCGGCAGGCGCGATCCGCCAGTGCCCGGCATCGGGCGTGTCGAGCAACGCGGCGAAGCAGGCGGGGGAATCGAACTTCGGCAGGCACAACCAATCAATGGAGCCGGCGGTACTAACCAGCCCAGCGGTCTGCAGGTCCCCGAGCAGGGCGTAGTCCTCGATACGACTCATTCCCTGATCCTGCCAGGCGCCACCACCGGGGGCCGGCTCTGACGCGAGGTGTCCCCGCCGCGGCAGTCGTTGGATGGCCAAGCGTCTGCGCGGCCGGCTGACCCTGTCGGCGGCCGTACATGTTTGCGTGTCACGCTGAACACCAGGGTCGGGCTTTCGGCTCGGGTCGTATCTGTCACGCAGGCAGTGGGGAGCGCACATGTTGTTGCAGGGGAAGTCGGTCGTCGTCACGGGCGGGAACAGCGGTATTGGCGAGGCGATCGTGCTCGCCGCCGCGGCCGAGGGCGCGAACGTCGTCATCGACTACGTCGCCCACCCCGAGGAGACAACCGCGCTGATCTCCAAGGTCGAGGCCGCCGGTGGTCACGCCGTCGGGGTGCTGGCCGACGTGTCACAAGCCGCGGACCTGCACACGATGGTCCAGACCGCTGTCGAGTCCTACGGCCGTCTGGATGTGCTCATCAACAACGCCGGCATCGAAACGCGCACCTCGCTGCTGGACACGACCGAGGCCGATTTTGACAAGGTCATGGCCATCAACATGAAGAGCGCGTTCTTCGGCACGCAGGCTGCGGCGAAGCAGTTCATCGCCCAGGGCGGCGGCGGGCTGATCCTCAACATCTCCTCGGTGCACGAGGACTGGCCGATGCCGGGCAACATCGCCTACTGCGTGTCCAAGGGCGGGATCCGGATGCTGACCCGCACCGCCGGCGTCGAACTCGGCGCACACGGTATTCGGGTCGTCAATATCGCGCCCGGCGCGGTCGCAACCCCGATCAATGCCTCCACCGAGGCTGACCCGACCAAGATGAAGGCCCTGGACGCGGCGATCCCGCTCGGGAGGATGGCGCAGTCCGCCGAGATCGCCGATGTGGTCGTGTTCCTGGCCTCGGGCAAGGCCGGCTACATGACCGCCACCACCGTCGTCATCGACGGCGGCATCATGCAGGGCAGCGTCGGCCTGTGAGCAGCGGGCCGGCGCCTGGCATGTCAGAGCGTTACGACGTCATCGTGATCGGCAGTGGACCCGGCGGGGGGACGACCGCGGCGAAGCTCGCTGAGACCGGCAAACGGGTGTTGCTGCTCGAGCGGGGCGACTACCTGCCCCGCGAGCGCGGCAACTGGGACTCCAAGGTCGTCTTTGCTGATGGCAAGTACGTGGCCGATGAAACGTTCTACGACATCGACGACAACACCTTCCACCCTGAACTGCACTACTTCGTCGGCGGAAACTCCAAGGTCTACGGGGCCGCGCTGTTCCGGCTGGCGCCGCGCGACTTCGAGGATGTCCAGCACCCCTCCGGTGTCGCCCCGGCGTGGCCGATCAGCTACGCGGATTTGGAGCCTTATTACGTCAAGGCCGAGCATCTGTACTGGGTGCACGGCCGCCACGGTGAGGATCCGTTCGCCGGCGCCTCCAGCCAGGACTACCGGTATCCACCCGTCGCGCATGCCCCGCGCATCCAACAGCTGTCCGACGGGCTGGAAAAGTTGGGGCTTCACCCGTTTCACCTGCCGATCGGGGTCGACCTCACCCAAGACGAGCACGGCAACCCGACCTCCGCCTCGCGCTGCATCCGCTGTGACCGCGTCGACGGGTTCCCCTGCCTTCTCGGGGCCAAGGCCGATGCCGAATGGGCCGTCGTCCGCCCGGCGTTGGCCGCACATCCCAACCTGACCCTGATGACCAGAGCCACCGTGCAGCAGTTGCTGACCGACCCCAGCGGGCGGGTCGTGACCGGTGTGGTGACCACCATGGCGGATGGCAGCACCAGCACCTTCGCCGCCGACATCGTCGTGCTGTCGGCCGGGTCGATCCTGTCCTCAGTGCTGCTGCTGAAGTCGGCCAACGACACACACCCCGAAGGCCTGGGCAACTCCAGCGATGTGGTGGGCCGGCACTACATGCGGCACAACAACCTGGCCCTGATGGCATTCTCGAAAGATCCCAACCCGACGGTGTTTCAGAAGACGCTGTCGCTGAATGACTTCTACGGTCCCAGCAAGCACTGGGACTACCCGATGGGAAACATCCAGATGCTCGGCAAGTCCGATGACTGGCAGGTCAAAGGGCAGGCTCCGAAGGCTCTCGGATGGGGGCCGAACCTGGGTTATGGGCTGGTCGCGAAACACTCGCTCGATTTTTGGCTGGCCAGCGAAGACCTGCCCCTGCCCGACAGCAGGGTCACGCTGCGCGCCGACGGATCGGTGAAACTTGCGGTACAGCCGGACAACAACAGCGACGGGCTGAAACGGCTGCGGCACGTCTTCGATTCGATGCTCAACGACCTCGGCCTGCAATCGAACTCATTCGAACGCAGTCTCTACCTGCACAAGGCAATGGACGTCTCGGCCACCGCCCACCAAGCCGGCACCATCCGATTCGGCACCGACCCGCAAACCTCAGCACTGGACGTCCACTGCAAGATGCACGACCTCGACAACCTCTACGTCATCGACGGCAGCTTCATGCCCTCCATCGGCGCCGTCAACCCCACCCTCACCATCATCGCCAACGCCCTACGCGTCGCCGAACACATCACCGATCGCCTCACCGCCTGACCGCCGAAACAGCCGAATCCGTGACCGGGTCACTCCGGAGACGCCTGCCAGTCTTTGTGTGCTGCGCGGCCTAGAGTCCAGGCTCACGGCCGCCACCTGAGCTTCGCGGCAAGAGGGCGCGTCTCTGGCAGGGCTCAGCCGTGCTGCCAGACCTTGCGAGCCGAGAGCATGAGGAGCAGCGCGAGGAGCGGGGTCAGGACGGCTGAGGGCACCACCCCGAGCAGCGCGCCCCCGGCCGCGGTGCCGATGATCGAGCCGGCCGCCATGGCGAGTACGAACGTCTTGTTGGCCGCCAGGACGGCGGAGGACGTGTCCTTGCTGTAGCGGGCGAAGGCCACGAGCATCGTGGGTAGCGATACGGCCAGGGAGAGGCTGCCGGTGATTTTGATGTCGACGCCGTGGAGCAGAACGATGGTGGGGATCAGCAGCTGGCCACCGGCGACGCCCGTGAGCGCGGCGACGGCGCCGATCGCCGCGCCGGCGAGCACCCCGGCGATGGCCTGCGCCGCACCGTCGAGGTCGGCGGGTTGGACGTGGCCCAGATGGGTGCTCAGGAGGGCCACGGCGATCAGCACGAGCAGGACGGCCAGGACCCGGTATAGGCTGCGCGTGGCCATCTTGGTGGCCCAGGTCGCGCCGAGGTGTGCGCCGACCAGGCTGCTGGTCATCAGGTTGACCACGATCATCCAGTGCGGCGCGAGCGCGGCGGCGGGTACGGCGGCCATCCGCGCCGGCGGGCGGTAGCGACCACGGACAGGGTCAGTGCCGTGTTGACGATGACGGCCTGCAGGCGAGGAACCCGAACACCCCGATCAGCAAGGGAAGGCGGAACTCAGCACCGCCTAGGCCGATGATGCCGCCGAGGAGCCCGCCGCCGGCACCCGCGACGGATGCCACCAGCCACTGCCGGTTCTCAGAGCCCCCCGAGCCGAACACGGGAGCGTCCGCCGCGGTCACGCCACCGGTCCTTCCCGGGTGCCCACCACCACCAGCCTAAAAGGCTGACACCGCCAGGTTGCGTAGCCGGTACGCCGCGCGCGGCATGACCGGGCGAGCGTAGCCACCCTCAGCGCTCACCAGAAACGATCGAGCCCAGGCCCCAAAGTCGGACGTTCGCGTGGGCGACTCTCGCCGCAGTCACCGCCTCGCTGACGCCGCCATGGTCGCGCGTTCCGCGCGCACTCCCGGCAAAGTGGGAGGTTCGACCGGCGGCGCTTCCGAACGTTCCGGGGGGCTAGGTGACGTGGCCCGGGGATCGTTTGCAAGTTTCCGGGTCGCAGGCTGTCGATCGGTGGGATGTCAGCCGTTCGGTAGGGTGCCGATGTAGCTTGGTGGGGGTTTCCGGTGACGAGCATGGGGGTTTTCAGTGTCGCGACTGACTGCCCAGCATTTCGCCGGGCTGCTCGGGGTCCGGAGCGCGATCGCCGTCTTCGAGCGGACCGGTGAACGGGAAGCGCGTTCGGCGGGTGCGACCCATGCTCAGCATCATGTGCTGCTCGCGTTGCGCGGTCACCGAGACCGGCAGGATGCCCCAACAGTGAAGGATGTGGCCGCTGCGCTCGGTGTGGCCAGCCCCAGCCCGTTGGAGCTGATCGGCAGGTTGGTCGGCGCCGGGCTGCTGGAGCGCCGCCCGGACGGGCGAGATGCCCGGTTGACGCGACTGCATCTGACGGCCTTGGGCCAGCGGCTGGTCACCGAGCTGAGCGAGGGGCACCTTCCCCGGTTGCGGGAGCTGACCCGCCGGGGAGTGGAGTTGTTGCGCGACTGACCCCGAGGAAGAGGACAGGACCAGAGAGGCGGCTTCTCACTGATGTGAGGGTGGGCCGAGCGTCCTCTCGCGTGTTGGCTGGCCGTGGCCGATGGGTTGCAAGGGTCAGCTCAGGAGTAGGCGGGTCCAGGCTTCGGTGATCCAGCCGGTGAACTGTTCGGGCGTCCATGAGCGTTCGTCGACAAGCAGCACCCAGTACTCGGCGGCGTTCATGCTCCAGATGATGTCGGCGACCTGTCG
>JAABUK010008088.1_pt1 | contig 14883 bp, 11 predicted proteins | sample 5559141 | NCBI WGS metagenome assembly JAABUK01 (sample SAMN10711869, study PRJNA513367) | rock metagenome | isolation source: Antarctica rocks | place: Antarctica: Victoria Land, Pudding Butte nord | collected 2016-01-03
TGCTTATCTCAAGATGCTTCAACATATTGACCTAAAACATTCATGCTTTACATCAAAGGTGGCACATGAAACCCGGATGACTTTAGCTTGCATTGGCTAAACTTTATCGGGTAGTATCTCTGCCTTATTAAGAGCGTTCAAGCAAGGAGAAAATTCTGATGTCGTTCAACAAAATAATTGTCGTCGGTAATTTAGGTCGCGATCCGGAACTACGCTATACGCCGCAGGGCACTCCTGTGTGCAGCTTTACAGTGGCGACCAACGACAAACGCAAGGACAAAACAGGCGAACTACAAGATATTACCACTTGGTTTCGCGTGACCGTTTGGGGGCGTCAAGCTGAAACGGCTTCACAGTATTTGACCAAGGGGCGGCCTGTGTATATTGAAGGCAGATTGCGCCTCGAAGAATGGTCGGATCGTGATGGCAAACAACGATCCACGCTTGAGGTTCACGCCACAGACATGCAATTTATCGGCGGCGGGAGAAGCGAAGACGCCGCAACTCCGTCACAGAATACGGCGACGGCATCCGCAACCGCAACCGGTAGCAAGGCCGCTCCGTCACAGCCTCCGGACAATGAGTTTTCAGACGACGATATTCCGTTTTAAGACGGTAATCGCCTTGGTTTTCCGTCATCGCGGGTTAGTTGTCGGCGCGCCGACAACTAACCCGCGATCCCCCATTCGCCCAGCCGCCGTAGACGCTCGTAGCGCTGCTGTAATCTCGCGCTCGTAGTTCTTTCCCTTTCTTCTTTTATAACTTTGCCGAGAGCTTCGTCAAGCACGCGCACCGTCGCCTCACAATCAAAATGTGCTCCGCCAATCGGTTCCTTCAGGATCATGTCGGCAATGCCGCGCGCGAAAAGATCGTTCGCCGTTAAGCGCAGTTCTTTGGCAGCGCGCTCCGCGTCAGCCGCGTTTTTCCAAAGAATGGCGGCGCACCCTTCCGGCGAAATCACAGAATAAACAGCATTTTCCAGCATTAGAACGCGGTCGCCGACGCCTATGCCAAGCGCCCCGCCGGAACCTCCCTCGCCAATCACCACCACAATCACAGGCACGCGCAATTTCGACATTTCACGCAAATTAAAAGCAATCGCTTCGGCCTGTCCGCGCTCCTCCGCGTCAATGCCGGGATAAGCGCCCATCGTATCTATAAAAGAAATAATAGGGCGGCTAAATTTATCCGCGATTTGCATGACGCGCAGTGCCTTGCGATACCCTTCCGGTTTCGGCATACCGAAGTTTCTTTGGCGGCGCTGCTTCGTGCCTCTTCCCTTTTGATGGCCGATAACGGCGACGGGCAATTCTTTGTAGTGCGCAAAGCCGCACACCATCGCCGGATCATCCGAGAAACGCCGGTCACCATGCAGTTCCGTGAAATCATCGAACAACTTTTCGATAAAATCGAGCGTGTGCGGGCGTTCAGGGTGGCGCGCTAATTGAACGCGTTGCAGCGCCGTCAAATCTTCTGTGCCGGGATTCAAGTTATCCACCTTTGATTAATATCCTCACTGAAAAGTATCAAAATCAGTGCAAACGCGCGGCGTTGAGCCATTCGACGCGGCATCCGTGGCGTTGCAGAATACTTTCAATTTCGATGCTTCCTTTAATCCGTAAAGAGCCGTGCGGTTTCGTTCGGACAATCAGCCCGCTTTCGAGCGCAAGCTCTATATATACATCACATTCGCCTTTATGCGCTCCCAAAACTCGAAAAACGTCTTCGACACGAGAATGGCTTAACTCGCGCGCCGTAAACGAGATAACAATCGCACGCGCTTTTCGCTGAAGGACATCACTTAATTTTTCTACTTGATCGACTATGATGCTTGCGGCACCATCATCCGTCAGCTCCAATTTTCCTGTCAAAAGAACAGGAATATCGTCAGCCATAACGGCACTGTGCCTGCTGAAAACCTCCGGCCACATCACGCATTTGACAGAGCCTGTTTCATCTTCCAGACGCATTAACGCAAATCGCGAACCCTTTTTAGTCGTGCGCACCTGCAAAGCAGTGACGATCCCGCCCATACTCAAAATGGTGCCGTTCATCTGAGTTTGCAATCCTGTCGCTTTGATGCCGCCGACTCCCGTCAGAATCTCCTGATAGTCTTCCAGCGGATGTCCGGTAATATAAAATCCGACGGCTTCTTTTTCATGCGCCAGTAAAGTCGCGTGCGTCCATGGAGTCGAATCCGGCAAATTGTCCTGCACGGGCGAACTGCTTTCCAGCCCGAAAAGCCCACTCTGCCCGTGCGTGTGATTTTTTTGCGCGCGACTGCCAGAAGAAAGCGCAGAGTCAATCGCACCATGCAAGCGCGCGCGCCAGGCGGTTGTCGGCTGCGCTGCATTCATGGAATCTAATGCCCCCGCGCAAATTAAATTTTCGCAAACGCGCTTATTGAGGGCATTTTGTGCGACGCGTTCCGTAAAATCAAACAGCGAGCTGAACGCGCCCGCTTCGCGCGCCGTTAAAATACCGCTCACGCTGGAAGTACCCACTCCTTTAATCGCTGCTAAACCATAACGAATCGCGCCCTGTAACGGAGTAAAGCCCATCCCGCTTTCGTTAAGATCGGGTGGCAGAAGTTTAATGCCCTGCCCGCGCAACTCCGATGTGTACTTAAAAACCTTCGCCGTATCCTGAATTTCATTTGAGAGAACGGCGGCGTAAAAATGCTCCGGAAAGTGTGCTTTAAGATAGGCGGTTTGGAACGCAAGATAAGCATACGCGACGCTGTGGCTGCGATTGAAGCCATAATCGGCAAACTGCGCCATCAAGGAAAAAATCTGTTGCGCTTTTTCGCGCTTAATATTTCTCCCGACAGCGCCTTCCACGAACTTCTGCTCGTGCATCGCCATTTCCTCGCGTTTCTTCTTTCCCATGGCGCGTCGCATCAAATCCGCTTCGCCCAGACTATAACCGGCCAGCTTTTGGGCTAACTGCATAATTTGCTCTTGGTAAACCAGAATGCCGTAAGTATTGCTCAGGATTTCTTTCATTTCCGGAACAATATAACGCACGGTTTTATGCCCATGGTGTCTTTCGATAAAATCATCAACCATGCCGCCATCGAGCGGCCCCGGCCTGTAGAGCGCATTGAGGGCGGCGAGGTCTTCGAGTCCATGCGGTTTTAGCTTGCGGCAAATCTCCTGCATTCCGGACGATTCAAACTGAAAGACCGCTTCCGTGCATCCGTCCGCGAATAATTGCATGGTTTTTTCGTCGTCAAGTGGGATCGCCGCCCAGTCTAATTCCATATTAAGCGAACTCTTAACAGTTTTTAAGCAGTCGCTTATGACGGTTAAAGCAGTCAGGGCGAGGAAATCCATTTTCAGCATCCCTGTCTTTTCAAGGTCGGCCATCGGATACTGCGTTGTCAATTCGTCCTTAGATGAAACGGTGACCGGCACGAGTTCCGGCAGCGGCAGCGGCGAGATCACGACGCCGGCGGCGTGTACGGAAGAATGGCGCGCGCATCCTTCCAGACGCTTTGCCAGATCAATTAGTTCGCGCACCTGCGCCTCTTTTTCAATGGCGTCGCGCAGTTCCGGCACCTGCTCTATCGCCTGTGCGATGCTGACGTTGCGGCCACGCACAGGCGGCGGAATCATTTTCGCGATCCTGTCTACTTCCGCGTAAGGTATATCTAAAGCGCGCCCGACATCCTTGATCGCGGCTTTCGAGGCCATTGTGCCGAAGGTGATAATCTGGCAGACGGAATCGCGTCCATAAAGATTCGCCACGTGGTTAATCACTTCGCCGCGCCCGCGCACGCAAAAATCAATATCTATATCCGGCATAGAGACGCGCTCCGGATTAAGAAAACGCTCGAATAGTAAGTCATATTGCAGCGGGTCTACATCCGTGATTTCCAGACAGTAGGCGACGAGCGATCCGGCGGCTGAGCCGCGCCCCGGGCCGACCGGAATGGAGTTATCCTTGGCATAGCGTATAAAGTCCCAGACAATCAGAAAGTACCCGGCAAAGCCCATCTGCTTAATCATCGCGATTTCGCTCGAAATGCGCGCTTGATAGTCGCCCATAGAATGCTTTAGAAAGCCTTGCGCAGTCTGTTTCTCCCAGACCTGCCGCCGCCGCCGCTCGTAGCCTTCTCTGACAACTTTCTCAAAGTATTCGTCAGGGCTAAGGTCTGCGTCCGTTGCCGGGATAGGATAATTCGGCACATGGTTAACGCCGCTCGGCAGCTTTATATCGCACATCTCCGCGATGTCCAGCGTGCGTGTCAGGACTTCTGGCATATCGCCGAAAAGCTGCCACATTTCTTCTGAAGTGCGAACATAGTAATAAGGAGACCCGTAACGCAGACGATTGGCGTCGTTCACTGTTTTGCCGGAGCCGATACAGAGCAATACATCATGCGCGCGCGCGTCTTCGGGCATCAGGTAATGGGCATCGTTGGTCGCAACAAGCGGTATCTGTGTGCGTTTGGAGAGGTCTACCAAAGGTTTCCGTATGCGGTTCTGCGGTTCGAGTCCATGGTCTTGAATTTCCAGAAAATAATTGCCTTTGCCGAGTATCTCCTGAAACTCCAAGGCTTCTGCCGCCGCTTCATCGAAGCGATCCCGCACCAGAAGCGCCGACGGAATACCTGAGAGGCAGGCAGATAGCCCTATCAAGCCGCCGCTGTGTTGCGCCAGCAATTCCTTATCGATGCGCGGCTTATAATAAAATCCATCTGTATAAGCCTTTGATGAGAGCCGCGCGAGGTTCTGGTAGCCCTCCAGATTTTTTGCCAGCAGAATCAAATGAAAATTGGTCTTTTCGCCAGCGACTTTCGGAGCCGAGCGGTCTTTGTGATTGCCGCGCGTGATATACGCTTCACAGCCGATGATCGGCTTAACGTCCTGCGCTTTCATCGCGTTATAGAAAGAGATAGCACCGAACATATTGCCGTGGTCTGTAATGGCGCAGGCACGCATTCCCAGTTCCGGGAGTCTTTTCGACAAAGGCTTGATCTGCGTAGCGCCGTCCAGCAAGCTGAAGTCCGTATGCAAATGCAGATGCACGAAATCTTTTCCGGTCATGTAGTGGCCTCGATTTTTTTTGTTTTATAAAAGTCGCGGGAAGACCCGGAACGCCGTCAAGTAACAACACGTCTTTGCTTCTATGCCAACTATATCACGTGCTGTCCTTAAAAGGGAGCACAAGATGTAGCGCAAATACAGTATTTTTGCTTTTAAGGTTATTCCTTAAATTTACTTCTACAACCTAAAGCTTTAAGTTTACTTTAACTGTGAAGTCACGCAGTCGTTGTGGTCACGCGGCACAGGCTTATTCCCATTCGATTGTGCTGGGCGGCTTGGAACTAATATCGTAGACAACACGATTGATACCGCGCACCTCCGAGATCAGGCGCGAGGAAACGCGTGCGAGGAGGTCGTGTGGCAGGCGCGCCCAATCCGCTGTCATGCCGTCCAGACTGGTCACGGCACGAATCGCCAGAACCTGCTCATATGTTCTGGCGTCGCCCATCACGCCCACAGTCGAGATCGGCAAAAGCACGGGAAACGCCTGCCATACACTGTGATAAAGGTCTGCGTTGCGAAGTTCTTCATCTAGAATTCGATCCGCCACTTGCAGCAAACGCACTCTTTCGGCGGTCACCTCGCCCAAGATGCGTACAGCCAGACCGGGTCCCGGAAACGGATGACGTTGCAGTATTTCTTCCGGTACTCCCAACTCACGGCCGATTGTTCGCACTTCGTCCTTAAAAAGTTCGCGCAACGGCTCAATAAGCTTTAGTTTCATCTGCTCCGGCAGGCCACCTACATTATGGTGGCTCTTAATAACCGCCGAAGGGCCATTTACGGAAACAGATTCAATAACATCCGGGTAAAGCGTTCCTTGAACAAGATATTTTACGTCACCCAAGCGGGCTGCTTCCTCATCAAAAACTTCAACAAATTCGCGCCCGATAATCTTACGCTTTAACTCCGGATCGACAACTTCATGTAACGCATCAAGAAACCTGTCGCCCGCCTTTACTCCACGCAAATTCAGATTCATGCTTTGCTTGAATAAACTTAAAGTGGACTCGTATTCATCATCGCGTAAAAGCCCGTTATCAACGAAAATACAACATTGACGGTCTCCAATTGCTTCATTGACAAGAGCAGCGGCGACGGTTGAATCGACTCCGCCGGATAAGCCGCAGATAACTTGCCCGACCGCTCCCGCTTTTTGGCGTATCGCCTCAATCTGTGTCCGTATTACTGACACAGGCGACCAGTCGCCTCGGCATTTACAGATATTAAATAAAAAGTTCTTCAGAATTTGAAACCCGAATTCGCTGTGGGCAACTTCTGGGTGAAACTGTAGACCGAATAAGCTTTTGCTTAAATCCTCAAATCCGTTAAGCGCACCGTCTGTAACCGCTGTTAAGCGAAAGCCGGAAGGCATTGCAGTGACTTGGTCACCGTGACTCATCCAGACATCCATCGAAGATGGCAAGCCTGCAAATAAAGGGCTTGACGATTCGACGATATTCAATTGAGCGAACCCGTACTCGTGCCTTGCCGAGGCTTGAACCCTTCCGCCCAGGCTTGCCGCCATTAACTGCAATCCGTAACAGATGCCGAGGGTCGGGCAGATGACTTCTTCAAACAGCCCTGCCATTGGTCGCGGCGCTTCCGGTGCGTATACTGAGGCAGGGCCGCCCGAAAGAATCAAGCCTTTCGGCTGGCGCGCATATATCTGGTCTCTGGTAGCATTGAAAGGAAGAATTTCGCAGTAAACTCCTGCCTCGCGAATCCTACGTGCGATCAACTGCGTATACTGCGAGCCGAAATCTAAAACAATAATCGTCTCATGCGTTGCGTTGCTGCTCAAAAAAGTCAACCTCCATGCGCCGCTGCGCGTCTTACTCCTTTAATCTTTTTATCAACGGAAGGATTATACTTCGTGCATCAGATTACCGACAAATTTGCGCGCAGATTAAATATGGCCGTTGCAATTGGCGCTCCGAAAATACAATGATCCTTCCGTTAAAATTATCTTTATATCTCAAAGTCTTCGCTGCGCGCGACGCAAAGTGGCGCATCTGGAGACATATAAACTTTGGGACATTCGCTTTTTTGTTGCTCGCCGGGCTGATGCCCGCCGATGCGCAGTCTTTTTTGGCAGTGTCTTTGCCGACTGGATTTTCCGGCACGGGCAATATCTCTTTATCACGCCCGCTGACGCTTCGCTGGCAATACGCTTCAGAAGCGACTGTAAATCTGGCTCCGGTTGTTGCACAGAAACAGATTTATCTGCCGCTCGCGTCGGGCGTGATTGTTTCTTTAAGCAGCGTTGATGGCGCATTGTTCTGGAAATCGGAGATCGGCGGAGAAGTTTCGGCGGTGCCGTCGGCAGATGAACGCGGCGTTTATCTGGCATCCGCAACAGCAGAGACGGCACCGCAAAATTCTTCTTCGCGCGACAGCAGCAGCGGCGTCTTGCGCGCGCTGGGACGCGAAAGCGGTGTCACTTTATGGAGGCGCACGCTGTCGTCACCCATACAGGGCGCGTTGGCGACCACTCAAACGACGATTTACGGCGGCGCACGCGACGGACACCTTTACGCCGTACAGAAAAATACAGGCGAGATTTTATGGGCGAGGCAATTCCCTGCTGCATTCAATTCTTGCCCGCTCGCGGACGGTTCGCGTCTTTATATCGGTGCTGAAGATGGCACTTTTGCGGCGGTCAATCAAAAAACCGGAGACACTCTCTGGCGTTATCGGACGCACGGGGCGGTGCGCGGCAATCCCGTATTGCTGAATGGATTCGTGTTTTTCGGCTCCATGGATGGTTATGTGTATGCGCTCGGAGCGGCGGATGGTCGTTTGCGCTGGCGAACGCGAACCGGAGCAGGCGTTCAATCTCTGTCAAACACAATAGGCGGGCTGATCGCGCCGTCGTTGGATAATTTCGTGTACATGCTTTCGTTTGCTCGCGGCAATCGTCTATGGAAGCATCAAATGGCTGGAAGAGTCGCGGCGGCTCCGCTGATTACGATTGATGGAGCGCTATTCACACCGATTGCGGGTGACATAGCAATAGTGCTGGATTTACGCGACGGGAAGCAACTCAACGTCCTGCCGCTCGGCGCAGATGGAGCGACAGCCGCCGCTCCCGTCCTTGCAAACAATATACTTTTACTTACGACACGACACGGACTGCTGGCCTTCGCTCAAGCCGACGATGCCGCGACCCGCAGCAAATAATTTCAAATCAAATTCCCGCAGCAGGTGATTCAATTAAATTGGAGAAGAAGTTTGCGGTGGGGTCTTTCTGCGAAAAATGGAGGCAAAGCGCAGCAGCAATCCGTAAAGCAAGTATCCCACGCCGAGCACGAGCAGCACGTAGCGCGAAAATAGCCAGATCAACATTCCGACAGACGCAACCAGCAAGATAATCATCGGCGTGCTTCGCTTGCTTGTGCCGAGAGATTTGAAGCTCGGGTAACGTAAGGTGCTGACCATCAGCGCGCCCAAACAACCGGCCAGAGTCATCGCCAGACCGCTGTAGAGTTCCGCATAACTTCGTTCGTATGTGATGAGCGGCGCGGGCGCAAAATGCACAATTGCGGCGATTACTCCGGCGGCGACAGGAATCGGCAACCCGACGAAACTCTTTTTATCCAGCTTCTGCGTTCCTTCTGCGCGCACGCGCGGGCGTGCCGCCTGCACGTTAAAACGCGCCAGACGGAATGCGCCGCAGATTAAATACATAAAGGATAAAAACCAGCCGAGCTTGTGCGCGCCGCTGCCGTCGCTGAGAGCGGAGCCGTAGCCCCATGCGTAAGCCAGCACAGCCGGAGCAATTCCGAATGTCAGCACATCCGCAATCGAATCGAGTTGCACTCCGAACTCCGTCGTAGTCTTCGTCATACGCGCAATGCGCCCGTCCAACATATCGAACAGCACTGCCCAGCCGATAGCGCGCGCGGCATTGTCGAAATGAATCGCAGCGCGCTCAAGATCAGTAGCGCCTCCCAATCCGACAAACTGGAATCCGCGCAGGGCAGCCATCACAGCGTAAAAACCCATGCCTATATTGGCAGCCGTAAAGGCAGAGGGAATCACGTACAAGCCTTTTCGCAGGCCGCGTCGATTGGCGTTAGAAGGCACGTCCGTAGAAGAATGCGCAGCGGCGTTCAGATGCGTGGTGTCGGTGTCGGCGCTCAAGAAATTCTCCCGATAATTGTTTCGCCGCCGCGCACGCGCTCGCCTTCGCGCACGTGTACGGAGACTTCCGGCGGCAGCACGAGGTCTGTGCGCGAACTGAATTTAATTAAGCCGAACCTCTCGCCCAACTCAACCGAATCGCCTGCGCGCTTCCAGCAAATAATACGCCGCGCCAGCACTCCTGCGATCTGTTTGCAAACCACAGTGATGCGCGCTCCCTCAATCGTCAAACTGTTTTGTTCATTGACGAGGCTCGAATCTTCGCGCGTCGCCATCAAAAAGCGGCCTTTGGCATAAGTGATGTCTCGTATCGTCCCGGCTATCGGTGCGCGATTGATGTGTACGTCGAGCGGCGAAAGAAAAATGCTCACGAGCGTTGGCGAGCGCTCATCGTTTGGCGCCAATTTACGCACGCGCGTGACGCGTCCATCGGCGGGCGCAACGACTACGGAAGCATCTTGCGGAGCGAGGCGTCTCGGGTCACGGAAAAAGTATGCCATGAAGCCCGCGAGCGCGATGCACAAAAACGCGAGCGGCCACCAACCGAACAAAAGCGCGGCGAGTGCGAGCGCCGCAGGAATCGCTATATATGGAAAACCTTCTCGTGCCAAAATATTGTTATTGCCGTTCTTTCCAAAATTGTGCGGAAGGACGAAATCTTACGCTTGGAGTTAATGAAATTGCAGCTAATGAAAAAGGGAGCGCTCGGTGTAATGGCGGCACTCCCGTTTTCCAAGTGTTCTTTTAGATTTGCACGTTGCGGTGCGGTTACCTTCGTTAATGCCCGGAGCCGCTGTGTGCCTGATGCTGCAGCAAAATCGCCTGCATCTGATCCTTCACGGCCAATTTCTTTTTCTTCAGTGTAACTTCTTCCAATTGCTCTTCGTCGTTCGGATAGGCAAGGGCGTTTAGTTCATTGAGACGCGCTTCGTAGCGTCCGTGTTCACGCGCGAGGTCGCGGAATTCGGAATTGCTTGTCATCAGTTGGTCACGCAGACCATCTGTCCCATTTACTTCCATCTTCTAGAAGCCTCCTTTCAAGTGCGAAAACAATTCACAGCGGCACGGCGCAAACCACATCGAACTTGCGGCCGCCGCCTGTAGTGACTCGAAGCGAAAATGTTAGCCCAAACGTGGCAGTCAGATCAAGCCTTTTAGATTTCGGCGGACATTAACAGTGCATCATCGAGCGGCGCGGCGTAGTAGTTCTTACGCCGCCCTGTGATTCTAAATCCTTGTCGCAGATAAAGCGACTGCGCGGCAACGTTTGCGGCGCGCACTTCCAGCAGCGCACCGCGCACGCCGCGCACGCTCCCCACTTGCAACGCATGTTCAAGCAGCGCCGCTCCGATTCCCTGTTGACGATAAATTTCCCGCACCGCCACGTTATTGATGTGTAAGTCTCCCGCTCCGATGCGCGCCGCAATAAAGCCCGCAAGTGATTGTTCGTGCTCGCCGCCGCCGTTTGCCGCATCGTTTCTCATGCGCGCGACCAGCATCACTGTTTCAACAGCGCGCGCAAGTTCTTCATGATAGCCGTCCCACCCCCAGCGACTCAGCCCGCTTGCTTCTTCTATCTCGACGACTTCGAGCAAATCGTGTTCGGTCATCGCCTCAATCGTGAATTTTATTTGTGGCAGGCGCGCAGCGTTTACGCTGGACATTGCTGTTTAATCTCCGCATCGGACAAACGCACATAAATAGCCTGCAAGTCTTTCGCGTCGCCATGATCGCCGATACGATAGCGTTCGAGCGCCAGCGCAGAGACATGCTTCGCCAGATTCGCGACAGGCGCGGCGAGACGCCATGCATTTTCTTCGTTCACGATGGCTTTGCCGCTTTCGTTTTTCCCGAACTCATCTTCATCATCGAGGAGCGCCAGCTTTTCCTGTCGGGCGCGTTCCGTAATCTGCTCTGCATAAAGACGCGCGCCGTCGCCCGCCCACACGAGCGCGCGGGAAGTTGCAAGCTGCCCGATTAACTCCTGCGGTTCGCTGTGCCCCGCCTTCGATAAAGCGCGCACGATTCCACGTTCGCTTGTTTCAAACATTTGCCAGAAAACTTCGCCGCGCCCTGCCGGTAGCATCGCCACCGTGCGCTTCGAGTAACCTGCCGCGTGCGCGATGGCGTGCAGCGTCTGGATGCCTACGCAAGGGCGATCAAGCACGGCGGCGAAAGCCTTCAGAGTCGCTAGCCCGATGCGCAGCCCTGTAAAACTTCCGGGGCCTGCGGCTGCCGCAAAAAGTTCGACATCCCGTATCGAAGCGTTTGCTTCGGCCAACAATTCTTCGAGCTGCTGCAAAAGATGCGCGGATTGCGAAACATTCGGATCACCCGTTCGCGCTACAATCACATTGTTGCCGCGCGCCAGACAAACGCTGCCCGCGCGCGTCGCCGTTTCAATCGTCAAGATCAATATGGAATCGTATGCGGTCACAGAAACAATCTTCGCGCTCTTGCTCTCCGGCAGCTTACATTGCTCCGGCAACTTAAATCATCTTATTTGACAGCCTGTGCTTTGCCGCGCAATTATAAGGCGTTCGACTTGTTACACGCAACGCAGATTTTTTTATTCGCCGATGCCGGTTGGAGTATGCTTTGACGGCACAGTAAAGTATGTGTCAATGCTTTGCGGCGTGCGCGTGTTGTTAATCAAATTTACTCGACGGGGAAATGCACTAATGGGTCAGCGCCGTATAGGGATTCTGACGGGCGGCGGCGATTGTCCGGGACTCAACGCCGTGATTCGCGCTGTGGTCAGGCGCGCTCTCGCTGCCGACACGGAAGTGCTCGGCATCAAAAACGGCTGGCAGGGACTTGTCGAAGCAGACATCGAACCGCTCACGCGCCACTCTATCAGCGGCATACTTCCACGCGGTGGCACTATTCTCGGCACGTCGCGTTACAACCCGCGACACAATCCTGCGGCCATCGAAAGACTAGAAAGCAATTGGGAGAAGTATAAGCTTTCCGCGCTGGTTGTCGTCGGCGGCGAAGGCACTCTCTCGGCGGCTTTGGAAATGTGGCGCGATCACAAATTACCGCTGGTCGGGATTCCTAAAACCATTGACAACGATGTGGCCGGAACAGATTATACATTCGGCTTCGACACCGCCGTTGGCGTCGTCACGGACGCAGTAGATCGTTTGCACTCAACCGCCGAATCGCATCACCGCGTGATGGTCGTTGAAGTGATGGGACGGCACACGGGCTGGATCGCTGCCTACGGCGGCATTGCCGGTGGAGCCGACGTAATTCTCGTGCCCGAACATCCTTTTCGCCTCTCGCGCGTGTGCGAATTGTTGCGCCTGCGCCAGCAGCAGGGACTGGCCTTCTCCATCGTGATCGTCGCGGAAGACGCGCACCCGCACCCGGAAGAAAACTTCCTGAGCGATGAAACAAGCGCAAATATTTTTCAACACGATAGGCTCGGCGGCATCGGCGCGGTGCTGGGGCGCGAAATAGAGCGTTGCACAGGCATTGAAACGCGCGTCACCAAACTCGGCTACGTGCAGCGCGGCGGCTCTCCGACGGCGTTTGATCGAGTGCTCGCAACGCGTTTCGGCGTCAAGGCTTTCGATATGATCGTCGCAGAAGAGTGGGGACGCATGGCTGCTTTGCACGGCAGCAAAATTACGAGCGTGCCACTGACAGAGGCCGTCGGACATCTCAAGCAACTCGACGAAGAAATTTATCGCGTCGCTGAATTCTTTTTCGGTTAAGCCTTTTCGGTTAAGCCAATGACACGCAGTAGAACGCGCCATAGAAATTGTTCCACAGGTGCGGCGCGCGCAGGCAAAACAGTTCGCGCTTTTTCGCACGTAAGCATTCAAGAGGCGTTTTGCAGACATGAAAATCTGCCCTATCTGCCAGCGTTGCTACGATGACGCTGACACAAGATGTTCGCAGGATGAAACGATGCTCGTCGCCTCGCGCCACGGCTCGCGTTTCATTACGGACAAATATCGCTTAGACCGTCTGCTCGGCAGAGGCGGTATGGGAGCCGTTTACGCGGGCACGCATGTCGATCTAGAGCGCGAGATTGCCATTAAATTATTGCTGCCGGATTTCACCGCCGAAGCCGAAGCGCTCGAACGTTTTCGCCGCGAAGCGCGAGCCGCCGCCAAGCTTAACCACCCGAACGTCGCAGACACTTACGACTATGGCACATTGCCCGACGGCGGCGCATACATCGTCATGGAACTCGTCAACGGACAGAGCCTGCGCGACTACATGAATGCGGCTGGCGCTCTGTCTTTTGCCGAAGCCGTGCTGATTACCAGACAGGCGGCGGACGGCGTCGAGGCGGCGCACCGCAGCGGTATTATTCATCGTGATATGAAGCCGGGCAATATTATCCTCGCGCGCGATCACCATGACCGTGTGCTCGTCAAGGTGGTTGATTTCGGCGTCGCAAAATTGCGCGAGCAAACAACATCTTCCGGCGGCGCGCTCACTGCATCCGGCTCGCTCATCGGCACGCCGCGCTACATGGCTCCCGAACAATGTTCCGGCCATCCGGCAGATGCGCGCTCGGACATTTATAGCCTCGGCGTTATTCTCTACGAAATGCTCGCCGCCCGCCCGCCCTTCGATGCGCCGACGGCCACCGCCATCGCCATCAAGCATATTCAGGAACAGCCGCCGCCGCTGCATGAATTTCGCGCCGACGTGCCTTTGCATCTGGAACAACTCGTGATGCAGACGCTCGACAAAAATCCTGATCGTCGCCCGCAAACGGCGGCGGAGTTGGCTGACCGCCTTGAATTGATCGGGCGCGAAATGAACATCAACGTGCTGTCCGCACACGGGCGCGACGATTCTCGACCAGCGCGAAATACGCTCGATCCGCAAACCAGCGCAGATGCCGCATCGCAGACGAATCCGCACATCGCCGGAGTTCAGGGAGAAACGAAACGCGCAGGCGAACCGACAAATGAATATTTCGCTGCTGCTCAAGACACTTCCGGGGATGAAGTTCGACAAACAAGCGTGCCGCTCGTCAACGATTCGATGACTTCAGAAGCCGCTGCGCAGATTCCAACAAATGTCCTTTTACCGGCGCCAGTTTCTGTGGCGCACCAAACTGTGCCGGACACGCCGAACGAGCGAACCTTTGTCAAAGGCGAGGCGGCGAACAGCACGGGCGGCGGCGCGCCATCCGTCACAAGCCACGACGCAGATTCCTTCGCCGCGTCTTCCGGTTCCTTCAATGAATCACCTTCGCGGCGTTCGTCAGCCTTGCCCTATGCCGCATTATTCGTAGGGCTTGCCGTAATCGCTTTTGCCGCGACCTTATGGCTCAAGCAAAATCGTTCGGCGTCTGATGAAGCAATCGCAAACAACGCGCGGGAAACCATCGCGCGAACGAACGATTCCATGCCGACGAACGCTGGCAGCGTGGCTAATTCCGGCGCAAATAATGCTGCTGGCAAAGTCAATTCTCAAACGAGTGTAACGAACAACACGCACAATGCTTTGCCGCAGAACACTCAGGCATCCGCGCGCAGTTCGAGTGATGAATTGCGTTCATCACTCAACGATTGGATTGCCGCGACGAATGCGCGTAACGTTGATCGGCAAATGAATTTTTACGCGCCGGTGCTCGATAAATATTACTTGCGCCCGAATGCTTCCCAGAGTTTTGTGCGCGCGGACAAAACCAATCTCTTCGCGCATACGAATT
>JAABUK010008089.1_pt1 | contig 14882 bp, 14 predicted proteins | sample 5559141 | NCBI WGS metagenome assembly JAABUK01 (sample SAMN10711869, study PRJNA513367) | rock metagenome | isolation source: Antarctica rocks | place: Antarctica: Victoria Land, Pudding Butte nord | collected 2016-01-03
TTCACATTTTGAGGAGGGTCTTGTATTGCATGGGCACAAGAGCACAGATTGCACGATTAGAATGGACGCCATGAAAAGCATAGTGCGTACAGATTGATGCTCAATGACCTTGCAGGCGTTACGTAGCTGAGGGTCCAACTGGTCAACATTCTCAACCAGATGTTCAGAGCCTTCCAGCCTGCTGCAGATCTGCATGACACTGTGCAACTGTCATAAGACCAGAAGCATGATGCTCATGCTTCCTTTACATTGGATGTAGCAGCAGCAGCCCTGCGCACCAGACTTTCAGCCTAGCAATGGCCATTTCATGGGGTCAATCAAGATGTTGTATGCAGATTCGATTGATGAAGTTGTCAGATTTCCAGGAAAAGCATGAAGGTGACTTGATTGGCTCAGCTTTGGAGGAGCAGCGCTGCTAGCAGTGCAGTCATCACAAGGCATTCCTGCCATCTTCAGATGTCTCATGGGGGTGAAACAAGGATGTCCGCTGAGTCCAACTCTGTTTGGTTTGTGAGTGAATGGCCACGAGAAACGTTTGCTTGCAGAATTGCAACTGCTGACAATGATGCGCCTACACTCACAGGAGTTATGGCGCCGCTGCTTGTGTATGCTGATGACCTCATTCTGATGTCTGAGCATGCATCAGGACTACAAAGGCAGCTTGATGCATTAGCAAGCTTCTGTGAACAGCGTCAGCTCACCGTCAATCTCAGCAAGACAAAAAGTGGTGGTTGAAACTTGCCAAAGTGACGTGTGTGACTTTGTGCTCAGTGGTGCAGTTGGTGAACAGGTGGAGAGCCACAGGTGTTTAAATTTGGGGTTTGTAGTCCATGCCACCAAGAAACTGACCTCTGAAACAGGTTTTTTAGTGGCTACGGCAAATCAGGCTCTGTTTGTTATGAGACAGCGATGTACACTTCTGGGCATACGAGATCTAGCTCTGCAGTGCAAAGTATTTGACACTCTGTTGTTCCCAACCCTGAGCGATAGTAGCTAAAGACTGGGGAGTGGACAATAAATGCGGTGCAGCAGCAAAAGCTTTACAATTGGACTTTCTAAGACCTTTGTTAGTTGTTAGGATGTCTACAGCAAACCACATTGTCTGAGCTGAGTTGGGTCGCTTCTCATTGCCTGGCAGCAGACTCTGCGTTATAATCGTAGGACAATTGCATGAGACAATGTGCGTCTTGTTAAGCTTGCAATGGCTCACAGATTTGCTCTGCATCAGACAGCAGTCAACGACAGTTGGCAGCATTATCTAGGCGGTTGTCTGCGTGGTCAATTAGGACAGCAGCAGCTTTCTCACAACTTTGACATTGCATGTGTTTTTAGAAAGGGTTAAGCGCTAGCATGCATTTGAGTACTTTGCAGATGGCCAGCACAGCAGCTTGATGTTATATAGGACAATGCAGCCTGAGTACAAACCTGCAGCGTAGCTGTCTGTTGTCAAGTATGCGTCATATCAAAGGCTAATTAGTGGGTTTAGGACTGGTCGCCATGATCTGCGGGTAGACCCAGCCCGCTGGGCAGACGGTGGTCACCTAGATAGGACAGACCGGCTGTGTCTAGTGTGCAAGTCATTGGATGTTGTAAAGGACGAGCATCACTTTGTGTTCGATTGCCCAGCGTACAGCCATGTCAGGTCACAGCATTTGGACCTCCTGCATCACTGTTGTACCACTGCAGACTTTATGACTTTATGTGAACCAGATACATGTGGTGGTTTCCTTAGGGAATGCTTTGTATGTAGGAAGCAAACGTTGTCTGTATGAATTCACTGAACTGATATTCTTGTCTCTAACAGGACATTACACATATTTATTGATTGATTGATTGCTGACTCAAGGACTGGGACCCCGAAGCCAATGCCAACGAGGGGTTCTTCCCTGACAAGCTCAGATTCTTCCACTCCTCCAGGACCGCAAGGGGATTACATCACAGAGACAAGAGCACCACACCTGCCGACATAACGGAAGTCAGGTCCAGGTATGCTGGATGTTGTTGTGATCTGCTGTCACAGGATCTGACTTCCGCGTGACTCTGCTACACGTTTGCTGTATGTCTCTTCTGCAGGCCGCTGTATGGTGGATTCTGATGGTGTACCGCAGCTTCCCGCTGACATTTGGGCCAAAATTTCCTTCCAGGTAGAAGGCGGTGTCGGTGACGGCCTTGCTCTCAGACACCACGAGCCAAACAGCCTATTCCAGGAGCAAACAGAGTACTGCCAGCTGCGCCTGGTCTGCCGCAAATTTGATCAAGTCTTTAGGCAACATGGTCAACTATGCCGTGGCTTGGCCGTGCCCTTGTGTGCCTCAGATTAAAAATTGCAGAGTCTGCGATCTTGGCTGCGAAAACACAGGAGCTATGTGCGGACCATGGCAGCATATGGTTGCAGTTTGAGCTTGAATGCTGCCATTTGTGTCCTAGCAGGCCCGCCACCCAAGTTGGCATCAGTCTTTCTGTGCGATTGTGACAGTCCAACGCTAGATCAGCTCTCGGTGTTCACCTCACTTACAACCTGTGAGCTGGTGCGTCCGAATGACAGAGTGCTGGACCTTGCACCATTGCAGCCTCTGGCAAACTTGCAGGAGTTGGATGTGACAGATGGTCTGTTCAAAACAACCCAGCTGCCTCCTCATTTGACCAATTTGACCCTATCCCACTCTATCATGAAAGCTGCTGATAACTGCTCATGCGTCACATCTCTGAGGAAGCTTTGCTTGTTTGAAAGCCATTTGATCAGGCTGCATTCAGATGGCATAGCAGCATGCAGTGCCATTTTACTGCTGACTTGTGTGCAAGGGCAAATCCATGCTGGCATGGGTCACTTGAGGCTTGATTGCTCCCATCAAATGCTCTTCACTGTACCTCCTGGCCTCTCATCATTGAAGTTTTTGAGTCTCAGCATTGCAAGTACTGGTGCACCACTACCTTTTGGTGCTGCTTGGTATGGTCACAATCTGAGCTGTCTACAAGGGCTGACTGCACTAGAGGAGCTGAGCGTGCATTCACCTTTCCATAATGTTTTTGTGCCATCTGGTGTGACAGCTTTGCAAAAGCTTTCCAGTTTGTCTTTGAGTGTTGCATCAAATGAGGGAGTAGATCATGTGCCCAGTGTCATCCTTGATGTTGACTGGGCAGCTCTGCAAATGCTGAAATCCCTGTGCATTGACGCTCCAACCTTTATATGTCAGCGCAGTATTGTTGGCCTTGCCACTGTCAAGCAGCTCACTCACATTATGTGGGGCCGCAGTGCATATGATGCCCAGAGCACCAAATGCTTTGCAGCTCTCATGTACAAGCTTGCCAAGTATCGGCCAGAGGTTCTCGTTGTGCTTGACAAGGACGCTGTAGAAGATTTGATTTGAGTTGCATGTTTCAGGCCATATTGTGTCTGCCCTCATGAGTGCGCTATAGTCTGGATTGTGTCAAAACAGGATGATAAATTACCTCAACCTTTTTGACATTGACATTGATTGCAATTGCCTTATAGTGATTGCAACGTTTGCTGTCAGTAAACGATACAAACATAAGAGCATGAGAATGTATCCCAAAAATGTTGAGGTTGCAAAAATTGCATTGAACGTTGAGGAAGCAGATTGTCGGCAAATGCAGCTTTGCGTGCATCATAACGTTCTAGGGCTTGTTGATCCTGCAAAAGGCATCTTATGTCGACGGCAAATTTGTGCCATTCACATGCACACACACCTCTGGTGTGTAACATGCCAAAGCTATTCAGAGCCTTATGCAATCTCCTAGGATCAGCATGCAAGCTTGCTCATACAATGCTTTTGAATGCGCTGCAGTCAAGTGTTGTGAGAGTACTGCCTCACCAATCTGTCCTTCTGGCCAAGTAGTCATGACTGCATGCATCAGACAACACATTTGTCGTTTGATTTAAGTGTGGCAACTGCAAGGGCACTAATCACCCAGCGATATACACAAGCACAGGACTGCAGCTGCGTGCCTGCCACCATGCCAGGAAAAACCAAAACAGCATGAAACTATCGTAAAGCTGCTTCTGCCAAGCTCTTGAGCTGCGTCAATTGCTGCTGCACCTCTTGCCTTCTCTCCTCAGGAACGCTAGACAGCCCGCTCAGCATGTCCACAGCAATTTGCTCTCCATCTGCATGCAGCATCACCTCAGCCTCAGGTGAGGTGTCAGCCTTACCCCATGTAGATATTCACAATCAACAGACGCCGCACTGCAACATCTCAACACAGGTATGCTGACAGCAATTGCATAGGCCTTGACAAGCTGGAGTGAGTGCTCACTTGAGCCATGAAACGTCTCACAACAGCAGAGCAAAGGATCTCTGGGTCCATCGTGCATTGAGTGTCTTTTGAGGATGTCCAAGTTTAAAATCCTTGTGTGCACAGAAAGACATAGCTGCAGACCAGGCCACATCGCAAAAGCTAGATTCTAAGCCTGATAGCCTACCTGCGCAAGTGACCACAATGGCATTGCCTGCCTGAGTCTTAGCACCCCTGCCTGCCTTCTTGACAACAGTGGCAAAGGCCCCTCCAAATTGGGCCTTCTGCCAGCCAGGAAGCATTGGGGTCTGCATTGACCCTCCCCCAGGCAGAGGAGTGTTCATCACCTTCTGTCTTGAACCTGCCCTTGCTGGCACAGGGGCAGCATGGCTCGGCCCTACAGGTCATGGACGTCATCTCTGTCACACACTGTTGCTTGCAAACAAAGTTTCTTATTATGTCTTGCTGCTGAACCTTGTGCAGCCATGCCTCTACTACCAGTGTCAAACGCCTCCTTAGGCATGGACGCTCTATCTATCTTTTGCGCATACATGTCTATGCTTTTCTGAAATAGGTGCTGACTTGACTAGAGGCACCAGCAGGCTTAGCTCTAGCTCTTGCTGCATTGCTGGCATTGCCTCTGCATGCTGACGCAACCTTCGTGCTATCTTTCTGCTCACCAGTGCATTACATGAACCTGTCAGGCATGCTTTGTTGTGCACAACTTTGCCAGCACAGTCCTGACCTGGCTCTGCAGCACAGTCTCCTTCTTCACCCTGCTCCTCTTCATCTTCCGCAACAGTGGGCAAGCTGGGAGGGGCAGGGCGAGGGGGCCGGCCCGGGCGTGCCCTGGCTGACCTCCTGGCTGGTGGCGGAGCCTCATCAACAGCCTCTCCTACAGACAGAAAAGGATTTTAAATCCAGTCTGTCAGTCACATATGTGCTTGTGACTCACAGACTGGCACAACATATGTACCTAGCTAGTACAGTATGTAGAAGCCGACACTGATTGTGCCAGTAATGCATGCAAGCTTGAAAGCTGCAACATTCAGGTGCTATGAATCAGTTTTTGTGTGAGAAGGTGGCATCCCCAAGCAAGCACAGCATGTAAGACAGTGAAGATGAAGACAATGCCAACTGCAAAGTATGTGGGCAAAACATATGGTGGTGTTTATGTATGGACTGACAGGCCCCAGACTTGTGCATTCATGCTCAAGACCACAACATACTTGAAATGTCATGAACAGCAACCCCACACAAAGCGCAACCTTCTGCAGGTTACAACATGAGCTATTAAATCCCCAGTGACTGGGTCGTGTAATTTTCTGATGAGGAGATCTTGAACCATGTCCTTACCTGATACCTGTGCAGGAGCTGCTCTCTTGCGTGTTGTCCTGGTGACAGTGCTGGGAGCCCTTCCTGCTCGCCCACCTAGCACAGCATGGCATGCTGCTCAAGTACGACGATTTGTGCTCAAAAATTGGTGCTGGCTGTGATGTCTCAGCCAGCGCAGCAGGGCAGGATGGAATGTGAGCACTTGACATCATTGATGTGACACTTGCCAGGAATGTTGGCTGATATGGATCCAGGATCGTTTGCCATAAACGTGCATGAACAAAACGTCTTGTAGGTACACATAGACCCCTTGATCATGCCAAAAGATGCGCTGAAAGAGTTGCAAAAGGGCTCTCAGGGCACAGCAGAGAGTGATAAAACAATCAGGCTGGCTGCAAGTCCTTGTGCAGAGCATGTACTTAGGTTGGACTGCGTAAGAGGCTGGTCTTCAACCGGAATACTTGCTGCAGAGCCAAAGGTGTGCTTACCTGTTGCTGGAGGGGGCATGAGCTGTGCCTTGAGTGCTTGCTGCCTGACCTTGATCTCCTCCAGTGCTGGGCCAGTCAAGCCACCTTCATGCTTTTCCTGGAATTCTGACAACTTCATTAACCGAATCTGCAGATGAAATCTTGATTGAAACCATGAAATGAACATTGCTAGGCTGAAAGTCTGGTGCAGAGGGCTACGTCGAATGTCAAGGAAGCATAACAAAAGCGTGCACAGTGTCATGTATGTCTGCAGCAGGTTTGGAGGCTCTGAACACCTGTTTAGGAATCTTGACCAGTTGGACCCTCAGCTCGTTGTTCATGCTAGCAGCAGCGTCATCTGCCAGTCTAAGCAAAGCAGTGATCTTCTCCTGAACTGTGAGTTCTTTTCAATGTGAGTAGCTTAACTCATCACAACTCAACCTCAACTAACGCCCACCCCTCACCTGCAGCCTCAAGATCGTCTATTGTGCAGCGTGCCTTTGACTGTGCTTCGGTGTCCGGCTGTTGGTTCAGCGGTTCTGCTTGCCACTGCATTGGCGGCTCATGGATCTCCGTGGCGCCGTCATCCTCACTTTCTGACACGGCAGCTCGTTTCGGAGCTTTCCTGCGTTTAGCCATTTCCTCCTGTTTTTTGGCCCTTACAATAAAAAGCGAGTTACCACTGTGAGGCAAGCGTTGAATGTGATGCTGGAACAATTGCAGCGGGCAGATCTTGTCACTCTTCTAATGATAGCGGCAGCACGCTTTCCCAAACTGAGTCACCCTGTTTGCATCCAAGGCTGTCTTTATGGCTTTTGCATGCATCTCCGAAACATGTGATTGATTACTACCTGGATTGACGAGCAGCTGTCGAATTGCCCATATCAAGTCAAAGCATTTGCAGCTTTTGCAGCGCGATTGTACTATTGCAGACTTTAAGTCCTTTCGTGAACCAAATGCTTGTGGTGGTTTCCTTTAGGGAATGCGCTGCACGCAGAAAGAAAACTTTGACTGTATGAAGGTACTGACCTGGAACTGTTTGTGTGTTTGTTGGGTCCCATTTGCCCATTTGCTGCTTGGTTGATAACGCTGGGTTGCAAAGGGCTGGTGGGCAGCCTGACGAATTTCCATAGACGAGGACTTTTCAAAAATCCAGTCTGCATACAAGGCAGGTGGTTTGCTGAATGCTGTGACCGGCTCAAGTCTTGGACCAACGGTATGTCGCTAAAAGCTGCACTTTTGCAGAGCAATGACCAGCAAGCAACCTCACCAAGACCGGGCGGCGCAGCTACCAGCAGAAGTGTGGTCAAGGATACTGCTGTGTCAGCAAGGGGGTGCAGTCGAGCTACAGGCTGCTTCCAGGCATAGAGACTCTGCTGGCAGGATTATGATGTTTGAGCCCAGCAGCCTCTACTCTTCTCAAGCCGAGCATCTCCGGCTCCGGTTGGTGTGCAAGAAATTCAACAACATCTTCAAAGACAACGAAGAATTCTCTCAAGGGTTGACACTGTATCCTGACTTTCCTACACGAGTGCTCGCCAACCTGGTCGTCTGGATGCGGTTTCACAGCTCTTTTGTCAAGACCTTGGCGGTGTACTGCGGCCAACCCTGTCTTGAGGTGGTTCTGGCCTGCTTTCTGGGCAGACCTGTCAACTTGAGGCATGCTTTGCTGAAGGATTACTGCACATCCGCAGTGGAACTTCTCTCACAGCTCCCATCTGTGACCACCTGTGAGCTGGTGTGTCCTCGTGCCAATAGCACAGCTCTAAGCCCTTTACTGTTACTCCCCAACCTGCAGAAATTGGTACTGATAGATGGCATATTTGGAATCATGCACTTACCTCTGCACCTGACTAACCTGACCCTTGAACATTCCAATCTGTATGCTGGCAGCTGTTGTACATCTCTGAAGAACTTACAGCTCGTTTCAAGTGATCTGTCTGGCCTTGAAGCAAGCGGGGTTGCAGGATTTCTTGAACTTGAGACGCTATCATGTTGCGCCTCTTGTATAGGGGCAGCCATGGCATCAGAGCAGTTTGAGTGCTCCAAAGCCATTTTTTTCCATCTACCTGCCAGCTTGTCTTCTCTGGCAAGTTTGCAAGATCTGGCTGTGGAACTTGAAGGTCCAGTGCGTGGTGTATCGCTCGATTTGAGTGTCTTTTCTTCACTGTCATCGCTCAGAAAGCTTTGGGTTCTCTCCAACCTGGCAAGTCTGGACGTCACTGCCGGGCTGACTGCTCTTCTCAGCCTGGAAGAGGTGCATCTGGCCACAACACTAGATGCTGATATGGAGGCTGACAATGCAGACTGGCACCTCCGCCTAAACATTGACTGGACTGCAATGACTTCATTGCAACATCTTTATTTGCAGAGTGCGCGCCTTGCTTGTGATGGCCGTGTCTTGGGCCTCACCAAGTTGGAAAGACTAGAGCGGTTGCACTTGCAAGGTTATCAGTCTTTTGATTCTGTCAGTGCCAAAATGTTTGCTGCACTCATGTATCAGCTAGCCAGGAACTGTCCACAAGTCAAACTTATACTGGATAGTGTAAGGGCACAAGACATCACCCTAGATCACTTACGATGTTGAACTCATTTCAAATGGTAGATCAGAGCTTGGATGAATGTACGGCTGTCACGAGAGCGTTGCAAGTTTCTGCTTAACGCAATGTACACAAAGGAAATCTGGAGTTGCATTTTGTACTCACTAAATTTTGTGCCTTTGCAATGCTGCTTGAGTTGGAATGAGCTGGCAATGGTGTACCAGCAATCTGCTTGTTTGCAGCTAGAGAGAGGGATCACAATGCAATCCACCACTACTTGTTGTGGTGTGTGTGCCTGTATACCAGGCGCATGCCCCCAGTCAGCATGACAAATGCTGTCACCGAAACGGCAATGGAGACAATTCAAACCTGAAAGTGAAAAACCTGGGTGCGACCCTGCTGTGCAAACCCCTCAGAGCGCTGATTCTTGAAGCTGATGGCTAATACTATCTATGGTGATGATGATAAAGTATTCTGGTTCTGCCAGCTGCGAGTAAACAAACATCAGGTGACAAAGTTTGTGGAGGAGCGGACTGTCATGAAAACCAGATACCAAAAATGCCATGTGCATTTGGCCAGTAATGCCTACAATTGCTTAAGGGTACCAGCTGACAGTGCTGACTCAGTTCAATGACTGCATGTCTGATAGAGTGAACCTGCAACTTGCAGGCTGCAAGGGGACCACATCACAGAGATAGGAGCAGCAGACCAGCCGAGATAATGGAAGTCAGCTGAAGTATGCTGGTCAGTCGCCAGTCCTGTGATCTGCTGTCACTTAATCTCGTTTCAGTGTGACTTTACTAAGTATTTGCTGTTTCCTTCTGCAGGCCGCTCAATGGTGGATAAGCGGAGCCTTGATGGTGAACCACAGCTTCCCGATGAAATTTGGGTAAAGATCTTGTTTCACCTAGAACGCGGTGTTGGTGACGGCCTTGCTCTCAGATACTGCGAGCGAAACAGCCTGATAGAGGCGCAAGCAGAGTACTACCGGCTGCGCCTGGTCTGCCGCAAGTTTGATCAAGGTTTTAGGCAACAACACCAGCTATGCCGTGGGCTGGCCGTGCCCGTGTCCCTCTCAGACCAGAGGCTGCAGAGTCTGGAATCTTGGCTGCAAGAACACAGCAGCTGTGTACAGAACTTGGCAGCATACTGTGGCAGTCCGGGCTTGGACTCTGCCATTGACCTCCTAGCAGGCCCGCCACCCAAGTTGGCATCGGTCTTTCTGTGCGACTGTAGCATCTCAGCGCTGAACAAGCTCGCGGTCTTCACCTCACTAACAAGCTGTGAGCTGGTGGAGCCACAAGGCACAATGCTAGACCTTGCACCATTGCAGCCTCTGGCAAACTTGCAGAAGTTGATCTTGACAGAAGGCCGTTTCATAACAACCCAGCTGCCTCCTCATTTGACCAATTTGACCCTAACCAATGGTAGCATGACAGCTGGTGAGCAGTGCTCTTGTGTCACATCTCTGAAGAAGCTTCGCTTGTTTGAAAGCAAGTTGTTTGGGCTGCATCCAGGTGGCATAGCAGCATGCAGTGTTGTAGAACTGCTGACTTGTGTCAAAGGGAAAATCTATGCTGGCATGGGTCACTTCTCGCTTGATTGCACCCAGGACTTGCCCTTCAATGTGCCTCCTGGCTTCTCAACATTGAACAATCTCAAGGATCTGAGTCTTGTCATTGCAAGCACTGCTGCTCCGCTGCCCTTTGATGCTGCTCAGTATGGCCATGACCTGAGCTGCCTACAAGGGCTGACTTCGCTAGAGGAGCTGAGCGTGCGTTCAACTCGCGAGGATATCTTCGTGCCATCTTGTGTGACAGCTTTGCTGTCTGATTTGTCTTTGAGTGTGGCACCAAATGAGGGAGCAGATGATGAGCCCAGTATCATCCTTGATGTTGACTGGGCAGCTCTGCAGATGCTGAAATCCTTGCGCATCGACGCTCCAACCTTTGTATGTCAACGCAGCATTGTTGGCCTTGCCACTGTCAAGCAGCTTGCTCACATTGAATGGGGCCTCAGTGCGCCATATGACGCTGAGAGCACTAAATGCTTTGCATCACTTGTGTACAAGCTTGCCAAGTATCGGCCAGAGGTTGTCGTTGTGCTTGACGAGGACAGTATTGAAGATGTGCTTTGAGTCGAGTGTTTCGATGAATTTAGGCCGTATCTGTTTGCCTTATGAGTGAAGTACAGTACTGACTAGTCTGGATTGTGTCAAAACAGGATGCTAAATTACTGCGGTAGCAAACCGACTTTTGAAATTGATTGCAATTGCCCTAATGTCATTGAGACGTTTGCGGTCATACATATACATATGAGAGCATGCAAAGGCATCTCACAAAGATTCTGGCTGCAAAACGGTCATGAAAGGTCGAGGATGCAAATTGTTTATGAGAATCGACTGTTTATTGGCCTCAATATGTTTGCTATGAAGAAATCAACGGCTTATGTGAAAGTCGGCATCTTTGCATGCTGTCGAAGGCAGCTAGAATGAATCAAAGACTCAGTAGTATACACCGTCATAGTGTTCGTGGGCAGTCAGATTCAAGTTGGTCAGCATTGGTTCCCCTCGCTTATTTACCCTGCAAAAGCCAGCTTATGTCAACGGCCAGTTCGAGCAATTCACACGTACATATACCTCTGGCGTGTGACGTGCCAAAGCCATTCAGAGCCTTGAGCCGTGTCCTTGGGACCAGCACTGCAAGCTTGCTCATACAACACTTTTTGTCAAACATGCTGCAGTATAGTGTTGTGAGAGTACTGTCTCACCCATCTGCCCTTCTGGCTAGTTAGTCATGACTGTACGCATCAGACAATACACTTGCCCTTCACACATGTGCAACGTGCATTGGCAACTACAAAACACAATGGCAAGTCACAGCATACCGAATTGTGCAGCGGGGCAGTCCAGGGACTGCAATGCAGATAAGCACAACCATGACACACGGCGTCCAGCTTGCACCATAAGCGCAGCTTGCATCTTGTGGAGAGCAGATTTGCAGCAGACCTGAATATAGACACTCCGCCGTTATTCATGTCCAGTGACCTGAATCAGGTTGGTGGTAGGGCTAGGGCTGTGCAGAGAAAGGCCCTTGCCATTGACTTGTGTGTGATGACAAGGCGACTGCTGCCGGACGCTTCCAGTATCTCTGCACTGCAAGGCTTGAGTAGAGACTTCAAGCTTGTGTAGGGGCAAGTCAGGGATGGTTTTCATAGTACAAAGTACACATTTCAGAGAGGGCCGTCAGACAGACATATGCACAGTGCAGTTAAAGGCAAGGCATGCAGGCAGGCAGAGACAAAAGCCAGCAGGCCTGACTCATACACATGCTACGGTCAGGCCTGCAGGCCCACAGATATGTCATGAAACAGGAAGCACAGGCAGCCAATGAAAGCAAGTAGTGATTGAGACCAACACACATGCCAACACTTTGGCTCAGCAACAGACCGGCAGGCAGGCAGGCAGGCAGGCAGGCAGGCAGGCAGGCAGGCAGGCTGGCAGACAGGCAGAGCAAGCACAAGCCTGTCGTACCTTTCTAGGCTTCCTTGGCTTTATCATACACTTCTAGCAGCGGGTAGCGACCATCAAAACTGAACTTGGCAGGATCTTCCCGCCATATTTTAAATTGTTCAGGATCCTTCTTGGCAGCATCAGCTGCATGTGCAAAATGCCGTTGATGCCTTGCATTCAGTATACTGGTCTGCATTGCAAGACGTGCGCAGCGGCACAGTGTGCACTCAGTAGCAAAGTGCGCACTGATCAAGAGAAATGTTGCTTGCACTTTAAGGAACTGACACAGATCCACAACCAGCTTCACACTGGGCATAAGTTGCAGCAATGCTGCAGATATGCACAGACAGAGGGAGGCCCATGCCTGATGGTGAGATTGTACAGGAACAGTACCATTTGTCATGCCCTGCAGCCAGCCTAAGGGGGCCTCTTTGAGGGACTCTGTGTAGATGCAGGAGCCTTCCCTGCCTTGCCAGATGACCTCTGATGTGGTGCGTGCTCTTTTCAGAGGGCTGCTAAACAGACTGCAGCAAGGTGTTCATTGGTCACACATGTGTGTGAGAAAACTTTGCAATGGTGCTTTTTTGTATCTCGGCGTTTGTGGTGTAAACGTGTGCTAGGAAAAACGCAGCCTCGCACATGGGCAGCACAGCAAGTAAGTTGCAATGCTGAAACGATCAAGAATGTGGCCCAGCAAGCATGTGTGCAGCAGAACTGCTGTTTCTTGCTGGACAAAGCATTACGCACACGGACAGCCTGCTCCTTGCCATATGGGGTGATATCAGAGTCATCAGCAGTTCCCTGAGCCAACCATGATAGCGGTAGCACATCTGGTAATGTAGAACCTGAAGGCATAGCAGTGACCTTGCCTGTATTCGACTTTGCTCATTCCAGCTTGTCAGCCCGTGCCTGACAATAACGGTGGTCTTCTCCGCTGGCAGCTCATGGCCACATAGACTTTGAGTTGCTCCGGCAGTGGTTATGCTCATGCTTCCAGTGTTGAAAGGACTCCTGGGTGCAGGACGATCGGGAACTTCTCCCACCCTTATAAGGTGCTCTCTTTGCTGCAACTGCTGCTTCTGTGATGTTTCTGTGCTGGCAGTGGTGTGTTGGCGGCATGAGCGGGAGCGTCTTGGGCAGGAAGCAGGGAAATCCAGCACAGAGCAGCACAGAAGACGGCTGGTGGCATAGTGATCTTGCTTACCATAATGAGTTGAAACGTATGCGAACGGTTTGGTACCCTGTATGACAGTATATTGCTGTCCATTTCATCATGAACGTTACGACCATGAAGCGCCAGGCTTTTCACGTTCTGACAGCGCGTACCGACGGCAACTTTATATTTTGCGGTATGCGCAGATAGCCTCTCTGCGTGCAATTCATAGCAGACATGTTTTGTCGCTGCGTGCTACGAGGAGCTCTGGCGCAGGATTGTTGTCAGAATTCTGTGACAGTGGCTCCGAGACCAGATTGCAAAGCTTTTGCGCTGATCCTACTTTTCTGTTGGAAATGGTGCTAAGAACTTTTCTGGCTCCATAGCTGCTTGTTTGCAATCTGTTGGGCAGCCCATGCCTTTTGGCAGGGGCGATGTTCCTATCCTGGAGGTTGGTACAATTATTGAAGCCCTGCGTCAGCATTTGGGCGGCACCCATGACTATGCCTTGCATTGTCCCAGAGCAGCCCCTTCTGTTGGGGTTGTTGCATGTACATACCACCATTGGTTTAGACCTTTTAGCCGGCACAGGCGGTATTGTCAGCTGCCTGTTTCTGGTAGGCGCATGCAGCGGTTTCTACAATTTAGGCTGGGCTCTCATCACATGCCAGTTGTTCTCGGGCGTTTTGCTGGGGGTCAGCATGTTGCCAGAGCCAACAGGGTCTGCACACGTTGTGGTAGTGTGGCTGTTGCAGATGAATTGCACATGACTTTTGAGTGTCCAGCTCTCCAGGCAGTTAGGCAGCGGTATGCTCCCTTGTTTTCACCCATGAGATCCGTTTTTGCACAGCAAGATCATATGCAGGTTTTCAAGTTCGTTCTAGACTGTCTTGATGTTTTCCACATTTGACCTTTGTCTTCTTCTATATGTGATCAGACTTGCTGGCTGGCTAAAGCATTGTATTCTCTCTCTCTCAAGTCATGCAACTCTGCTATCTAGTGCAATCTTGCCCGTCGTTATCGAACATACATGCTACTTGAACCGGTAGCAATTAAGCAAACGTACACGGTGAATGATGGCACAATTTAGCTCTGGGCAACTTGAACTCCAACTGTAACACCAGCCCCATGAACAGCCCTCTCTACATTGTACATGAGAAAACGTCCACACCTTGTTCAGGATGTGACATACAGCAAAGTAAGGAACTTAGTGTATCGGTCCGTGAGGTACCGGTGTTGTTATCTTCATAACTTGTGTGTGAGTTTCACGTCTGTCAGCAATCAAACACACATCACCAACGCGATACGTGCGGCCTTTGCCGGTACGCGTGAAGGCGTGGCCATGTTCAAGGACCGGTTCGGTCAACTTCTCTGTTCACAAGACAATCACGCATTCTGACCTCTCGCGTTCAGGTGCACATGACAGACCAGGTTCCCGTTTCAAGCTGATTACGTCTGATGATCAGCATGCATTGTTCCAGCACGCCGCAAGTAGTGCCTTGTCGGCAAGCTGCGTTCTACGCCTGGCGTCCAGCTGGAGGTCATCTGCACAGATCACACCAGAGTCAGCGACGGTTTGCGTTTGCTTGCTGGGCGCTGGCCAGCCAGAAATCAGATCTAAG
>JAABUK010008090.1_pt1 | contig 14881 bp, 12 predicted proteins | sample 5559141 | NCBI WGS metagenome assembly JAABUK01 (sample SAMN10711869, study PRJNA513367) | rock metagenome | isolation source: Antarctica rocks | place: Antarctica: Victoria Land, Pudding Butte nord | collected 2016-01-03
AAAATATTATTTATAGAATCTAAGCTATAATTATTAGCTCTATATAATCAATTAAGCTTTAAGAACTCTTTAGAAATTTGATTAAATATTGGTTTCTAGCTTAATTAGTAGTTAAATAATAGATATAAATAGACTGTTATATAGAGATTTACTAGCGCTTTCTAATAATACTATTTATAGTATACTAGCTATAAAGCTTATTCTATTATAGCTGATTTAAGTTCTTTTTGTCTTTTTGATTTTAATATTCTTAATGTCAAGACTGCATTCAATTTCGACATTATAACGCGGGAATATTATTTTAAATGAGGAGATATTATTAGTTCAATAATATAAGAGATAAGTAGAATTTCATCTCTATTCTATTTAGCACAAATATTTTATGCTGTAAACGTGATTTAATGTGTCTTTATATAGAGCTGCGTAAATATCTTGCAGATAATAATTATATAGTCTGTAAATGTAAATTTTCGAATAGCTTGCTTATATATAATTAAAAGAGACGAAAATATATTTAAATTAAGTGATTGAAGCTTATAAGAAGTATGAGATAATAGATAAAAAGAATGAATATTATTTTAAAGATAAAGATATTGAAATTAATCTGTTAAATAATTATTATAATTATTAAGAATAAGAATAGAATGTTTATTCTTTTTTAATATTTGTGAGATGAATATTTACTATAATTAATTAATAGCTAGTTTATTATCAATCTACTTCTTTAATAAGAAGATCTAAATAATATTAGGCAGCTCTTTAATAATAATAAATATATACTGCTTAGATATCTTATTATAAAAGATAAGATAGAGCTTAAGAGTATAATTATATAAGATACACTTAATAATTATAACTTATTAAGAGTTATTTAATTATAAAATTATTAAATAATTTAAAGATAAGTTATAAATCATAAATTAATCTGTTATTTAACTTATTTAAAAGTCTATTTTATTTATATTATAAATATTCTCTATTTCGATATTATATTAACTTCGCAGCTCTTTAAATTTAGTAAAAAAGATCTTTATAATAATAGAATTAAGCGCAGATAATCACTTAATATCTATAGATTGAGATCTACTTATTCGGAAATCTAAGTGTTAAGAAATAAAGCGAGAGATATAGTTCTTATTTAATAATCTGAAATCTCTCTTATTACGTAAAATCTTATGCGTAAAATAATAAATTTTAGAATAATCTGAATAGAGATTCTATTATTATAGATCTTAAATTCATTAAATTAAGATTCTTTTCTCTTATAGAAATAGACGTTAAGTGCTGCAATCAGTATTTACGCGTGAGAATCGGCTTCCGCGTTAGTAAGTTAATATCGATTTTAACACGTTAAATTTAATAGCTATCTTGCGAATTAAGCTTAAAGAGCTGATATTTAGATTATTTAACACTTATTAAATAGATTGCTCTTGATTTAATGTTATTTAGAGATATATTAATGAAGATTTGAGAGTTTGAAGATAAAGAGTGATTAAGTAGATTAGAGAAAAAATTATTTTATTTTATAAGATGTCCCGCTTTATAATGTGATCTGTTAACGATCAATATTATAAAGCGGGATATCTCACAAAATAAGATAGTTTTTTCTCCGACTCACTCAATCACTCTTTATCTTCAAACTCTCAAATCTTTATTAATATATCTTTAAATAGCGTTAAATTAAGAGTAATCTATTTAATAAGCGTTAAATAATCTAAATATTAACTCTTTAAGCTTAATTCGCAAGACAGCTGTTAAATTTAATATGTTAAAATTGATATTAACTTACTAACGCGGAAACTAACTCTTACGCGTAAATACTGATCGCAGTATTTAACATCTATCTTTATAAGAGAAAAGAATCCTAATTTAATAGATTCAAGATCTATAATAATAGAATCTCTATTCAGATTACTTTAAAATCTATTATTTTACGCATAAGATTTTACGCAATAAAAGAGATTTTAAATTATTAAATAAGAACTATATCTCCCGCTTTATTTCTTAACACTTAGATCTTTGAATAAATAAATTTTAATCTATAAATATTAAGCGATTATCTCTATTTAATTCTATTATTATAGAGATCTTTTTTATTAAATTTAAAGAGCTGCGGAATTAATATAATATTAAAACAGAGAATATCTATAATATAAATAAAATAGACTTTCGAATAAATTAAATAATAGATTAATTTATAATTTATAATCTATCTTTAAATTATTTAATAATCTTATAATCAGATAACTCTTAATGAATTATAATTATTAAGTATATCTTATATAATTATACTCTTAAGCTTTATCTTATCTTTTATAGTAAGATATTAAAACAGTATATATTTATTATTATTAAAGAGCTGTCTGACATTATTTAAGTCTTCTTATTAAAGAAGTGAATAGATAATAAGCTAATTATCAACTAATTACAGCGAATATTCATCTCATAAATATTAAAAGAGAATAAACATTCTATTCTTATTCTTAATAATCATAATAGTTATTTAATAGATTAATTTTAATATCTTTATCTTTAAAATAATGTTCATTCTCTCTATTTATTATCTTATATCTCTTATAAGCTTTAATCACTTAATTTAAATATATTTTCGCCTCTTTTAATTATATATAAGTAAGTCATTTGAAAATTCACACTTACAGATTATACAGTTATAATACGCAAGATATTTACACAGCTCTACATAAAGACACGTTAGACTGTGTTTACAGCACAAAATATTCGCGCTAAATAGATTAGAGACGGAATTCTGCTTATAAATAAGTAGAAACTGCTTTAAGATTCTGAAATTATAAATTTTAGATATATAATATTTAAATATTAATCATCAGTTATCTCCAATAATTTATATTATACTTTAAAATAGAGCAATGAGTTATAAACGCTCATTTATTAAATTAAGATCAAAATAACGTCTTAAATAAGACGTGTGATACGTAAGCTTAGTCACAGCGCTATTCAAGAGTATACTGACGCCAAATTACTTTAAATATAGCTAAAAGAGATACGCAAACAAATATTAAATTAAGAGCTTATAAAATGCTTAAAACAACTATAAAAAAAGATATAACAATGTTTATAAAATCTTAAATAGATTAAGAAGACTATAACGGGTAGACAGTCTAAAATAGTGCGAATAGTTAGGAAGGAGGGCGGGAAGAAGTAAATTCTTCGTACTATTACAATAGAATAGGTCTAATAAAGCAATTCCATCAAGATCGCAGCTTGTTCGCATGAGTATAGCAGCGACAGCGATGTTTTTGTTGTGGTGGGTCTACTCGGCAACTGTCCCGTTTTGTGGGGTGTCCCGCTTTGTGGTGTTGGCCGTTAGTGCATTGACCTGCCATCCACCTTGAGCAGTGACATCCGGCCACTTATCCAGCAGCATCTATATCACCTTCAGCTGATGCTACCTGCAGTGCATCCAAGGATCCATAGGCACAAATATTCTTGCAAGGCGAACTTCCGACAGGCCAGATTCTTCATCAAAATGTTGTTTGCCATCTTCCTTCTAACGGGCCACACCACAAAGCGGGACACCCCACAAAACGGGACAGTTTTTTTTCCGACCCACCCAACCACCCTCTATTTTCAAACGCTCAGAACTCGACGAATATAGCTCCAAATGACCTCAAATCAAGAGCAATCTATTCAACAGGCCCTAAATAGTCTAGATATAGGCTCTTCGAGCTCAATTTGCCAGACGGCTGTCAAATTTGGCGTGTCAAAATCGACATTGGCTTACTAACGCGGAGGCCGACACTCACGCGTAAATGCTGATCGCAGTACTCAATGCCTGTCTCTATAAGAGGAAAGAACCTTGATTCAATAGATTCGAGACCTACAGCGGCAGAATCTCTGCTCAGATTACTCTAAAATCCGCCATTTTACGCATGAGATCCTACGCAATAAGAGAGATTCTAAGCCATTAGATAAGAACTATATCTCTCGTTTTATTTCTCGACACTCAGACCTCCGAATAAGCAGATCTCGATCTATAGATATCAAGCAACTATCTGCGCTTGATTCTACTATTATAAAGACCTTTTTTACTGAATTTAAAGAGCTGCGGAGTTAATATAATGTTGAAATAGAGGATATCTATAATATAAACGAAACAGACTTCTGAATGAGTTAAATAACAAACTAATTTATAGTCTATAACCCTTCTTTAAACTATTCAGTAGTTCTATAATTAGACAACTCTTAATAAGTCACAATTATTGAGTATATCTCATACAACTATACTCTTAAGCTCTATCTCATCTTTTATAATAAGATATCAGAACAGCATATATTTACTACTATTAAAGAGCTGTCTAATATCATTTAGATCTTCTCGTTAAAGAAATAAATTAATAATGAGCTAGCTATTAACTGATTACAGCGAATATTCATCCCACAAATATTAAAAGAGGGTAAGTATTCTATCCTTATTCTTAACGATCATAACAGTCATTTAACAGATTAATTTCAATATCTCTATCTTCAAAATAACGTTCATCCTCTCTATCTATCACCTCATATTTCTCACAAGCTTTAATCACTTGATTTAGATATATTTTCGTCTCTTTCAGCTATATATGAACAAGCTATTTAAAAATTCACACTTACAGACTATATAATTATAATCCGCAAGATATTTACGCAGCTCTATATAAAGATATATCAGATCACGTTTACAGCACGAAATATTCGCGCTAGATGAAATAGAGATGAAATTCTACTCACAAATAAGTAGAAACTGCTTTAAAACTCTAAAATCATGAATTTCGGGCGTATAACATCTAAATATCAGTCGTCAGCTATCTCTGATAATCTATATCATACTTTGAAACAGGATAATGAGTTACGGGCGCTCATTCGTTAAATTAAGACTAAAATCACGTCTTAAATAAGGCGTGTAATATATAAGCTTAATCACAGCGCTATTTAAGAGTATACAGACGCTAAATTGCTGCAAACGCAGCTGAAAGAGCTACGTAAATAAGCACTGAATCAAGAGATTACAAAACGCTCAAAACGGCTACAAAAAGAGGCACAACAGTGTTCGTAGAATCTCAAACAGGTTAGGGAGGCTATAACGGGCAGGCAGCCTAAAACAGTGCGAATAATTAGGAAGGAGGGCGGGGAGAAGCAAATTCTTCGTACTATTACAATAGAATAGACCTAATAAAGCAATTCCATCAAGAACGCAGCTTATTCGCATAAGTATAGCAGCGACAGCGACGTTTTTGTTGTGGTGGGTATACTCGGCAACTGTCCCGTTTTGTGGGGTGTCCCGCTTTGTGGTGTGGCCCGTTAATCTTCTTAGATCCCTGTGGAACGCTCCATTGCTTCCTTTAGCCATCTGATAAACTCGCACTGCATTAGTGGCTCCTGAAACAAATCATAGATCTCTACTCTTTCGAGTACTTGGATGGAGCGAAGGTCACAAATGCCAGTATCCATCTTATAAGCGTCTGGTGACATATGCCGTATGACGTCACTGTTGAAAGACAGACTCAGAAATTTGAGATTCTTGCATTGCTTGAGTAGGATGACACACTTTTCGACATGGAGGGCTGGCAAACTCAACATGGGTTCGGTAGCTATCAAAGCTTCAGCTCCTTGACATTCGAGATCAATCCTGCTTTGCCAAGCAAATCCCAGTGATTCAATATTATCGCGACCAATGTTTCCGATTGCAATGAGAAGCTTGATAAGATCGTCTATATCGCCGAAAGAGAACAATGTCTTGCGATACGCGAGGGGCAGAGCCTCTTGACGAATCTGCTTGTTAATTCTGAGTAAGGGAACACCGGAGAGCGGGAAATAGAAACCACTAGGATCACCTATACATTCAGCGAAGTAAGGCATAGGATTCTCGACATCTTCTGATCTCCATTCACTATGCGGAATTGCGAAACGGTATATCTTCTCACGAAGTTCTGACAGAAGCTTAGAGAACATTGGACCCACGTCACAGATTGTGCCAGATTGCAACTGCTTACCGGTTCAGCCATCTTTGATAGATTTTCGTAGAAGTGCATACCCTTAAGGCCGCCATGGACCGTTTTGCTTCGTTCCTAGTAAATAGCAGTGGCAAACCAAGTCCGAAAGCACAATGAACATCCACAGCGAGAATGTATAAGCCAACATGACTCCTACGTGTGAAAGTCACTGTGTCCTGACCGTGTACAATTCTCCAAGAGTGTGTCAGCTTCATAAGCTCCGATATGAGGCTGACGTACTTGGGGTACCCCAAGATCAGGTAGGACCTCATCTAATATGTTTTCATCCCCGTAAAGCCTCTTCCTTTTATGTTCTTCAGATTCCTTTTCGGTCCTCTCGTAGACACTATTGAAGCCTGGACTAAGATCGGTGTAGAAACGCTTCACGCCTTCATCAGAATAACTTTCATCCACTTTGTATCCTATCTCCCTTTCCATATCCATGAGCGTGGGCATGGGCCTTCGTTTAGCCATCTAAAATATATGGAGTAACATTTCTTCCGGGAAAATAAAGTTTGCTCACAAGTACTTGTCTCACCGGAAGCTCGCACATCATTACCTAGCCAAGATAGCGGCCGCGCCAAGGCAACAGACAGGCCACTTAGCAAATTGCAATCTCTGCCTCGAGATCCTTCAGGTCCGTCCCATTGTACCGCTTGATACACTATACCTATGACGAAAACAAACGAAGATTAGCTCATATGCTGTTGAGCCACATCATAAAATGGCTGCGTCTTCGGGTCCATCGGCGCACGAAAGGCAGCCATTACTACTACCATCGAGATCAAAATATTATATTACCTCTTTACATCCTTACTGAATATTGTGAAGGAATAGAGTGCAGTCACAGAGAGCAAAGAGGCGGAATTTACAAAACAGGTTGAAATCCTCACTGGGATCTTCACTCAACATCTTAAGGCAGGGAACGCAGAATTAACGGAGAGGATCAGACACACTACTTCAATGTGCAAGCTTCAGCAGGCGTGCAGAACCCGTCTGAACCTATACTACCCGTAGAAAGCTGTCCGGAGCTGCAAAACGGGACCCAGTCAGGAGGACAACACCAGCATAACTGAGCCGGTGTGTCTAAGCACCAAGGATACTGAAAGGGTGTTAAATCAATGATTATACACATTGCCGATGAGAGCGGGGCAGTACCATTATCACAGGAGTCATCTTCACAATACAACACTACAGCAAGTTCCGATTGTCATTTCTCATACATAAGATATCTCACGTTGATCATGTCTGTTCTTTGCCAAAGCCCATACTATTGAGTTGATACGCGTTGTGTAGGCTGAAGAAGAGCGAGCAAAATCCGGAAGGATGGACATTGGTTATAGAAGAGCTTCTACTTTAGAATTGAAAAGGCGGCTCATGAATTTCACTACCATTTGCCAACCCTACTCTATTTTTGGATATAGCTCTTCCATTGTTGTTCTCGTCCTGGAGCTCCTGGATTCGTCTCTTGTTGCCTGAATGTTTTCAAATCTTTGATTCTTCCACCGAAATGCAATCCACGTTAGCTCGCTCTTGTCATACAATCCTTCAAGTCCGTGTTGCTCGTCCATCGACTATCACAACACAATCCAGGTGCAGACTTCGTTCTGCAACCGAGACACCTTACCGAGTCTTCAAAAATTTCTTCCTATCCATGCCTGCCGTTCTCCGATACAATTGATACAAAGTGATCATACTGCTCGTCGCTCGTGTTTTAAAAGTTAGTAAAGTCGTGACCGGTCTGCTAGAGCTTTTACATTGTGGCGGTGAAACCTTTAGAACGTTTGGAAGGGTTTCAGGCACAGATCTGGCATTACTTTGATAGGAAGATAACGTCTGATCGCAGAATGCCATAATATGAAGTACTGATGTCCTTCCAAGTTGTATCCCATCCAGCATGACCACTGCCTTCATGGGCCCTTTCCACTACATCCACAATCATATCCGTAGTAATCACAGTACGAATCTTATCTTCATCCTTCTTTGCGACTGCTAGCAAACTTTGGCTTTCCTCGTCCCAGGCGAAGATCTTTCGGACATAATGACGTCGGCTGAACTCCTCCTGGGATAGAGGTCGTTTGTAAGGGTCCGTCAACCATTCGATGAGGAGATCTCTGTCGCTCTGAGACACACGACATTTGTTAGGTTTCTCGAACAGGTGCTGTGAGAATGCAGATCTGGTATCCTCTGCGAACGTGATGGGATGGCTTGAAGGCGTGCAGGTCATTTTGCTGACATGATTTCCTCAAGTCATTTGGTCGGTGGTGCAGACCTTTAGCACAGGCGTACGCCTCCTGTCGAGACTACCATCAAAAGGGTCTCAACTGGCGTAAGTCCATCCAGTCGCGTAGATGCTATCATGAAGGACGCTTCTCAGTGATATAAAGCCTACATCTCCTCATTTGATCTTGTTCCTATGACAATCATTGAATGAATAGCCACAGTTCAACCCTTCGATAAATTTTTGCATTTGATGCACGTTGTTCTTCCCTTTCAGCTGACGGGATGGCGGCCGCTGCGCTGTCCATCAGATCTAGAACCGCCATTCCCACTGATGTCGGCCTGATGTGGAAAGAGGCGATAGATCGCTACGAAAAGATCACCCTGGTGAAAATCGAATTATTAGCTCAAGCCAACAACGTCGAAGAAATACTGACCGAGATACACGAAAGAGAGATGAAATTCAAAAGCCATCGGCACGATGGCTCTAGATTGGACAAATTCAGGTCAATAGTTAGCAAGAGCCTGTATCCCATTGAGAAAGTGGGGGAAATAGTCGCGTCAGCTGCTTTGACTGTAAGGCAATGAATCCTGTCCGCTTATAGGTTGGGGACCACTTTTGTTAATGTCGCGATAGTCTTTCCCTCCCAGCACTGCTATCTTCACGGGGATGAAATACCTTATAACAGTAAGATTTCTGTGTTGGACAGTCTGGTGCTTAACAATTTGCAGACCGTAAAGTCCGTGTCAGCCGACTACGATAAGATTGTCGGATTTTTTGAGGATTTGGATTTGTACCTCCGTCGGCTCAAGATCTTGGAGAAATCTATTCCGCTTGTGCCAGAGTTAGAGGTAGCTTTAACAGAGGTTCTCACATCTGTTTTGGTTCTCTGCGGCATCTGTGCTAAGCACATGAAGATGAAGCGAGTTGGTAGGAAGATTTTTCTGACCTCATTTTCCTTGAATGTTCTTTGATGTTTGACAGTTCTGAAGTCGGCCCCACATGCAAGCATGACAATAAAGGTGTTGGGGGGACTTGGGTGCCGCTTCCAAAAACACCTTTAATTTGGAATAAGTGTTCAATAACTGATGTCGATGCCTCCTTAGTGAAAGCTTTTAGAAATTTGGTTTCTGGCGAAGACGACGAACTTTCCACAGGCTATGCGCACTTTCATAAAATGGTCGATCAAGAGCAGGGTGCTGTCAGAAATGCAACTTTGGCAGCTATGGGCCAACTCCAGAAAGACTCTACGACTGTATAAGCAGATGTTCGACAAAATTTAGTCATAGCGGGATGCACAGACCTGAGTACTAAGTACCTGGTTACTAACACAGAGCATTTGTATAAACACTTACTGGGTAGGATTGTTCTCCTATCCTCTCCATATTCTTAAATCTGACTTATATCACAGGCCAGGAGGCTGCTCTTGAACGGGATGATATCCAGACTAGGCTGTCATCCCTCAACTTTCACGAAAAGCAAAAGGACATATTTGCAAAGCACCATCAGGGCACTTGTCAATGGCTGCTGAAGACGAAAGAATTTCAGCAATGGTTTAAAGGCGGAAAGAACTCGGTCCTTTGGTGTCCTGGAATTCGTAGGCCTACCTTTTGCTCCAATTCTCCCTTTACGTATTGGTCAACATGCTGATTTGTGAACAAGCGGGTGCCGGAAAGACTGTCATGACGTATATATCCTGCAAGCTTCCCTTGTGGATTCCCTAATCTACTGGCTGACACCCGCTAGATCTCTGGCCGTTGATCACGTTCAGGAAGCTACTCGAGGTACAGAAGCAGCAATTGTGTACATATACTGTGACTATAAGAATCCAAGAACACAGTCCGAGCTCGAACTCTTGTCAAGTATTGCCAGGCAATTAATCGAGCAAACAAGGTCCATACCTGCAGCAGTGAAGGAATTTTGCGACAAGAATGCTGAGAAAAGAAGACATCCAACAGGTGATGAGTGGACTTCACTTGTTGAGTCTATTTGTCTCCTCTTTCAGACAACTTACATCTTTGTTGACGCATTGGTAGTATTCGTCTCTTTAACTGATCATTTGACGAGTTTCAGGGTTACTGATTATTCGTGTTGCCACCTAGGACGAGTGCCCCGAGACCAACAGAGAGAACTTCCTTTGCTCGATTAGTAAATTGGAGCCTTTCGTCAGATTGTTCATCACCTCTCGTCCACACGTGGACATACATACGAAATTTGCAAACATATTTCGAATCGAGATCTCCGCCAGCGATCTTGACGTCAAGACCTATCTGCAGCATCGAATCAACACAGACAAAAGACTAATCACGTTCACTGCCAAGGACATCAAGTTGGAGGAAGATATAATCAAAAACCTGAGTGAAAAAGCTGCTGGCATGTAAGCTTATTTATGAAGGCGCTGAACCTTTAAGAAGGCTGGCTGTAGGTATCAAACTAAAAAGCTGAGGTTCGTTCTTGCCCAACTCCAAATTGATCACCTTTGCAGACGAAAGAATCTCAAGACGGTTCGAAAGACGATCAACGCTCTGCCAAAGGGAGTCTTCGAATACTATGGGGAGGCCATGAAGAGAATCGAGGACCAAGAAGAGGAGGACGCGCAATTAGCGATGAGGGCAGTTTCCTACATATTTTGTGCTAGGAGACCGCTGAGCGTGACAGAGCTATGCCATGCCTTAGCGGTGGAAGCTGAAGACACCATGTTAGACGCGACCGCTCTTCCGGAGACTGAAATTCTTCTCAACATTTCCGCTGGTCTGATCAAGGTTGATGACGAGAGTGGGACCGCAGGGCTGATACACTCCACTTTGCAGGAGTATCTAGAAAAGTACCGTGAGAAACTTCTGCCGAACCCCGAACTTGAAATTGCAAATGCATGTCTCATATACTTGTCACTTGACATATTTGGGGAAGGACCATGCAGTAGTGCAACGGGACTACAACGACGCTTGCAAGAGCATCAATTCTTTGACTACGCTTCTCATAACTGGGGTCATCATATTCGAGAGAATCAGCTTCATGAGAGCGTGGTCGGCTTGCTTTTCACATTTCTGCAGGATGAGAGAAAGCTTTCTTCATTCGTTCAGGCCCTCCATGTTCCTCCAAATCGGAAGACTGGCTGGCATGACCACTTCCCGAAGCAATTCGGTGCTCTACATGTTGTAGCATACTGGGGTTTGGATGAGATACTTATGACTCTTTCCGAAAATGACATGAACGTCGACAGTCAAGACAGCTATGGAACAACAGCATTAGAGCTAGCTGCAAAGCATGGTCACACGTCTGTCGTGCAACTGCTACTCAGGAAAGGGGCGAGTGTCAACACGAGGAATGGAAATGGAGAGACGGCTCTGTACTGGGCAGCCAGAAACGGGCACAGGACCATACTAGAGTTGCTTCTTGCGAACAAAGGCGACGCCTTGACGAAGGACAACGAAGAATGGACTGCACTCGACTGGGCGGCTGTACAAGGAGACAATGTCATCATGAAAACGCTGCTAGATGATGGTGCCGATGTCGTTACCGAACATGATGGAACACTTCACGCACTTTTCTTGGCGGCTGATGAAGGGCACGAGCTGACCGTGCAAATGCTGTTAGACAGTGGGGTCAATGTCAATGCGCAGGACTGGGAGGGCAGCACGGCACTCGACTGGGCAGTGCCGGCAGGGCATGAGAAGACAGTACAAGTGCTTCTACGAAATGGAGCTGACCTTAAGTCAAAAGATATCTTCGGAAATACTGCCATGCATTGGGCGGTCCCGCATGAGAAATTAGCACGACTGCTGCTAGAGTATGGGATCGATATCGATACCAAGAACGACGCTGGACAAACAGCACTTTGTTGGGCAGCACAAGATGGGCCTGTGGCAGTTGTGAAGCTGCTCCTCGAAACCAAGGCCGACGTAAATGCTCAGGACAAGTACGGATTCACAGCGTTGCATTGAGCCGCCCTGAGAGGCCGTGAAGCGATGGTTCATTTGTTGCTTGAAAAGGGGGCCAATCCCAATGTGAAGGATAACGATCAGTGGACACCTCTGCACGTGGCAGCCTTGAAACGGCACAATGGTCTAGTACGACTTCTGCTAGACCGTGTTGATGGTGCAAGGACGATACTGTCTTGGATGGCCCTGCAATTGCAGGACCCCAAAAAGCAAGCACTTCTAGAGGAGGCTACAGAAAACAAGGCGGAAGCGAGCACCGTACTCACAGGTTTGCGCGCCGCCATTCAGGAAAAGCAACTTGGTAGGTCGAAAGTGTTACTGGATAAGGGCGCAGATGTAAATGCGAAGGAGATTGGAGGAGGGTGGACAGCTCTAATCATAGCTGCCACAAATGGATACAAGCAACATGCGCAGCTGTTGCTGGAAAACGGCGCTGACGTCAACCTAAGTGGACATGACCAGCGAACAGCGTTGCATTGCGCCTCTGGGAGCGGGTATGAGGCAGTTGTGCAGCTTTTGGTCGAGAATGGGGCTGATGTCAACGCGAGCGCGCACGGATGGACGGCGGGGCTTCTAGCGGCTAAAGAAAGGCACATGTCGATCGTGCAATTTCTCATTGAAAAGAAGGCTGATGTTAACGCGGGGGATTGCCACGGACGAACAGCGCTGCACTGGGCCGCTATGTACGGTAGCCAGGCGATATTGCAGTTGCTGGCAGACGAGGGGGCCAATCTCAACGCGGCAGATCGTTTCGGAGGGACAGCGTTTACATGGGCAGTCGAGAGCATGCAACAAGCGGCAGTGCAAATGCTACTACAGCTCGGTGTCGACATTCATGCTAAAGCTCGACACAGTATGACCGTCCTGCACATCGCAGCTTTCATCGGGAGCGAGTCAATTGTGCGGCAATTGGTAGAGAGAGGAGCCGACATCAAGGCAGAGGCTCGGTGGGCTGTAGTCGAGGACGACGAGTATGAAAGTGTCGTGTCTGATACAGTGCACGAGTCGTTGAGTGACCTTTTACGTCAGGACGTTCTTATTCAAGAAACCGTCTTCAGGTCTAGAAAAGAAGCGCGACATGGCTTGACGGCGGAACAGCTCGCGGCCAGTCGCGGACATGTTGGGGTGCAACAGCTGCTACGGCAACTATGACCATTCATGACTTATGCAGTATCGATCTACATCGTGTTTCTTGCTTCGAATTCTTACTGTTAGCTAAAGAATTCATTGTCTACACAAAACTTGGGTTTTCAATTTTTAATGTTATTTATGGCAGTGGTGAGAAGGTGGCCAACTTGTCCCCAACATTTTCTTAACGTGTCTCGTTGCCAGGAGAAGCCACAATCAAGCGATGAATCTGCTGAAAACGCTTGAGGCCCATAAATTTGCCTAATTGATGCGATGAAGACCAATATTTCGAATGCTGACTTTCTATGGTCTCCTCCATATAAAGTAAGCAGCCAATGTATCGCCAAATATCTGTTGAATTGACAGATCTCCAATCTCGAGTAGATATTCTCTCCTGTCTATTTTGACGTCGAGTGCGGGCCGCGTTCCTAGCCTTCGGATGCACGGAATCATATCAGCCTTTACGGCTTTATAGATGACCCTGTCATGGTTGATAGCATTTGGCGGTAGACCAGTGGTTTTTGACACGTCTTCAGCAAGTGCTGGATCTTTGCCGAGGTCATTGATGATGGTGGAGGTCAGCAGGTTGAACAGATCTGCTTGCTCTTTCAGGCCGTCTTGAAAGAATTTGCGCAGTTTGGAAAAGATCTCCGGCTGCAACTTAATGGACTTGTTTTACGAGCTGGTGAAAGTCTTATAGTCATCTTTCAAGAATCACTTGAGAGTTAAAATATCGATCAGAGTCCGATCTACTTCATCGTACTCTTTATCGTATAAGCGGCGCGAAGGCGAATAGTTTTGCTCTTGATTATTTTCTCTGCTGAGCTCAGATGCTGTTAACGCGTTTCTGAGGCGCTGAAGCTTGGATTCGAATTAATCTGCAATTATGTGAAGAGTCTTGAGGTTATCAGTGTTAAAGAAGACAATCTGAAAGATGATTTGCTGCAGCACGCTGTCTGTGCGAAGCTTCTTCATCTTGAAGGCGAAAAATTTGTTATATGATAGGGATTTCCAGAGCTGAGAGCGCACTGATATGATGAGTTTTACGATTATGATGATGACGTTCTTTTAAGAATTTCAGATCATCAAGCGTCTGAAAGTGAATGGTGACTATCTTGAGCACCCCTCTCTGCCTGAGTGTGACAGTATCAAAGCTATTACTGCCCGCCCCCATACTCTTTCATGCTCATTCACACTCACCAACCGTCAGCTGTCCTCCCTCACAGCCTCACACACGCCCCTCTCACGTCACCTGACTTGATCAATCTGCTTCGCCCTTCCCCCTGATCTTCTCCACCAAGCCGCGGACTTAGTGCAGACTCCCAGCGGCAGGCCCCTCCGGCCAAACGCTGACGGAGAGATATCGAATCTGTCTCGCGTTGCTTGTGGAAAGAAGATCGCCTCTTCCAGATCTTACCGTCTGATCCGTCTCAAAAGCTGCGCCATATGATCTTGTCAGACAAATGGCTGAAATAGCTCTTTTTGTCTGTGTAGAATCGAATTGAGTACAATCAAAGTGATAGAATTGACTGTCTAAGAAGTATCTAGAATGCCCCTGAGAATGGGCCTTAATATGAAGG
>JAABUK010008091.1_pt1 | contig 14880 bp, 13 predicted proteins | sample 5559141 | NCBI WGS metagenome assembly JAABUK01 (sample SAMN10711869, study PRJNA513367) | rock metagenome | isolation source: Antarctica rocks | place: Antarctica: Victoria Land, Pudding Butte nord | collected 2016-01-03
GCGGAGCGAACGGGGTGAACGCATCGGGTTGGGCGTTCGGCACCGCGACCATGGCAGTCACCAGCAGGATCACAGCCACGGCTGCGGCGAGGGTGATCTGCACGCGCGAGCTCATCCGCACGCCGATCAGATTGGTGGCCACGGCGATCGCGAGCACGACGGCGGCGATCGGGTAGGCGTACCGGGCAGGCAGGCCGAGGGCGGGTGCGATGTAGTAGCCGCCGGTCAGCGGCACCACGGTCTGGCCGACGGATCCGGCGATGAAGTACCACCAGCCGGTCACTCCGCCGGCTCGCTGCCCGAACGCGCGGGTCGCGTACGACGCGACGCCGCCGGCATCGGGGTAGCGGGTGGCCAGCGCTGCGAACGTCAGCGCGAGCGGGATGCCCAGCAGAGCGCTGAATCCCCACGCCAGAACCGATGCCGGCCCGGCCAGCGATGCCGCTTGACCGGGCAGCACCAACACTCCGGCGCCAAGGACGGCGCAGGTGTACAGGGCCACCGCTTGCCACACGCCGATCGTCGGACGCAGGACGTTGGGCGCATCGGTTGCTGTCGTGACTTCCATGGCTCAACGCTGACGGGTGGGCACCCGAACCCGCGAGTGGCACGATGGCCACTATGCGAACAAAACGCGCCAGGCATTCCGTGGCGGTCGCCGTCACCCCGGGTGCACCGATCTTCGAGCTCGCGGTGCCATGCGAAGTCTTCGGCATCGCCAGGCCCGACATCACGGACCCCTGGTACGACTTCCGGCTCTGCGCGGTCGAACCGGACACCGTCGTCACCGGCGGATTCAGGGCGCTCAACACCGGAACCATGCGCGAGCTGGTCACCGCAGACACGGTCATCGTGCCGGCCTGCCAGAACGTCCACGACGAGCCTGCGGCCGTGCTGGTCGAGGCGTTATGCGAGGCGCACGCGTCCGGAGCCAGGATCGTCGGCATCTGCTCAGGCGGATTCGCCCTCGCCGCCGCGGGCCTGCTGGACGGACGCACGGCCACGGCGCACTGGATGCACGCGACCGAGTTCAGCGCGCGGTATCCGGCGATCACGGTCGATCCGAACGTTCTCTACCTGCAAGATGGCGGCGTCTTCACCTCAGCGGGTACCGCCGCAGGCATCGACCTGTGCCTGGAGCTGGTGCGCCAGGATCACGGCGCAGCCGCCGCGAATGAACTCGCCCGGCGCCTGGTCGTGCCGCCGCATCGCACCGGCGGGCAGGCGCAGTTCGTCCCGGTCGCCATCCCGGATGACCCGAGCAACAGCCTCGCGCCGGTACTCGACTGGGCCCGGCAGAACCTGCACCTCCAGATCGGGCTGGACGAATTGGCCGGTCGCGCCCACGTGAGCCGGCGCACACTGGTCCGGCGCTCCACACCGCGTTCGCGATGTCACCGATCCGCTGGCTGCAACACGAACGACTGCGCCGCGCCCAGCAGCTGCTCGAAACCACAACGATGCCGGTCGACCACGTCGCGGAGCTGACCGGGCATGGCACCGCCACGACACTGCGTCGAGCGTTCGCCCAGCACCTGAGAACAACGCCCAGCAACTACCGACGCACCTTCGTGCACAGCGGCGCGGACCCGGCCGAATAGGTCACAGGGCGAGCACGTCTCCACGCGCGAGAAGCGCGACCGGCCGGCGAACCACGCTGCCTCCGTCCGGCTGGTTGCTCGATGCAGTGAGGGATCCGCAGCTGGCACGGCGGACCCAGGGCGAATCAGCTCACGCGATCAGTACGGGGGTGAGTGCTCAAGACAGCGAGCGTGCTTCGTGGGTGGCCCTGACCCACCCGGTGATGTGTGCGGGTGCTGGAATGGACGCCAGGAGGTCCGGCGCGGGTTCGGGAGTGCCAGGAACCGAGCTGAGCGGTAGCACGCCGGCCCAGTACGGCAGTTCGAGGTCGGGCTCGTCGTCCGCCGGCGGGCCGGTGCGGATCTTCACGGACACGTTCTCCAGGGGCAGTCGTAGCACTGTGGTGGCTTCCAGTTCCTTGCGGGAGGGACCGCGGACGGCCGCCGATCGGCCCGGCACGACGGCGTCGACGAGCGAGGCGAGGGCGGCCTGTTTGGCGGATTCATCGGTCACCTCCTCGGCGGCCCCGTGGATCACGACCGACCGATAGTTGATCGAGTGGTGGAACGCGGAGCGGGCGAGGACCAGGCCGTCGACGAGCGTCACGGTGACGCACACGGCAAGTCCCCCGTTCCGGGCTGCTCGCAGTGCGCGCGCGCCACTGGAGCCGTGCAGGTAGAGCTGGTCGCCGACGCGGGCATAAAGTTGAGGCAGGACGACCGGCTGCCCGTCGATGACGAACCCGACATGGCAGACAACCGCCTCGTCCAACACGGCATGGGCGGCCAAGCGGTCGTAGGAGACCCGGTCCTTGTGTCGTGTCGGCGTGGTCTGTGCCATTACCTGGTAGCTGCCGTGCGTCACCCGGTACTCCTGTACTGATACGATGAATGTATGATGTCGGTACAGTATCAAGCTGCCGGGCGGAACGCCAAAGAGATTTCCGACAGTTTCGAGTCCGGCATACGCGGGGGAGATCTGGCTCCGGACGAACTGCTGCCGAGCGTGCGGGTGCTGGCCGGCCAATTGGACGTGGCACCGGGCACCGTGGCCGGGGCCTACCGGTTGTTACGCGATCGCGGTCTCATCGAGGCTCGAGGCCGCAACGGCACCCGCGTGCGCTCCCGACCACCCCTTGCCGCACGTTCGAGCAGCCTGCCGATCGGCCCCGACGTCGTCGACCTGGCCGGCGGCCAGCCCGATCCCGGCCTGCTGCCGGTGTTGAGTGCCCTGCCCGGGCTGGCGAAAGGACCGGCCGGTGCGCCGCCGCTGCTCGTGCTGGCCGAACTGCTCGCACTTGGCCGCGACCGGATCGCGGACGACGGCGTTCCGGCGGAGGAGATAACGCTGGCGTCGGGCGGACTGGACGCCATCGGACGAGTGCTGTCGGCGCGGGTGCGCCCGGGAGACACGGTCGCCGTCGAGGATCCCGGCTGGCCCAACGCCCTGGACCTGATCGTGGCGTTGGGGTTGCGCCCTCACCCTGTGGCTCTCGACGCCCAAGGACCCCGCCCCGAGTCGCTACGCGCGGCCCTGCGCGCCGGTGCACGAGCAGTGATCATCACCAACCGCGCGCAAAACCCCACCGGCGTGTTCCTGACGCGCCGCCGCGCGGGTGAACTACGCAACGTGTTGGCCGGGCATCCACAAACCGTCGTCATCGAAGACGATCACGCCGCCGAGCTGGCCGGCGTCGAACTCGCCTCACTGGCCGGCGCCACCAATTCCTGGGCGTTCATACGATCGACGTCCAAGCCCTACGGCCCGGACCTGCGTCTTGCCCTCATCGCTGGCGACGAGGCCACGATCGCACGAGTCGAAGGGCGTATGCGCGTCGGCTCCGGTTGGATCAGCACGCTGCTGCAGCGCCTCGTCCTCGAGCTGTGGACCAGCTCCCACGCAGCGTCCGTCGTCGCGAAAGCAGCCGGGACCTATGACGCCCGACGCCACCACCTGACCAGCGAGCTCGCCGCGCGTGGCATCACCTCGAGTGGCGACACCGGCCTCAACGTGTGGGTTCCCGTCGCCGACGAGACCGCGACAGTGACCAGCCTGCTCCGGGCGCGGTGGGCCGTCGCACCCGGAGCCCGCTTCCGGCAAACCAGCCAACCTGGAGTGCGGATCACGGTCAGTGGGCTCACAACGTCGACGATCCCCAAGCTGGCAGACGACGTAGCGACCGCCCTGGCCATCACCCCTTCGACGCACTACACGACCTAACCGCCCGAGCCGCCGCGTCCACGCCTACCAGCCGGTACAGGCCCAGACCGGTCGAGGATCGCCCTACGCACAGCACTTCGCAGTAGCCGGATGCGTGACGACCAGAACGGGCTGACCCCATGAGCCCTTCCGACCAGGCCAGGCCCACCTTGGCTGCCTAGGCCCCAAGGCTCTGAACGCGATGTTCGTGGCCAAGCGCGTCCCCGGCGAACGGGGCCTGCTGCCCGTTCGCTCACCCGCCGGCTGAGGTGCGCTTGCGCGCCCGATAGGCGGCGACGGTCGACCGCGAGGCACAGCTGTTTCCGCAGTATCGCCGGGTGCGGTTGCGCGACTGGTCGACGAACACCCTGCGGCAGTCATTCCCCGCGCAGACCTTGAGCCGGTCGGCTTGGTCAACCATCATCATGGCCAGACCGATACCCGCGTCGCACGCAGTCCGGTTGGTCAGTGGAGCATCGCCTGCAGCGAAAAAGAGTTCCCGGCGCCCATCAGCACGTTGCACGACGTTCGGGACCACGCCAGCGGCGCTGAGGATCTCGTTGAGCCGGTTCAGGGCGGTCGCTTCGTCCTCGGCCTCGAACACTGCGCGGATGTCCGCCCGCAGCGCATGCAGGCTCGTCACGTCGTCCGGACCGACTCGATTCGGCCCCAACATCCGATGCCGGCGAAAGAAGTCCTCGACGTCGGCCACCCCGCCGAGTCGCTCGGGCTCGGCCAGACGCGAGTCGTAGGAATTCACCAGCTCGACCATCATCTGTACCGAAGCCGGTATGTAGGTGTCTAAGTTCATTTCACTCCCTACGACCAATAGACTACCTTGTAGGTAGCTGGAAACCCAACACTACCTACATTCGACCGCAAAGGGAGCATCCATGAACGTCACCTTGCTTGGCGCGGGCAGCATGGCCCGCGGGATCGCCACCCGCCTGATCGCCGGCGGCGCCGACGTCCAGATCCTCGGCCCGGACGCAGCCAAGGCGGCGGAACTCGCCGATGAACTCGACAGTCCTGTTGGCCACGCCAGCTCCGGGGCCATCGGTGATCCAATCACCGCCGACATCGTAATCCTGGCCCTTCCGTATCCGGCCGTCAGCGAGACGCTCGGGCGTTACGACGGTCAGCTCGGCGACAAGATCATCGTCGACATCACCAACCCGCTCAACGACTCCTTCGACGGCCTGGTCACACCAGCCGATAGCTCGGCCGCCGAGGAGATCGAGAAGCTGTTACCCGTCGGCACGACGATCGTGAAGGCGTTCAACACCACGTTCGCTCCGACCCTGGTCGCGGGCGAGGTCACCGGCCAGCCGCTGGACGTGTTCATCGCTGGCAACGATCCGGCGGCGAAGTCCAGGCTGACCACCTTGGTCGAGGCGGGCGGCATGCGGGCCATCGACGCGGGTGCGCTGCACCGCTCCCACCAACTCGAGGCAATCGCTCTGCTGCACATCACGTTGCAGCAGACTCGCGGCACGCAATTCCGTACGGCCGTGAAAATCGTCGGCTGAGCCCTGATGTCGCCGCTCGGCGGCTCGCCGAACGGCAGCAGGCTCGTGCTGATCCTCGGTGCTCTGTCGGCGTTCGGGCCGTTGTCGCTGGATCTGTACTTGCCCTCATTGCCGTCCCTTGCGCGGGACTTGCACACCACGACGGCCGCGAGCGCGCTCACCCTCACGGCGTGCCTGATCGGTCTGGCGGTCGGCCAGCTGCTATCCGGCCCCCTCAGCGATCAGCTGGGCCGACGGCGACCGGTGATCGTAGGCGTCGCCGTGTATGCCGCCGCATCGGTCCCGTGCATGATCGCGCCCAATGTCTGGACGCTGGTGGGCTTTGAGCGCCATCACTGGTCCCACGCCAGCGCGGTACGCGGGTCCGTGGCCAGGATCGCCACCGCCTCCTGCGTCTGGACCGGAGAGAGCGACCACCGATAGAGATCGATCGCGGTGCGGCCGCCCAGGGCGGCCGCATGCAGCAGGCACCTGACCGCCTGCTCCGCGGATGGCTGCCAGAAGCTCGCGTCCGTCGTTCCCGAGGCGGTCCCGGTGGTGAGCGCCCTGGCGCGCAGCAGCGCGGTCTGCGGATCTTCACAGCCGCGGATGGGGGACCACCGGGTGGCGGACGGGACGCCGGGCGCCAGGTGTTGCGGGTCAAACACGGCGACGGGACCGGCCATTCTTCTCGCACGCAGAGTCACGGTCAGGTTGTCCGGCCGGGTGCTCGTCGTGATCACGGCGCGCAGAGTCACGGTCAGGTTGTCCGGCCGGGTGCTCGTCGTGATCACGGCGCCTGGGGCGTCAAGGATCGTGGGGATGACCAGATGCAATCCCTTGCCGGCGCGTGGCGGCCAGAGGATGACGACCGAGTCCTCGACCGAGCAGTAGCACTCCATGCCCTTGGATCGGCCCAGCAGGTAGCCGACGTCGCGCGCGGACGGGGTTGGAAGGGACGGCCTCAGGGTTGCCGCCCGACGAACCAGCTCACGACCCCCGGCGGCCCTCGCCACCTCGACGTGGCTTGCCGTTCCGGGGGTGGAGTGAACGGCATCGTTTTCTCGGTCGCCCTTCTTCTGTGCCCAGCGCCGCCAAACCAGCAGGGGGAGCCCCATACCGAGCATCAGGACGATCGACGTGAGTGACCAATAGACTCCAGCCGGCGCCACGGGCTGACCCCAGGCGGCCGAAGGGTCGGCGACGTGGATAAACGCGAGCATTGGGCGCAGCAAAGAGGGCCGGGGTCTTGGGTTGCCAGAGAGGGTCACCAACGACGCCGGAGGCCGTCGGCATGCGTGACAGGGGACCCGATTCGTTGCCCATGCCTCAGCCCTCAAACCCCTGCTAGACCCAATACCGTTCAGTTAGGGTTACACGGGTGTAGTTTGGTGTCATGCCTCGTGCCGGGTGGAGAAAGTCGGAGTCGGATCGTCGCCTGTCGGATCTGGTGTCGGTGGGGGTGTTGACGCGGGTGTTCCCGCCGGATCTGGTCGATGAGGTGATCGAGGCGGCGGGACGCACGCAGCAGCGGCACCGGGCGTTGCCGGCGCGGGTGATGGCGTACTTCTCGATCGGGATGGCGTTGTTCTCGCAGGGTTCGTACGAGGACGTGCTGGAGCAGCTCACGGATGGGTTGGCGTGGGCTTCGGGGTGGCGGCAGGAGTACGCGCTGCCGGGGAAGTCGGCGATCTTCCAGGCGCGCCAACGGCTGGGCTCGCAGCCGTTGGCGGCGTTGTTCGCGCGGGTCGCGGTGCCGTTGGGTGGGCCGGACACGCCGGGGGTGTGGTTGGCCGGGCGGCGGCTGGTCGCGATCGACGGGATGTGTCTGGATGTGGCCGACACGGGCGAGAACGCGGCGTTCTTCGGCCGGCCCGGGGTGAACAAGGGCGAGAAGGCGGCGTTCCCGCAGGCCCGGGTCCTGGCGTTGGCCGAGTGCGGCACGCACGCGATCTTCGCTGCGCAGGTCGGCACCTACGGCGAGTCGGAGGCCGTGCTGGCCGAGCGGTTGCTGCCGGCGCTTGCGGCCGGGATGCTCCTGACCGCGGATCGGGGGTTCTTCTCGTACGCGCTGTGGCGCAAGGCGACCGGGGCGGGCGCGGAGCTGTTGTGGCGGGTGCGCACGGACGCCGCCGGGCCGAAGCCGGTGCACGTGCGGGACCTGCCCGACGGGTCCTGGCTGGCGCACCTGCGTCGCTCGACTGAGCGCAGCGGTGAGCCGATGCTGGCCCGGGTCATCGACTACACCATCGACGACGGACGGGAGAATCCGATCGGCTACCGCCTGCTGAGCACCATCGTGGACCCGGCCGAGGCGTGCGCGGTCGAGCTGGCCGCGGCCTACACCCAGCGGTGGGAGATCGAGCTGGCCTTCGACGAGCTGAAGACCCACCAGCGCGGAGCCAGGAGCGTGCTGCGCTCCAAGTCCCCGGACCTGGTTCTGCAGGAGATCTGGGGCCACCTGTGCTGCCACTACGCGATCCGGTCCCTGATGAGTGCGGCCGCAGAGCACGCCGGGCACGACCGGGACCGGGTCAGCTTCGTCGCCGCCTTGCGGATCACCAGAGCCACCCTGGCCCACGCCGGGGCTTTTCCCCCCTGACGAGACCCACCCGGACGAGCACCGCTGGCGCGCCTTCCTGATCCGGCTGCTCGCCCGGCTGAACCCGGCCCGACGACGAAGAGCAGCCCCTCGGGTCATCAAACGCAAGATGCCCAAGTGGCAGGTCAAACGTGCACACCACGCCGACTGGCCCCAACCGCTCTACCCCCCGCGCTACACCACACTGACACCTAACTGAACGGTATTGATGCTAGACCGGCTCGGAGCGCGGCTCATCGAAGACGCCGACCTGCGCTCTGACGACGTCGATGTCGGCTTGCCGGATGGGCCACTGCTCCACGGTGGCTAGGGAGTCTCGAAGGTGGTCATGAGATCCCGTGGCCCTGCCGGATTCGCTGCTGCCGAAGCGTGATCCGTCGTAAGGGCGTCCACGCTCATGTTGCTCACTCTCCGCTGCTTTGGGGGCCGGGTGCCGTGAGGTCCTGGTGCTGCGCGGTTGTTGATGACTGGCGGACGCCGATGAATCGTCCTGGGACTCCCGGAGGGTTGGTTGGTTACTCGACCTCCGGGGTGGGGGTCACGGTGAACCCTCCTGAGTCTCCCGGAGGGTCAGGGGTCGGGGAGCCTCGTCGGACGAGTCTGAGTCAGAGGCCCGGTCCGGATTGGCCTCGATGTCAATAGGAGGCCGGTCGTCCATCTTCGATAGCTCGATGAGTACCTGATCGAAGAGCCCGCGCATCCGCGACGGATGCGGCGACGTTGGCGGCCCCCCCTGCGACGAACGCTGTGTCTATCCCGCAGTTCACGATGAGGGCGCCGCGGGAGAGCCAGTAGAGGCCGTCCTCAAGCGTGGGGGCGAAGAAGCCAAATGGTACCTCGCGTTTCAGGCACCGATCGAGTACCGACTGGATCGCGTCGCGGACCGCGGGGTTGGAACGGTCGTCGCCGTAGCCCAGTGAGATCGCAAGGTCTGCGGGGCCGATCATGACCGCGCTCAGGCCGGGGACGCCGAGGATTTCGTCGAGGTTGTCGATGGCCTCTGCGGTTTCGACCTGCGTGATGACGACGAGACGGTCATTGGCTTCGCGGGCATAGCTCGCGGCGTCACTGGGCAGATAGGCGGTACGCCCCGGGCCCCAGCTGCGGATCCCCAGCGGCGCATACCTCGCGGCGGCGACGGCGCGAGCTGCCTCAGAGGCGGTGTTGACCATGGGCACGATGACGCCGCTGGCGCCGACGTCCAGGATCTGACCGATGGTTGCCGGGTCGTTCCACGGTGCCCGGACTAGGGCCGAGAGATCGCTGGGCGCGAGAGCGGTCAGAGTGCGCTGCAGGGTTTCGATGGTGATGGGAGTGTGCTGCATGTCGACGAGCAGGAAGTCCAGATCCACGCTGCGTAGGGACTCGGTAACCCGCTCGTCGCGGATCGTGTGGGCGAATCCGGCGATGGGTCGCTTGGCTCGCAGCGACGCCTGCAGGTTGTGACTCGGCACGACTTTTCTCCACTCGACGCGGGCGGGGTCCGCGGTAGGAAGACTCCGAAATCCGATATCCGAGATACTAGACATCGAGCCGGGCATCTGCAACCATTCCAGTGCAACGGGGCGGTGCCCTCACTCGTCGGGACTAGCCCATAGATCAGGAGATGCTCATGTCGAACGAGGACTTTTCTGCAGGTCAGTTCCTTCTCAGCCGTCGTCAGTTGCTCGGCTCGGCGGCAGTGATGACCGGCGGAGTCATGCTCGGGGCAGCGGGCTGCTCAACTGCCACAGGCGGTTCGAGCGCCGCGAGTGGTGGCGCGGCGAGCTCATCGTTCAACTACGGCGAGTCCGGGTCGTTTTCGACATTTAACCCGTGGGCGCAGTCGCTCAATGAGCAGTCGGTGGCGAACCAGGTGTTCTCCCGCTTGGTGTACAAGACGGCGGACGGCAAGCCGGTCGGGGACCTGGCAGCGTCGTGGCAGCTCGCCGGCGACGGCAAGAGCATGCAGTTGAAACTTCGCGACGGTCTCGAGTGGCAGGACGGGACGAAGCTGACGGCGATGGACTTCGTCACCATGTACGGGTACCTGACGGACCCCGCGCTGAACTCGGACGCCGGTGTGCAGAAGGTCAAGAAGCTCTTCGCCCCGGTGACCGGCGTGAAGGCGCCGGATCCGACGACAGTGGTGATGGAGTTCAAGAACCCGGTGCCCTATGTTTTGGACATCCTCAACTTCTGGTACGCGGTCAGGTTCGCCGATCCGAAGGACACCAACTTCCTGACCAAGCTGCCCGTTGGCACCGGCCCGTTCAAGATGACCAACTTCGTGTCCGGGCAGAGTGCGACCTTCGACGCGAACCCGAAGTACCACGTCTCGGACCAGCCGAAGTCGAAGAGCTTTCGGTACAGCATCTTCGCAAGCGGCGCCAACGTCGTGTCGAACTTACAGTCTGGCCAGGTCGACGGTGTATTGGTCAGCAACGATGCCGATGTCAAGTCCTTGGAAGGAAACGCGGACTACTTCACCACCAATGTTCGCCTCGGTGTGTGGCTGGTCGCGGTCAACTGCACGAAGCCACCATTCGACAAGGTCGAAGTCCGCCAAGCTCTGTCGTACTCGATGAACCGTGCCCAGTTCGCCGCCGTGGGCAACTTCGGCTTGGAAGAGCCTGTGACTAGTCCGTTCTTCGCGGCGGCCGCAACCGGGTACGACCCGGCGCTGGTGAACGCGCAGGCCTTCGACCTAAACAAGGCCAAGAGCCTGCTCGAGGCGGCGGGTGTGACGAACCTGGCGATCAACTATCCGTCGCCGACGAGTCACCCGAACCTGCAGGCATACGGTGAGATCTGGCAGTCCGATCTTGCCAAGATCGGCGTCAAGCTGAACATCCAAACGGTCGACAACGCCCGATGGATCGACCTCGGCTCCGGCAAAGACCAAACGATCGACCTCGTCCCGTGGCAGGTCAGCAGGTGCCTGCAGGACGGCGCCGTCTTTTTCGCGGCGAACTCCGGCTTCCGCGGCGGCGAGGGTGAGCTGTCCCGGTTCGGTTACAAGAATCCCACGCTCGAGATGTTGGTCGCGCAGGGTGCGAGCGTGACCGACACGGCCAAGCGCAAGCAGATCTACCAACAGCTGAACAAGATCGTCGTCGACGACGCGTACGCCATCTCCACGGCGACGTTCTCGGAGACCTGGGCCTGGTCATCGAAGCTGAAGGGACAGAGCGCGGACCTGGCCGGAAACCTGATGCTCGCGAACGCGAAGCGCTAGCGATGCTGGTCCCGCTGCGCTCGACCCTGACCGGTGGCCCCACTGCCCGCGAGTCGACATGATCCGCTACACCGCAGGCCGGTTGGCGCAGTTGGTGCTGATGCTCTTCGTCGCCTCGATTGTGATCTTCGCGGTGATCGAGAATGCGCCGGGTGATCCGGCCCGGATCCATCTGGGTCTGTCGGCAACGGCCGATCAGGTTGCGGTCGAGCGGGAGCGGCTCGGGCTCGACCGTCCACTGCCGGTGCGCTATGCCCTGTGGTTGGGGCGGGCGCTGCAACTGGATCTGGGCCAGTCCTTCAGCACGAGCCTGCCGGTGCGAGAAACGGTGGCGAGGGCGTTCGGGTACACAGCCCGGCTGGCCCTGCTGGCCACGGTGATCGCGCTGGTGCTCGGCCTTGCGATCGGGGTGACTGCGGCGCTCAACCGAGGTCGCCGGGTGGACTCGCTCATCTCCACAATAGCCGCGGGAGGACTGTCGGTGCCCAGCTTCGCACTTGGCACGATCTTGATTCTGGTGTTTGCGGTGCGGCTGAAGTTGTTTCCGTCCTCGGGCGCCGGGGTGCCAGAACAATCCTTCGGCGACGCGTTCAGCTATCTGCTGCTGCCCGCGGTCGCCTTAGCGATCCCGGAGTCCGCCGTCCTCACCCGCTTCGTTCGAGTCAATCTCTCGGAAACCATGTCGCAGGACTACATCCTCACCGCCCGCGCCAAAGGGCTGAGCCAATTGACGACGGTTGTGCAGTACGGCCTGCGCAATGCGTTGATCCCGACGATCACCGTGGCTGGGATTCAGGTGGGTCGTCTTCTTGCCGGCGCGGTCGTCATCGAGACAGTCTTTTCCTATCCGGGCGTCGGGTATCTGACGATTCAGTCGATCCGGGCCTTGGACTACCCCGTCGTCGAGGGATCGCTGCTGCTGGCGGCGGGTATCTTCCTGGTACTGACGTTCTGTGTCGACCTGACCTACGGCGTGCTCGATCCTCGAGCCCGACTGGTGGGTTCCTGATGGCCAGCGTGGAGGTCGCCGCCGACCCGGTGATCGTCTCGTCCCGCCGGCCATGGAGTCTGGTCAACACCAAGTTACTGCTCGGGGGTGTCGGCCTGAGCCTCATCGTGTTGGTGGCACTGTTCGCGCCGCTGCTCGCTCCATTTGACCCGACCACTCAGCACCTCGCCGACAGGCTGCAGGGCCCCTCTAGTACCTATCTGCTGGGCACCGACAACCTTGGACGGGATCTGCTGAGCCGGCTGCTGTACGGGCTGCGCCCGTCGCTGGTGTCGGGCCTCGCCGCGGTCTCGCTGGCTGCAGTGGCAGGGACCATCGTCGGGCTCGCGGCAGGTTACTTCCGCGGCTGGCTGGACGCCGTGATCAGCCGGGTCCTGGATCTGCTGATCGCCTGGCCGGCGATCTTTCTCGCGCTCGGTTTGGTTCTGCTGTTCTCGCCAGGCGAAAGACAAGTAATCCTGGCGATCGCGCTCGCCGAGCTTCCGGTGTTCGCACGACTCGTCCGTGCTGTCGCGTTGACGTTTGTGCTGAGCGAACACGTCGAGGCAGCCCGCTCGACTGGGGCCTCGAGTATGCGGGTGATGCGGTTGCACATCTTGCCATTCGCGATTCCGCCGCTCGTCGTTCAGTTCGCAGTCGCCGCGCCGCAGGCTCTCATCGCGTCGGCGTCTCTGAACTACCTCGGCCTGGGCACGCAGCCGCCGAACCCGTCACTTGGCGCGATTCTCAGCGATGCGCAGGTCACGCTCTCGTTGACGGCTGGCAGCACCGTCTTCACGGTGCTGCTGATTGCGGTCCTGGTGCTCTGCCTGACCCTGCTGGCCGACGGTCTGCAGGACGTGCTCGACCCACGACATCGGGCGGTGACCGGATGAGCGAAACCTTGCTCACGATCCAGGACCTTCGGGTCTCGTTCGGGTCCGGTGCCGCCGAGCGGATCGCCGTGCATGGCGTGTCACTGGAGGTCGGCGAGCGGCAGACCGTCGCACTGGTGGGGGAGTCCGGCTCGGGGAAGAGTCTGACTTCGCTCGCCATCTTGAGGCTGACGCCGCCTGGATCGCATATGTCCGCGACCGCGATGCGGTTCGCGGGCATCGACATCCAGGCCCTGTCTGGGCGCGAACTCGGGTCGATCCGCGGCAAGCGGATCGCCATGGTGTTCCAGAATCCCAGCGCCGCACTCAACCCGGTTCTGACGATCGGCCACCAAATTGTCGACGTGCTCAGCCGGCACAGCCAGCTACGCGGAAGCGCCGCACGTGCGCGCGCGCTGGAACTTCTTGAGCTTGCCGGAGTGGTAGATCCCGGACGATGCCTCAAGCAGTACCCCCACCAGCTCTCCGGCGGGATGAAGCAACGGGCGATGATCGCGTCCGCGCTCGCGGCCGGGCCGGACCTGCTGATCGCCGACGAACCCACCACCGCGCTGGACGTGACGCTGCAGGCCCAGATCATGGAACTGTTGAAGCGGCTCCAATCCGAGCTCGGCATGGCGATGCTGCTCATCTCCCACGATCTTGGGGTCGTGGCTCAGACCGCTGACCTGGTCAACGTGATGTATGCCGGCCGCATCGTCGAGAGCGCCGACGTGCGCACCCTATTCCGAAACGCTGAGCATCCTTACACACAGGCGCTACTGAGGACCGTCACGGACCTTGGGTCTCGGGACACGACCGACCTCAGCCCAATTCCCGGCGCTCCACCCGTGCTGGGCACGGTGATACCGGGATGCCCGTTCGCGCCGCGTTGCCCGCTTGCCTTCGACCGGTGCACCACAGAGGCGCCAGAACTGCGGACCATTCTGCCCGGGCAGCAGGCGGCCTGCCACCTCGCCGGGTCAACCGTGCAGGGGAGCGTGCACCAATGAGCCCCGTGGATAGCCCCCTCCTTGAGGTGGTCGACCTTTGCGTGACGTTCAAGGGAGCCCGATCGCCCGGCACCCGTGGGCGCACCCTGGTGCGCGCCGTCGATGGCCTGTCACTGACCATCGCCCACGGCGAGACGGTCGGTTTGGTCGGGGAGTCCGGCTCTGGGAAGAGCACCACGGCACGCGCAGTGCTGGACCTGGTGCCCGTCGCGAAGGGGTCGGTCACCTTCGAAGGCGAGGAATATCGATCCGAAGGCAGGCTGGGGCAGCGGAAACTCAGGGCCCAGGCGCAGATGGTGTTCCAAGATCCGTTTGGCAGCCTCAACGCACGGATGCGGGTCGGCAACATCATTCGCGAGCCCCTCGACATCCACCGGATCGGGGACGGCCCCTCACGAACACGCCGAGTGGCCGAGCTTCTCGACCTCGTCGGGCTACCGGCCGATGCGGTCGCACGGTACCCGCACGAGTTCTCTGGAGGTCAGCGGCAACGTATTGCCATCGCCCGCGCGCTGGCCATCGAGCCGGCGCTGGTGGTCTGCGACGAACCGGTGGCAGCCCTGGACGTCAGCATCCAGGCGCAGATCCTGCAACTGCTCAAGGATCTGCAACGCCGCACGGGGGTTGCCTACCTGTTCATCACCCACGACCTGAACGTCGTCCAGCACCTTGCCCACCGGACCGCGGTGATGTACCTAGGCCGGGTCATGGAGGAGGGGCCGAGCCACCTCCTGTTCGCCACGCCTCGGCATCCCTACACGCAGGCACTGACCTCCGCGATACCTGTCCCAGACCCGGACGCCCCGCGAAACCGCTTGATCCTGCAGGGTGAGATCCCCAGCCCCACCAACCCGCCGTCAGGGTGCCGGTTTCGCACCCGCTGCCCTTTCGCGCGCG
>JAABUK010008092.1_pt1 | contig 14880 bp, 13 predicted proteins | sample 5559141 | NCBI WGS metagenome assembly JAABUK01 (sample SAMN10711869, study PRJNA513367) | rock metagenome | isolation source: Antarctica rocks | place: Antarctica: Victoria Land, Pudding Butte nord | collected 2016-01-03
CGACTAACCGTCACCTGTTCACGCCAGGACCGAAGCGATCGGCTCGGTGCCGTCCTCGGTGAGGGGGACGGGCCGCGAGCCGATGTAGTAGTTCTTCTCGTGGTCGATCCCGACGGCCTGGTAGATGGTGGCGAAGAGCGTGGCGGCGTTGACCTCGCCGTCGACGACCTTCATCCCCTTCTCGTCGGTCTTGCCGAAGACCGAGCCGCCCTTCACGCCGCAGCCGGAGAGCGTGGCGCTCCAGGCGCTGGCGAAGTGGTCGCGGCCCAGGCTCGCGTTGATCTGCGGGGTCCGGCCGAACTCGGCCAGGGTGACGACCAGGGTGTCCTGGAGCAGGCCGCGCTGCTCCAGGTCGTCCAGCAGGGTGGACATGACGTGATCGAGCTCGGGGACGAGTTCCTGGTGGGTCTCGAAGTTCTGCCCGTGGCTGTCCCACCAGGCCCTCGCGACGCGGACGAAAGGCACGCCCGCCTCGATCAGGCGGCGGGCGACCAGTGCCTGCTCGCCGAACTGGGTCGGGCCGTAGGCGTCGCGGACGGATTGCGGCTCCCGGCTCACGTCGAAGAGCGTGTCGCTGGCCATCAGGCCCCGGACGCGCTGGTAGGCCTCGTTGTGCGAGCTGAGCGCGGTCGAGGGCCGGCCCCGGGCGAACCGGCGGGTGAGCAGCTCGCGAAGCTCGGCGCGTTCGGTGTGGTCGAGTTCGGTGATCGACTCGGGCTTGCGGATGTTTTCGGGGATCAGGTTGGTCGTCAGCTCGATCGGCGAGAACCGCGAGCCGAGGAAGCCGGAGGCCCCGGGGGCGAAGTCGCGGCCCTCGGTCGGCGCGTAGAACGAGACGTAGTCGGGGACCGGGCTCTGCCCCCGGCCGAGTTCCTTGGCGATGATCGCGCCCATGTCGGGGTAGCGGAGGCTCGGGTCGTCCATCCGGCCCTTCATCATCAAGCGGGCCGCGCCGCCGTGGTCGCCGTTCTTGGTGTTGAGGGATCGGATGATCGCCGTCCGATCCATCCGCTTCGCCATCTTCGGCATCAATTCCGAGATCCGGATGCCGGGGACGTTGGTGTCGATCGCCCGGAACGGCCCGCCGGTCGAGGTCCCGGGCTTGGGGTCCCAGGTTTCGAGCTGGCTGGAGGCCCCGGCGAGCCAGATCAGGATCACCCGCTTCTGCCGCCGCTTCAGGTCGTCGGCGAGCGCCGAGACCCGGAAGGCGTCGAGGCCGCCAATCACCCCGGCGAGCGCCGAGGCCCCGGCCGCGAGGGTCCCGAGGAACCGTCGGCGGTCGATCGAATGCTCGGCGGATCCGCAGAAAGAGTCGCGACTGAGGGCCATCGTTGCTTTCCCCGTGTCCGAAAAGAGGTCAGAGAGGGCTGCCGGGTCGTCCGGCCGTTCAGTGGTTGAACCGGAACTCCCCGCCGGCGAGCAGGGCCCAGACGAGTTGCCTGGCCCCTTCGGCGGGGCGGTCGGCCCTCCGTTCGAGGAAGCTTTCGAGCAGGGCGACCTCCTCCTCATCCGGCGGCCGGGAGAGGACGGCTCGGACGGCCAGTTCGACCCGCTCGCGGCGGTCGGCGACCTTCGCGAGCCGGCCGACGAGCCGGTCGTCGGCGTCTTTCAGGAGGTCGTCGAGCTGGCGGCCGTTGCTCATGAGCAGGGCCTCGGCCGCGCCGATCTGGTAGTCCTCGCCGGGTCGGGCGATCGAACGGGCGAGGTCGCGCCCTCGGCCGGCCAGGGGCTCGACCCCGGCGAGGTCGCCGGGGTCGGTCGGGCTCGCCGGTCCGGCCGTGGCGACCCACATCGAGGCCGCCAGTTGGGTCGGCGTGAGCGGCCTCGGGCTGGCGACGCCGAACAGCCGGGGGTCGGGGTTTTCCGAATCGGCCCGGCTCTCCCGGGCGTAGGCGTGGCTGAGGACCAAGCCCCGGACCAGCCTGCGGAGGTCGTACCCGTGCCCGGCCGCGTCGTCGGCCAGCCACCGGAGCAGCTCGGGGTGGCTCGGCGGGTTCTCCGAGTGCATCTGGTCGAGCGGCATCACCAGCCCCTGGCCGAAGAAGCGGTCCCAGAGGCGGTTGACGATCGACCGCGAGAAGAAGTCGCGGCCGTCGGGGCCGAGGGCAACCTCGACAAGTTTGGCCCGGGCGCTGACCTCGGGGGCAGGCGGGGCCTCGTTCTTCTTCTTGGCCTCGTCGAGTTTTTGCTTCTCGGCCTTCTTCGCCTCGCCGGGCAGGTCCTCCGGGCCGCCGACCTCGAACTCCTTCCCGTTCAGGAAGAGGAACCGGGCCTTCTTCTCCTCGCCGCCGGTCGTCTTGAACTTGACCGAGCCGTAGCCGTGCTCGCCGACGAAGTTCCCGGCCGCGAAGGTCCGGTCGAGGAACGACTTCATCCCGTAATAGTGGTCTTGCTTCCAGTCCTCGACGAGCGGGTGGTCGTGGCACTTGGCGCAGCTCACGTTGACGCCGAAGAAGACGGAGCTGACATCGGTCGTCAGGCGGTCGGAGTCCTTGGCCCGCCCTTTCAGGAACTCGGCCGACCCCTTCAGCCCCTCGGCCGACTCGTCGGCGGCCATCACCTCGCGGAAGACCCGGTCCCAGGGGAGGTTCTCGCGGGCGGCGCGGGTCAGGTAGTCGCGGAGGCTCCCCCGGATCCCGGACATCAGCAGGGCATCGAGCGAGTCGGCCTGGTGCCTGGCGAACCCCGGCGAGTCGATCAGGCGGTCGACCAGCTTGACCCGCTTCTCCGGGTCGGTCGACTCGACGTAGGCCCGCGACTCGCCGAGCGTGGGGACCCGGCCGATCAGGTCGAGCGTGACCCGCCGGGCGATCGTCGCGTCGTCGGCCTCGGCAGCCGCCTTCGCCCCGGCCGCCGCGAGCCCGGCGTCGACGTAATGGTCGACGGCCGCCTCGATCGGTGCGTCCGCCGGGAACGAGTCGGCGGCGAACGCGCCTCGCGAGGTCAGGAGCCCGAGCAGCAGCAAGGCCAGGTGAACCCTCGTCATCGGCAAGATCCCCAGGCGAAACGAGCCGGGCCGAGGCCCCGTAATCGGCTGTCCAACTGTTGTTAAACTACATCGGTCCGCACCGGACTGCCAGCGGAATTTTCCGAGGGCCGGCCGGGTGGGCGAAGTCGGGACGAGGGCTGCGGTGGGTTGGTTCCGCGAAACGGGGGCGGCGTGGCCTTCCCCGTTGGGTTTGTTCGGCGCGGGGCGGTGGGTCCATCCTGCGCGGGCGATTGGCTTCGATCCGAGGATCGTTCGGGCGGCGATGATCGTCGGCGATCCCGTGGTTTGGCTTGTAACCCGATATTTTTTATAGGCTTGGGTCGTTGCGATTGGTGTCCCGGCGTCGTCGGTGCCCCGAATCGACGTGGCTTCGTTTTGCGCCGGGCGAGTGGCTTGCCTTGCTGTGTTGGGTCCGGTAACGCTTCGCTGGTTGGGTTCGTTTTGCGCCGGGGCCGCTGCCGCGGCTGGCTTCGTTCCTGGATCGGGGACATGGGGCGCGGTGCTGGTCATGGCCATCGGTCCTGATGCGGGGGTCGGGCGAGGGCCCGGTCCTGACATATTCATAAACTTGCCGACGTTTCGAACACAGTCTCTTCGGGGTCGGCATGGATCGTCTTGCGACCGACGGGTTAGACTCGGCCCGAGTGCCGTTATGGAAAAATCCCGCTCGATCGAAGTGCCCTACGCTTGAGGCTCGGAAGTCGGAGCCTACCGCGAGGACCGGCACTGGACCGCACGGAGACCCGAGGCGATGCGACGAGCCCTGCTCTTGCCGCTGTTCCTCTCCCTGGCCTTCGGGCCTGGCGAGCCCGAAGTGTTGCCGACGGGGGGCGACCTCGCCCAGTTCGACCGGGTCGGCCTGGCCGCCGACTCGATGGCGATCGTCGACGGCGAGGTCCGCATGACCGGCAAGCCGCTCGGCTACTTCGCCACGAAGCGGGCGTACCGCGACTTCACCCTGACCTTCGAATACCGGTACGACCGGCCGGCCGACCTCAAGGCCGAAGTCGACTTCCGGGGCAACAGCGGGGTCCTGCTGCACATCGTCGGCCCGGCGAAGGTCTGGCCGACTTGCGTGCAGGTCCAGCTCGCCCAGTCCGACCCCGGCGCGATCTTCCCCCTCGGCGACGCGGCCTGCGAGGCCAACGCCGACCCCGAGGCCCAGCGGAAGGCGATCCACCCCGTCGGCGAGTGGAATCGCGTCGAGGTGACGAGCCGTGGCGGTTCGATCGTCGCCGTGCTCAACGGCGTCGAGGTCGCCCGGGGCGAGAAGGCCGAGCCCGCCGAAGGCCCGATCGGCTGGCAATCCGAGGGCAAGCCGGTCCGCTTCCGGGCGATTTGGATCCAATCGCTGCCCTGAATGGCGGAGAGGACCGGGGCGACGTCACAATTCCGATTCGTCGATCCCGGAGTCCTTGATCAGTTTGCCGAGGGTGCCACGTTTCAGGTCGTGGTTGCCGTGGACTGGCACGGTCAAGATGATCGGATTGCCGGACTGGATGAAGATGTGGTGGCTGCCGCGAACTCGATCGAGGCTCCAACCATGGGCTTCGAGGATCTGACAGAAGCGCTTCCCGGAGGTCGCTTTCAAAGCTCGACCACGACGACCTGCGTATCGGCATCGATCGGCGCGCGGTCGGTCGAGACCTCAATCCACCCTTCGGCCGCCTCGCGAATGTTCGCAAGGGCCTCTTCGAAAGTGTCGCCTTCCGAGACACAACCCGGCAGGGCGGGAACCTCGGCCCAGTAGCCGCCTTCCTCGGCGGGATGAATCAACACTCTCAGCTTCATGGGTCACTCCCTTTGCCTCGGCCATCCGAGGCCGGTTTTCGGCCAAGCGCCGATCGAGGCTGAACGTAGAAGGGCCGATCGGCTGGCAATCCGAGGGCAAGCCGGTCCGGTTCCAGGCTATTCGAATTCCGGGAGCGGCCATAACTCGAAGGATCGCGGACCTCGTCATTCCTCGAACTCGCTCCGGGGGATGCCGGATTGCCGGATGATTGCCCTGAGCGTGCCGATCCGAAGTTCCGGATGATCCGGCACGGGGACGGTCGTGGAATCATCCGGCCGTCGGCGCTGCATGAGGATGTGGCTGCCGCGACGACGGACCTCTTCGTATCCGTGCCCGGCCATGATCTGGCAGACCTCGCGCCCGGAAAGCACGCGAAGCCTACCCAACGACCACCTCGACCTGGGTCACGAAGACCTCGCCGGAGAGCCGACGGGCGACTTCCTCGGCGGGGGCGACCTCGAAGAACAATTCCAGGGCTTCCTTGAGGTTGTCGCGGGCCTCCTCGATCGTCTCGCCCTGGCTGGCGATGTCCAGTTCCGGGCAGAGGGCGACGTAACCGCCTTCCTCTTGCTCGATGAGTGCGGTCAATCGTCGCGTCATTTCGTCAGTCTCCGGGATTAAGATCCGTCGCCTGGTCGGGGCCTTCGGTCGGGAGGCTCGGCCGGCTGGCGTGGCCCGGAAGCCCGCTCAAGGGCACTGGAGCTGACGCCAGATCCACCGCGTCTCATAGGCGTTTGGAAGTCGATCTTGCGGACGTTCCCGGCTGGGTCGACGAGGCCGACCAGTGCGCAAATCCACACCCGCCATCAATCCGGCGAGAGAGAGGTCTGCACCGAGTCCGGGCCGATCTTGCCCATCTCGACCCGTTTCTTCTCCAAAAGCTGGGCGATTTCCTGATGGGCAATCAGGTTGCTCTTGATGATGAGAGATCGACTCAACAAGAAGGGTGTCACGGTCCCCCCGCCGCCCGCTTCCGCCCAGGTGCCCGGCTGGATCGTCGTCGTGATCTCGTCGATCAGGGATTGGAAGGAGCTTGTGCCCTCCCCCGGGACCAGATCGGCGACCGGATAAGTCCAGGTTTTGGGAGTCTCATAGCCCGCCCAGCGGCGGTAGCCCCAGAGCGATCCGGCGACGACGACGATCATGAGGAGGGCGAGGCGGAGGGACAGTCGCCCCAGACCGGCTTTGCGTCGCGGGGGCGTTGGCGGCCGATCGGCCTTATCTTCCACCAACGCTTCTTCCGCCAAGGCGTCGAGCCGACCTTCGTCGGCGTCCCGCTCGATTTGCCGATCCCAGGATCGGGCATCGAAATCGGCGAACCAGGCGCGAAGTTCGGCGAGATGCTCGGTCGGAAGCCGGCTGATGGCGTCCTCAATTTCTTCGATGCTGCTCATGGAGGTCCCCAAGCAACCCGAACCGACCGTCGCAACGTCGGGCGTCCAGAATCCCGCCACCGGAAGGCCAAGGTTGACGTGTTCGTCACTCCTGCCAGATGCCTTGGCACCTGGGCAGTCCATTTGAGCTGGTACAGAATCGCAAATGACTTCGGCAACTCGCCTATTTCACCGACATCCCGATCTTGGCCAGGAAATCGGCGTTGCTCGGGTATTTGCCGAGCTGCTTGACCAGCCCTTCCATCGCCTCGACCGGCTTCATCCCGGAGAGGGTTCGGCGGAGGAGGTTGACTCGCGTGAGGGTCTCGGGCGTCAGGAGTCTTTCTTCCTTGCGGGTCCCGGACTGCTGGATGTCGATCGCCGGCCAGACCCGACGCTCGGCGAGCTGACGGTTCAGGACGCACTCCATGTTGCCGGTCCCCTTGAACTCCTGGAAGATCAGCTCGTCCATCCGGCTCCCGGTCTCGACCAGGCAGGTGGCCAGGACGGTCAGGGAGCCGCCTTCCTCGAAGTTGCGGGCGGCGCCGAAGAGGCGCTTGGGGACGTCCAGGGCCTTGATGTCCATGCCGCCGGACATCGTCCGGCCGGAGTTCGAGCCCTTGTTGTAAGCCCGAGCCAGGCGGGTCAGGCTGTCCAGGAGGATCAGGACCTGGCCGCCGCCCTCGGCGATTCGCTTGGCGCGGTCGACGGTGAGCTGGGCCAGGCGAATGTGCTCCTCGATGGAGTGGTCGGAGGAAGAGGCGATCACCTCGCCCTTCACGCTCCGCCGCATATCGGTCACTTCCTCGGGCCGCTCGTCGATCAGGAGGACGATCAGGTGCAGCTCGGGGTGGTTCTGGGCGACGGCGGCGGCGATCTGCTGGAGGAGGATCGTCTTGCCCGTGCGGGGGGGGGCGACGATCAGGCCGCGCTGGCCCTTGCCGACCGGGGTGAGCAGGTCCATCACCCGCATCCCCATCGGCTCCGGCCCGGTCTCCAGGTGGATCGTCTCGGCGGGGTCGATGACGGTCAGGTCGTCGAAGCCCCGGTGGTTTAGATAAAGCTCGGGAGACTTCCCCTCGATCTCGGTCAATTCGGAGAGCCGGGGGCCTTCCCCCTTCTTGGCCTCGTCGACCAGCCCGGTTAGCCGCACACCCTGGCGGAGCTGGAAGCGGGAGAGCAGGGGGGAGCCGACGTAGACGTCGGTCAGCCCGGCCTTGAAATTACGGGCCGGGTCCCGGAGGAAACCATACCCCTTGGGGTGCAGCTCCAGGACGCCGGAGTGCGTGCGTTCGGCCGTGCTCATGACGATCGCTCGGGTGTTCGACGGGGTGGTTAGGTCGGTGTCAGATGGCACAGGGAGGCACACTGCGTCGGGGATCGGCCAGGAGTGCCGGGATGGGAACTTCGGTCGTCATCGAGGGGAGGGGGAGGGGACCCCGAAGGTCGATCCGTCGACTCAGGCATCCAGGGCCCAACGGATCCCAGCCTGCCTGGTGAGGCCAGGGCGGCTGGATGGGCCGGGCGGTCGTCGGCGGGTGATCGGGAGAGGGGGACGGACTCGCCAATAAAAATTAAGATAACGCCCGGCCACTGCGTCGTCCATGCCAAACCGCAAGGATTCGGACAGCGACCCGCGTGGTCAGACCTTGCGATAAGGGGTGTCGGCCGCCCGGCCCCCGCCGGGGAGGTCGACCAGGGTGTAGTCCCCGAACAGGTTGGGGCTCTCGACCTGGAGGATCTCGAGCATCGCGACGGCCACCTTGCGAATCTCGGCGTCGGCCGAGCCGTCGGCGCGGGCCTCGATGAAGTGGCGGAGCGCCCGGGCGTTGGCCGTGACGAAAATCTGGGTCTCCGTCGCGTTGGGCAGGACCGACCGGGCGGCCTCGCGGGCCTTCTTGCGCCGGAGGGTCCGGTCGTCGATGTCCGCGAACTTCGCGGCGAGCCCTTCGGCCAGCCGGGCATAGGCCCGGTGCGAGGACTGGACGGCTTCGAGCCAGATCGCATGCAGCTCGGGGTCGTCGGCGATCGGGTCGGGCTCGACGAATGAGCAGTCCTTCTCGTCGACGAATCGCTGACTCCGCTGGCTGTAGGCCCAGCCCGCCCGGTGCCTGACCAGTTCGTGGGTAAACGACCGCGAGACGCCGGTGATGATGAAGTTATAGACCGCGTGCTCGATCACCGAGCCGTGGCCGACCTCCAGGATATGCCCGAGGTAGCTGGCGTTTCCGCCCGGCCTGGGCTTGGCGTAGCTCTTGTAGCAGAGCCGCCCGGCGACCTCGACGAGCTTCTGGGCGGAGAGGTCGGTGTCGGTCTGCCACGACTCGACCCCCTCATCCTCCAGGAAGCCGGTCAGCTCGCCCTCGTCGATCGTCAGGCGGCCGACGAGTCGGACGCTCGGGTCGCGGATGACGTGGGTGGCGAGGGTCTCTTCCATGATGGACATTGTCCGGCCCTCCCCGGCCAGTTTCAAGCTCGACCCGCTGGCAGGGGGCCTGCCGTGCGGAGTCGGGGCGCGATGACTATACTAGTTTCTCGGCTCGCGGGAGGCCGGAGGTCCAGGGTTTCGATCGGCTCGACGGGCGGACGCGCACCATGAGGAAGATCCAGCTCCGCAAGCCGGGCGACGACCGGCTCGCCGCGCAATTCGCCGCCGAGTTGAACCCGGCCCAGCACGAGGCCGCCACCGCGCCCGACGGCTTCAACCTGATCCTCGCCGGGCCGGGCTCGGGCAAGACCCGAGTCATCACCTACCGGGTGGCCTACCTGATCGCCCGGGGGGTCCCGCCCGAGTCGATCTTGCTCGTCACCTTCACCCGCCGGGCCTCGCGCGAGATGCTCTCCCGGCTCGAGACCCTGGTCGGGCCGAGGGCCGCCAAGGTCTGGGCCGGGACGTTCCACCACGTCGGCAACCGCCTCCTGAGGCGGTCGGCGAAGGTCCTCGGCTTCGGCGAGAACTTCACGATCCTCGACGGCGAAGACCAGCTCGACCTCGTCCGCCTGGCGATGGAAGACGCCGGGCTCGTCGGCACCGGCCGGATGACGCCCAAGCCCTCGGGCGTCCAGCACACCTTGAGCTTCGCGTTCAACGTCCAGCGTCCGCTCAAGGAAGTGGTCTTGGAGCGTAATCCTGAATGGGAAGAGTGGTTGCCGAATCTGGAAGCGGCCGGGGCGGCGTACGCGAAGCGTAAGAAGCTGGCCAACTGCATGGACTACGACGATCTCCTCGGCCAGTGGGCCCGACTCCTGGCCGAGTTCCCCGACCAGCGGGCCGCGCAGGCGAGGATGTTCCGCCACCTCCTGATCGACGAGATGCAGGACACCAACTCGATCCAGGCCGACCTGGTCGAGACGATCGCCCGCGAAGGGTCGGGCAACCTCACGGCCGTCGGCGACGACGCCCAGTCGATCTACCGCTTCCGGGGGGCGAACTACGACAACATCCTCAAGTTCCCCGAGCGGAACCCCGGCACGCGGATCTTCCGGCTGGAGACGAACTATCGGTCCTCGCCGGAGATCGTCGCCTTCACCAACGCCTCGATCGCGCGCAACGCGTCGGGCTTCCCCAAGACGCTGGTCTCGGCCCGAGGCAAGGGGGTCCGGCCGCTGGTCGTCCCGGCGGCCGATGCCCATGAGGAGGCCGACTTCCTCGCGCAGCAGGTCCTCGACCTCCGCGACGAGGGGGTCCCGCTCGGCCGGATGGCCGTCCTCTACCGGAACCACCACGACAGCATCCTCTTGCAGGCCGAGCTGGTCAGCCGGGGGATCCCTTACACCGTCCGCAGCGGCCTGCGATTCTTCGAGCAGGCCCACATCAAGGACGTCCTGGCCTACTGCCGGATCCTGGCCAACCCGCGCGACGAGCCCGCCTGGCGACGGCTGCTCCTGCTCCTGCCGGGGATCGGCCCGGCCAAGGGGTCGGCGATCTGCACGAGGCTGATCGAGGCCCCCGACCCGATCGCGAGCCTCGCCACGGCCGAGACGATGGCGCTGGTCCCCGCGAAGTCGAAGGGGTTCTTCGCCGGGTTCGTGGCCGACCTCCGCAAGGTCGAGCAGGCCAAGCCCCAGTCGAACCCCGCCGCCGCGATCGCCGCGATCCTCCAAGGGGGGTACCCCGACATCGTCCGGGCCCGCTACGAGCGGCCCGACAACCGGGTCGCCGACATCGAGCAACTGGCCGTGCTCGCCTCGCGGTACGACAGCCTGGAGCGGCTGATCGCCGACCTGATGCTCGCGGGAGACGTCTACGGGGTCGACGGACTCGACTCCGACGACCCGACCGAGCACCTCGTCCTCAGCACGATCCACCAGGCCAAGGGGCTGGAATGGTCGAGGGTCTTCATCCCCCGCCTCGTCGAGGAAGGCTTCCCCGGCACCCGGGCCCTCTCCGAGGCCGGTGGCGAGGAGGAGGAGCGCCGGGTCTTCTACGTCGCCGTCACCCGGGCGATGGACGAGCTTTACTTGACGTATCCCTTGACCCTCCCGAGAGGGGCCAGGGGCCCGACCCTCATCACTCGCCCGAGCCGGTTCCTCGACGAGATCGACGGAAGCTTGTACGAGCAGGCGACGCTGGAGACCGAGATCGACCTGTCCTGGCCGGGGATGGCGAAGCCTGAAGAGGGGCCGACGTGAAGTCGGAGGGGTCACGATTCGGGGTGGTCGATCAGCTCTTGCAGGCGAGCGGCCAGCTCGGGGGGGACCGTCGCGACGGTCGACTGGTCGATCAGGCCGACCTCGATGAAGTCGAGCAGGTGGACGATGTCTTTGTGCCGGTAAGACGTGAGTTTCATCAAAATTAAGGCCGGGAGCGACAGGACCTGAAAGGAAATGGCCCGTTCAGATTCGGCCACATCCGGGTTCGGATACCCGTCTTCGGCTCGGACCTTCTCGCCTGCGAACAGGACATGGACGGCCTGCCGTGCCTTTGCCTCGGGGCCATCGAGGAACATGTCAACGCCTTTGACATGCCGGTAAAGGAAACCGACGGTCGCCAGCGCGGCCGATGCGGCGTTGAGGTCGGAACGCCTGATGAGGATGTCGACGTCTTGTGTATTGCGGACGGCGGCCTCGTCGATCTTGGCGACCCAGACTGCGACCGCGTTTCCGCCGACAACGGCGTAAGGAACGCCCGCCGAATCCAATGCAGTGGTGGACCTAATCAGACGCTCTTTGACCTTCTCCACCGCACTCACCATCCTGTCCAGGGAGAACTCACCCAGGGGAATGGCCATTCGTCGAATCTCCTCGCAGCCCAACCATGTCCGACCAGCCCGCCGATTCGACCTTGAACGCCCGTCCCCGGTTTGTCAAGGTAAGGGTGCGGCCGGGCGGGACCCGGCCTCGCGACCCTCGAAGGAACGGACATGGATGCGGATTGGCCGGGCGCGGAGTCGCCGGAGACCCCCGAGGGGATGCTGGACGCGCTCCGCGACCATCCCGCCCCGGGCGAGGAGGCCCGCGACGCGCAGCTCGCGCGGATCGTCGAGCGATTCCCCGCCGAGCAACTCCGCGAGGCCGTTCGCGGGCGGCTCCGGCTCCTCGGCGGCGACGACGGCGAGGCGATCCTCCGGCTCGTCGAGGCCTATTCGACGCCCGAACTCCTCGAAGAACTCGCCGAGGCGATCGAGGACCAGCCCGACCTGGCGCCCGAGCGGGCCTGGGAGGCCCTGAGCCTGATCGAGGGGGCCGGGTTGCTGGACGCCCACCCGATCCTGGCCGAGCGGTGGGACGAACTCGGCGACTCGCTCGACTCGGACGAGGATTCGCTGGCGACGCTCGTCGGCCAGTTGGAGGAGGAGCCCGAGGGGTCGTGGGTCGCCTTGCAGGGGATCGGCGCGGTCGAGCCGGAGGTCCGCGCCGAGATCCTCGGCGGGCTGGCGAGCTTCCCGACGAGCCCGGGCCTGGTCCAGTTCCTCAGGCTCCTGGCCTTCGCCCACGACCCGACCACGGGCGGCGCGGCGCTCGACGCCCTCTCGGGCCGGGCCGACCTCGACGACGAACACCGGCTCGCCTGGGCCGAGATCGCCCACGACCACCCCGATCCGAAGGTCCAGGAGCGGGCCCTCCGGCTGCTCGGGGAGGGGGCCCGAGCTTCGATCGCCGAGGCCCTCGATCGCCCCGAGCGGGCGAGCCCTCGGGGCGTCCGCAACCTGGTGACGGCGCTCGACGGATCGGGCCAGGGGTCGATCGTGATCGGGGTGGTCGACCGGGGCCGGTTCGTCGTCGTCACCTTCCTCTGCGACGTCTGGCGAGGGGTCGTCGACGTCGTCGGGCAGGTCGACGAGGATTCGTCCCTGGTCGACACCGTCTTCGAGGAGTTCGAGGCGACGGCCGATCGCGACTTCGTCGCCGGCTCGACCGGCCTGGCCGAGGGGCTGCTCGCGGGGAGCCTGCTGGCCTGCGGGCCGGAGACCAACCCGGTCGTCCGCTACTGGGTCGAGCGCTCGGTAGGCCCGGCCTTCCGGCCCCGGCCCTTCGGCGGGCTCGTCCGGGACGACGACCTCGCGGACCACGCGCTGGAACCGATGGACGAGGCGGCCCGGATCATCCTCGACGCCTGCCCCGAATGGGTCGACGGGTCGGACCTGACCTACGAGATCGCCGAGGAGGTCGCCCTCCGAGCCGACGAAGGGCCGCCCGACCCGAGGCGCGACGCGGGGGCCTATCGCTACCTCTTCGAGCATCGCCTGGTCGACCGGCTGGAGCATTACCGGCGGATGCTTTTGTGGATGGCCTCGTTCTGGGAGGCCTCGGGCGAGTCGGCCCTCGCCCGGTCGAGCCTCGCCCTGGCCTGGCAACTGGCCGACCCGCAGCACGCGGTCCCCTCGCACCCCTTCACCATCGCCCTGACGACCCGGAGCCTCGCGGCGGCCCAGTCCGACATCCGCTCCGGGCACGACCCCCGGGCGGCCTGAGGTCGCCTCTCAAAACTCCCGGAGGCGGTCGGCGATGGCCTTGAACTGGGCGGAGGCGTCGCCGTTGGGGTCGGGCCAGACCGTGAGGTAGCCCCGATAGTTGATCTCTTCGAGGGCCCCGAGGTATTCCTCCCAGTCGAGCGCGCCGGGGGGGAAGCCCATCCCTCGGGGGTTGGCGAGGATCGAGGTCCTCGACGACTTCGAGGCGTCGTTGGCGTAGGCGTGGGCGACCCAGACGCCGAGTTCTCGGGTGGCGGCGACGGGGTCGACCCCCTGGCGGAGGAGGCTGGAGGGGTCGAGGCTGACGGCGAGCGCGGGGAGGGCGAGGGCGTCGAGGTAGGCGCCGAGGACGCTGCCGGGCTCGGTCCCGGTCTCGATCGCGAAGCGGACGCCCCGGTGGTCGGCCCGGGTCCCGAGTTCCAGCAGGGCGGTGGTGAAGGCCAGGCGTCGGCCCTCGTCGGCCTCGGGCGGGAGTCCGCCGACCCTGGCGACGACGAGGCGGGTGCCGAGTTCATAGGCCAGGGCGAAGGCGCGGTCGGCCCTGGCCAGGCGGTCCTCGATCTGGTCGAGCGAGTCGAACGGGCGGCGGGTCGGCAGGCTCATCGCGATCAGGTTCAACTCGACCGAGCGGAGGGCGTGGCGGAACTCGCGCCGGCCGGTCTCGGAGAGCCGGTCGGGTCCGAGGTCGCCCGCCGCGTCGACGACCACGCCCCGGGCCCCGGCCGAGGCGGCGGCGCGGACCTGCTCCTTCACCGACCGGGCCCCGTCGAGCCTCAGCCCCAGGGGAGAACGAATCATCGGCGTGACCTGACCCTTCGTGTGATCGGGTGGAATCGGGTGCAATGCGGTAGGGCGACGGCCGACGGCCGATGGCCCGGGGGAGCCGCATCCGGGTGTGACCGGGGATTCTTGGGATGATCGTGGGTGGCAGGGGTGACGGTACTCCGTAACCCCGGTGACGTCCGGGCCGAACGCCGTTGACGATCGAGCTGAGCCCCGGGGTTGCGGAGTACCGTAACCCCTGCCACCCAGGCCTAGTCCTGCAAGCCTCCCCCAAGAATTCCCGGTCACACACTCCCCGGCCCATCGCCCGCCACCGTTTGCGGTCGCCGGCCCCGGTATGTTACGAATTGTAACCGAACCGACATCGTCCCGCCCGCCCCGCCTTGCTCCGAACCGGGAGTCGCCCGAGCCGTGCCGCCTGCGTCCCCCCAGGTGATCCGCTCTCCGATCGACCTCCCGCCCGACCTCCTCGCCGGGCGGATCGGCTCGTGGCCCGGCCCGGCGCTGCTGGAAGGGGGCCCCGGGCTGGGCGAGGCCGGCCGGTGGAGCATCCTGGCGGCGAGGCCCCGGCGGATGATCGAGTCGGCCACCGGCCAGGGGTTTCGCTGGTCCGGCGGCGACCTCGACCTCGAAGCCGAGGGCGACGCCCTGGAAGGGCTCGCCACCGCCGCCCGACGCTTCGGCCTGGCCGATCCCTCCGGGACCGCCCCCGAGCCCGGCGGGCCGCCGTTCCTCGGCGGCCTGATCGGCTTCCTCGGCTACGACCTCGCCCCGAGGCTCGAACGCCTCCCGCGCCGGTGCCCGGCCGACTCGCGGGTCCCGGCCCTCCGCTTCGGGCTCTACGACACCTTCGCCCTGGTCGACCACCGCGAAGGGTCGGCCGAGCTCTGGGCGGTCGACCTGATGGATGACGGGCCGACCGCGCTCCGCGAGCGCTGGGATCGGTGGCGGGCCGACCTCCACGAGCCGGCGAGGCCCTTCGAACCCCCGGCGCTCGGGCCGGTCCGGGCCGACCGATCCCGGCAAGAC
>JAABUK010008093.1_pt1 | contig 14880 bp, 9 predicted proteins | sample 5559141 | NCBI WGS metagenome assembly JAABUK01 (sample SAMN10711869, study PRJNA513367) | rock metagenome | isolation source: Antarctica rocks | place: Antarctica: Victoria Land, Pudding Butte nord | collected 2016-01-03
GGTGTCTCCGTGGTTCAAAAATAACCAATAATCAATGCAACTTATCCTGTTATCTTACCACGATGTTTGAATTTTAATTCATGAAGGGCTCTGAGTTAAAAAAACTTACGCAAATGGTTAACCGCTTTTTAGCAAACACGTTATTTCAGCACATAGCTAATCTTGGTCCTGCAAAATAACCAAGTATAGGATAATCAGGATGAATATAAAAGCCACCAATAAGTCCTAATTGAAAAGGTTGTGAAAACTTGTAATCTAATTCAAGTCTTACCGGAAATACAAGGTCTGTCCATATAGATTCCCTGAAATAATACGAACCTCCTTCTTTATAAGGATATTCTCTTTCATGCGTCATAATTCCGGCCCCTGTTCCAAAGGCAGCAGAAAATGCTTTTTTGTTAAGAAACTTATACTTGTAAAGAATAGAAAAAGTTTTGTAAGAAGCTTTTGCATTTGTGTCATTCTCATATAAAACAAAAGCAGTGTTAGACAATACGTTATCATAATAATCATGTTTTCCTGAATTAAAGTTTGCAGAAAGAAAATGTCGTTTGGATAAATAATAGTCAAAGTCAACATTATAATATCTTCTTGCTTTGTCATTTTGGTAGTAAGGACTGGTCAGTTTACCTGTGCTAAAAGATACAGTTAAGTCTTTTTTATCTTGTCCAAACGATATGATTGTTAGAAATACCGGTACGAGTACAAGAGTAAATCTTTCATAAGTTATAATTTAAATTTATTTTTTTAATTCTTTTTCTATGCTTTTTAATAGTTCCAGTTGCGTTGCCTGGCTATCAAACAAAATTTTAATTTGCTCTTCCAGCAATAAATCAATTTTCTGGTGTAGACTTCTTATTTCTAATTCAGATTTTAGATTTATAAGGTAATCATTTTCACTCCTTTTCCTGTCTTTTTCTTCCTTGCGGTTTTGGCTCATCATTATTATCGGTGCTTGCAAGGCAGCAATAGCAGATAAAACCAAATTCATAAGAATGAAAGGATAAGGGTCGAATTCGTCTTGTCGAGGCGATAATGTATTGTATAAAATCCAAACGAAAAGTAAGACTGAGAAGATTATGATAAACTTCCAACTGCCACCAAAACTGGCAACTTTATCCGAGATACTTTGGCCTTTTGTTAATACTTCTGTGGGTTGGTGTATTAAATTTTCAACAATTAGTTTTTCTTCTTCAATAGTTTGCTTAACGATTTGCTGAAGTTTGATTAGTTGGTCATCTCCTGATTTAAGCAAGTTTTCTGTATCTGTATTCATAGTAGATATCTTATTTTATAAAGTTGGGGTTGAGAAGCAAAATAATTATCGGAATTCTAATAAGTGAAGAAATTAATAAGTTAAAGCTGAAGTTAGCAACTAAAAGCTACATATTTCTGCGCCGATGTAAAACCTTGTTCTTTCCAAAAGGTGAAATCCAGGAAGTCCGTTGTAATCTGACTAAATTCCATGTGCAAGAAAATCATAATCCAAAATGCAATCAGCAATCATTATAGAATCAGCAATTAAAACGATGATGTAACTTTGCTACGAACTACCTGAATGAAAATGCAAAAACTATTTATCATACTATTGTTGATTTCTTTACAAACCCACGCCACCAATTACTATTTCTCTAATACTAACAGCAGTGATAATAATGCAGGAACAATCGTTGCTCCCTGGGCAACATGGTCTAAGGTAAACAGCACGCTTCAGAAAGCTAACACAGGAGACACGCTATTCTTTAACAGGGGCAGTACCTGGTACGGAAACATTACTGCCACTCCAAATTCAGGTGTAACCTTTGCTGCTTATGGCAAGGGTGCCAGACCGGTTATTACCGGACTTACTGCCATTACATCCTGGAAAGAAATAATTCCCGGCAATCATATCTGGGAAGCAACCTGCAATAGCGGTAATAACCTTGACCTGGTTATTATAAAAGGACATACAATACCGGCAGGCAGAACACCTAATGCAGGCGCTTACTTTAACATAGACAATTACACTAAATTATCCGGAGGTACAGGAACCATTACTTCTGCCGCTATTGCTGCATTAAAACAGAACTGGACCGGAGCAGAGGCGGTTATTCGTGTTAATGAGTATAATCTCGACAGGGATCTAATTACAGAACACCGTAACAATACCATCACCTATGCTTCTCCTGTCAACCCGAAAAGCATAGATGGAAGCGGACATAAATTCTTTATTCAGAAACATCCTGCTACGCTTGATGTACAAAATGAATGGTACTATAACCCTTCTACGCACAAGCTTATCATCTATTCCGCAACCGATCCATCTTCACTTCAGGTGCAGGCTGCTACTGTTGATAATTTTTATAATGTTAATTTCAGAAATCACATCTCATTCATTGGAATCAAATTTAAAGGAATGGATTCAATGGTAATTGCCGGAAGAATGCCAGTCAAATACCTTATTGATAACTGTGAGTTTGAGGATATCGGTGTAGATGCTATAAGCCTTGATACCGATTCAAGTGCTACTGTTAAAAATTGCATCTTCAACAGGATCGGTAACACAGCTATCGTTGCAAGATATTCAACACACATTTCTATAATAAACAATAACATTGATTCGTGCGGACTTGTAAAAGGCATGATACTGCCAAATAACCAACAGGGCGATGGCATTATGGTGGAGGTGTACAATAAATCTGGTTTACTGGGCGACAGTACCGTTATAAGATATAATTCAGTTACGAATGTTGGTTACTGCGGCATCAGGTGGACAGGAACTAATGCGTTAATCCAATACAACTTTGTTGATGGATATGGATTCACTCTTGCCGATGCAGGCGGAATTTACACTAACGGAGATTATGGGCTTAAAAATAAAAGATTGGTAACTGATAATATTGTTCAGAACGGGCATGGTAATCATGATATGTATCAGGTTACTGGTGACCGTGGTATGCCCGGCATATACCTGGATGATAATACCGGACAGGTAAGTATTAATAACAACACCATTGCCGATGCAACGCGCGCGGCTATATTCCTGCATAACGCAGTCGGAATAGATGTTACAAATAACAAGATTAAAGCAGGAAAGGGAGAAGTTGCTATTAGCCTGGAAGATGATAATCTTGGTATTGCAATAAGAAATATTGTAGTTACCGGTAATGAAATTTATACCCGTCCTGGAGTAAATGCAATACAGCTCCGCAGCGATCTGAATGATTACCGGTCAATGGGTAAATTCTACAATAATAAATATTTGAGGAGCACTACGGGAAACCTGTTTAACGTTATAGGTAATACCACGGCCAGTTATCCTTTATCTTCCTGGAAAAGTAATTTTGGATGGGATGAAGGCTCCATGATGACTGAAGTAATTGATCAATCTGTAAGGCTCGAGTACAATGATATTGTTGGTTATAAAAATATAACCTTCCCAAATGCTGATGCAAATATAAAAAAGGTGCGTCCTAAACGTAATATAAAAATTCCCTCGAATAATTCATTATTTTTCTTTCAAAAAGCTTCAGCAAATACGAAAACATTAAAGCCTGGTAAATAGGATAGAAATATTCTGATATAAATAAAATGTATTTAGTATCAACAAACAATATTTAATAAAGACCCTTAGTAGTAACAAGACACAAAAGTGTTGTTAGCAACTGAACCACGGAGGCTGTTAGACACAATGGAACACGATTGTGTTATAACAACTACTCTGTGTTTCTTCCTGCCTCCCTGTCACCATGGTTTATTAAGTAGCGATTACTACCTTCCTAAAACCGGAAACTGGGAAATACGCAAATTGGTACAACCATAAGGAATTAAAATTATATCTGCCCCAATTTTTTCTTTTTCCATTCCATAAGTGATACTATAAGGAATCGGCCCTGTCATATCGTTATAAATTTTCCAGGAAGGAATCAGTGCTGCTTGGGTTTTTATTTCAATCGGGGCACTTTCCGGATTCCAGGGATAACTTGATATTTGCTCTTTTTTTGTTACCGTAAAAGTTTCTTCAAATTTATTGGCAGGTACTGCTAGCAGGCCGTAGTTCCATGGTGTTGTTGGATGAACTTCAAAATAAGTATTACCAAAAGCAACTGGGTCTTTCTCATTATTTACTTTCATCCAATCTTCGCCTATTTTAAGCGCATATGTTATTGGGCCTCTTTCTACGGATATAGAATTTTCGTACCAGGTATTCTTAAAAATATGCATAGGTAGTTGCAGCTCTACCACGTCACCTGATTTCCATTCCCTTAAAATTTTTACGATGTTATTGCCTGCAGATTCCTGGTAAGGTGTACCATTAATTTTTATTACCGCGTTTTTACACCATCCCGGTATGCGAATATGAAAAGGAAAAGAAACAGGTTTGCCTTTATCATTTGTGGAAAGCGTAAATTTTATTGTTTCTTCAAAAGGATAATTCGTTTCTTCTTTAAAAGATACTTCAGTGCCATTTGCAACATAAGCTTTTACTTCACTTGGAGAAAATACCAGTGCAGCTAAACCTTTGTCCGGAGTAGCATACCATAAGTTTTGAGTGAACTTGGGCCAGCCCTGGTGCATGTTTGAAGTACAGCATGGATACCCGGTTAATAAACCGTAGCAAACATCTGTACCACCATGATTTATATCGAAGTTGCGTATATGGCGCGTTATCATTACCTGATTGGCCTGTTGAAAATATTGCCTGTTTAAAAAATCATCCGTTACTTGTGCAGGCAGGGCATTAAAAGCAATTTTTTCCAAATGATCTGCATATGCCGTATTACCGGTAATACCAATCATAGTTTCCAGGGTAAACATCATTTCTACGGCTGTACATAGTTCTGAGCCTTGTGTTGGATTATTGCCATGTAAAGCTTCATCTCCGCCATATAATCCGTTTGCCAGTCCATCATACTTTTTAATATCTTCAAAGCCTTTATTCGTAGCGGCAATATATTTATTTTCAGAATGGTGCTGATAATAAACGATAGGTTCCTTCATTCCTTGGGCAAGGTTTACACAATGAATACTGCCTTTTTTCGAAAGCATATCGGTATTTAAAAATGCATCTGTAAAATCAAAGGATTGTTTATGAATTAAATCTCCCAGGTCAAGTAAGAAATGATCGCCTGTAATATTATAAAGCCAGTAAACAACCATCAGGTTATCACCAGCACGATAGCGTGCCCAAAATGTCCAATGATCTAAAGGATTTTTAGGAAGCTCTTTTAACTGGTACCTGAAATAGTTGGTCATTAAGTTAATAACCCTTTTATCACCGGTTGCGGAATAATACTGTTTTAAAATTTTCAGCATAACCATTTTTGGCCACCAGTCGCGGCTATTATCCCTTTGAAGGCCTGGCTCTGCGCTGTAATCTTTTGACGGACCAAAATATCCATCGGGTTGCTGACTGTTCAGTGCCCATTCAATCCACGACTTTGATTTTGCAATCAACTCTTTATCGTCCAGGATATATGCCAGCGGCACCAATCCATCAATCCAGTAAGGTCCGCGTTCCCATTGATCTCCATCACCACCCAACCAGCCATTACGATTATTCATGACTAATGGATATAATTTATCGAGGTTTCCGGTAGCGCCATTCTTTTGACGGATCAATATTTCCTTTAACCAGCCTAGCGGCTTAATAGCTCCTAATGGCAATTCCAGGTAAGGATTTTGGTGAAGAGGAGCCCGGCTATTAACGTAACCTTCAAAATGAGAAGTATTCCTTACACCCTTTACCTGTGCACTTACTTGTGATGATAAACTAATAAAAAAAACATACAGCAGGAATCTTACTTTCATCAATTAGTTATTTATAAAATTACCATTGAAATTAATGGCTGCTAAATTTATGAAAATTGTTCATATAAAATGAATTAGCTATCAGCCGTCGGCTATCAGTTATCAGGAAGAATATAGAATGATACTGATTTCATAACGGCTGATCGCTGACGTCTGGTGCAATAAATAAACACTTTATGCTTGACACGATACCAGTAACCACCAATAAAAATACCTTGCAATCAATTTCGCAGATTACAAGGCAATTAGTAAATCGAATAAATAGAACAGTATAGCGAAATGCAGAACATGGTCAGGCAGCAATTCATTCGAAGTTAAATAGTCAACAAGAAACCATACTTTTCACCAATATCATTACCTATGAAAGTATGCATTGGCAATACTATCGGCACTTTGAAGATGCATTTGAATATGGGGAAGGTACGTGTTAGCATAATTTTTTACATCCATGTGTTGACCGTTGCTCAGTTCATTTTGAAAGTTTGCAACAGCTGCCTGATGATCCACTACCTGAATGTAGATATAAGCAGAATCATACTGCCTTCCGTTAAGTGATGCAAGCAGTGCCTTTATTGCAATGTGGGCAGGATCAAGACTGTCTTTAACCGGGAAACCAACATTGTTAGAAAGGGTTTTTAAATCTGTTTGCGCCATGCTGTGCTCCATAATCATGTGTTGTGCGAATGCCCTTACAGCAGTATTAGTCGCTTTATACGATGCAAGTGTTGCTGCATCTATCTCTGCAGTGTTACTCGCACTGGCCTTCAACATAAAAGTCCTGTCGGTATCATTTAAAATATTGTTGTTCGATTTGGTGCATGAGGCAATAGCTACACCTGAAAGGATACATCCGGTTAATAAAATTTGGTTCAGTTTCATAATTTAATTTTAAATTTTTAAGATTGATAAGTCCGCATGTTGTGAATTTTTAAATGCGTTGAGGTGAAAACAACTGTTTACAAAAAGCCTTCCATGCAAGCTGGAAATCTAAAGCTTTGACAATCCAACATAAGTTTTATTAATAATATCTGGCTTAATTGATCATGAGAAATTATGTAGAAAATTAAGGACAGACTGATATGATAAATCCCCGATTCTGTGAGCTGTGGTTTACATTACACATTCAGTCTCAAAGCTTTGTGTTAATGCTTAAGATCAATTATGCATCAAATCGCTTAACAAAATTTATAGGAAAATTGCAGGTCTATTAAGGCTGTAGTTGGTGCTTATGCATAGCACTATCAGCTTTATCAGAAATATTCAATTGTCTGATTTCTCCTTTTTCCCAGGCATTAGCATCCGGATCAACTACCGGCATAGCTATATCATTTCTTTTTTGCTTGATTTTTTCTGTTGAAATATTAAACCGCTTATCTCTATCCGCAAGTAACGCCGGATTTAATTGTCCATCTTTTGTAAAGCCCATCATTATCATAGGAGAACCGATCGGCAAAGTTCTTTCCTGGTCTGTATGCCATGTATGAATTGTTTTGCCGTAGGTAGCAACCAATTTCTTCATTAATTCATGTTCTGCAATTTCGGGAATACCAGGTGCTACTAATCCTCCGGACTTAACTTCATAATGGTGCGAGTGCCATAATTTTTTTTCTGATAAAGGCAGGGTTTTAAAAAGCTTTTCGGTGACTATATATTCTATCCCCATAATTTTTGCATCATTCCCATTGCCATCAAAAATTATGGCCTGGTACATGTCTTCATTTAACTGGCTTACATAATGATGAGCTTCCATCTGAGCTTTGATGTTTCCATTATAAAAATGAAAACCATCCAGATAAGCAGTGAATTTTTTTAACGGGGTTTTATCCTGCAACAAATTTGCGCCGGTATTTAAAGCTTTATCCCTGGTGGATTTTTCATCTCCCGGAGCTTGAATGTTGGAAGAAGAATTTTTGCCGCCACAGGAGCTTATAACTAATGAGATAAGTATATATTCAGCTATTCTTTTCATTTTATAATAATTTAATTGCTTAAGATTTTAAAGTAGTAATTAAATATAAGTGAAAGATGCTATAAAAATTGGAATAGCTCTTTTATTCGATTCCTGATTTTAATAACAGAGGGCATTATTAAATCGATGGATAATTTTAAGTAATTCTCATTCAATTGTAATGTCAACCTTGTATTGTAGCTTTTGCTATCAGCTATCAGCAATCTGGACGAGTCAACCTGATAAATAAACGAACATAGATAGTATCATAACCGCACAGTTGCTGACAGTAGAAAAACATAGCCTACTGATTAATAACTATTTAATAAACTGGCATTTTCTTGGCGTTGTTTGAAAAGATTATTCTTGTTTCCATCAGGAAAATTAATAATAGAAATTGGCTAAAAAATACTTTTAATGTTTACATACTATTTTAAAACTGCATTGCGAAGCTTTGTTAAAAACAAAATGCACGCATTCATCAATATTGCAGGCTTATCGGTTGGTATGGCTGTAGCGATGCTTATCGTACTTTGGATCTGGGATGAATGGTCTTTCAACAAGAATTTTAAGAACTATGAGCGCATCGCCTCTGTTATGCAACACCAGACTTTTAACAGCGTTACCGGCACACAAAATTCCGTTCCATATTTGATGGGAGAGGAGCTGCGAAAAAGTTATGGTAATGATTTTAAGTATATTACCATGTCATCATGGACAAACTATCATATTCTCACTTTTGGTGAAAAGAAGATTACACAAACCGGTAATTATTTCGAGCCTCAAATAATTGACATGCTTTTGCTGAATATGCTTAAAGGTACCCGTTCGGCGTTACAAGACAATCATTCAATTGTACTATCGGAATCTACAGCCAAAGCTTTGTTTGGCAATAAAGATCCCATGAACAACCTGATAAAGATTGATAATAAATTCGATGTGAAAGTAAGCGGTGTTTATGAAGACCTGGCGTATAATTCAAACTTTAGTAATTTGTCATTTATTGCCCCCTGGCAATTGTACATCGATGACAACAATTGGGTGGAAAAATCAACCAATCCATGGCGCAATAATTCTTTCCAGACTTTTGTACAAATTGCCGATAATGCTGATATGGATAAAGTCTCAGCAAAAATTAAAAACGTTAAGCTCAAAAGGGTTACCGAACAGGATGCAGCATTTAAGCCGGTAGTTTTTCTTCATCCTATGAGCAAATGGCATTTGTATGCAGAGTTTAAAGCTGGGGAAAATATAGGTGGAAGAATCGAATTTGTATGGTTGTTTGGTGTTATCGGCTTTTTTGTTTTGTTGCTTGCCTGTATCAATTTCATGAACCTGAGCACAGCACGTTCTGAAAAACGCGCTAAAGAAGTAGGTATCCGCAAAGCAATAGGTTCTTTAAGAGGACAATTGACAAGGCAGTTCTTATTTGAATCATTACTGATAGCATCCTTTTCATTCGTATGTTCTATACTGTTAGTGGAATGTATCCTTCCTTTTTTTAATGAAGTGGCCGACAAAAGAATGCACCTGTTATGGGGCAATCCATTGTTTTGGCTTTTAGGTGTTTGTTTCACTATTGTTACCGGTTTGATAGCAGGTAGTTATCCTGCATTTTATTTATCATCATTCCAGCCGGTTAAAGTGTTGAAGGGCACTTTTCGAATGGGCCGCTTTGCTTCTTTACCCCGCAAAGTATTGGTGGTGTTTCAATTTACCATTTCCGTTATTTTAATTATAGGAACAATTGTAATTTTCCGGCAAATTCAATTCGCGAAAAACCGTCCGGTTGGTTACAGCCGTAATGGGTTGATAATGATCCCAGTGTTTACAGAAGCTATACATAAACATTTTGCTTTAATTAGTGAGGAATTAAAAAATTCAGGAGCAGTGGCAGAAATAGCTGAATCATCAGGGGCTACAACGTATGTTGATGAATTTGATAATGGCTTTGAATGGAAGGGGAAAGACCCTTCTTTACAAGGCGACTTTGGCGCAGTGTACGTTTCCAGGGAGTTTGGAAAAACAATAGGCTGGCATATTAAACAAGGCCGCGATTTTTCTAAAGACTTCGCTACCGATTCATCAGCAATGATATTGAACGAAGCAGCCATAAAATTTACAGGTTTAAAAAATCCTGTGGGAGAAACAATAAAATGGGATGGCAGAGATTACCACGTAATTGGTGTGATTAATGATATGGTAATGCAATCGCCTTATGAACCTGTTCGCCGTACTGTTTTTGTAATGGATACGGGCGCTCAACCGGTTATAAATATAAGGATAAACCCTGCAACAAGTACAAGTGAAGCGTTGAGTAAAATAGAAACAGTTCTTAAAAAGTACAATCCGGCGCAACCATTCGAGTACAAGTTTATTGATGAACAATATGCCAGGAAATTTGGTGATGAAGAACGGGTCGGGAAGCTGACAAGTTTCTTTACTATACTTGCTATTTTTATCAGTTGCCTTGGTTTATTTGGTATGTCATCATTTATGGCGGAGCAACGTACAAAAGAAATCGGTGTGCGTAAAGTACTGGGAGCCTCTGTATTTAATTTATGGCGAATGCTTTCAAAAGATTTTATTTTACTGGTAATTATTTCTTTACTTATCGCTATCCCAATTGCTTATTATTACATGCAAAACTGGCTGCACCGATATGAGTACCGTGCTGATATTTCATGGTGGATTTTTGCAGCGGCAGCTATAGGTGCACTAACCATCACATTATTAACTGTAAGTTACCAATCCATAAAGGCAGCCTTAACAAACCCTGTGAAAAGCTTAAGAACTGAATAGTTTTCTTAACACAGGCCTGGCATTTGAAAATTTTTATGTATTTATAACAATTAAAATACCCAGGCTTTAAATTAATCCCTTTCCGTTAATGCTTCTTTATACTCCTGCTCTTTTTCTAATTCCTCCTGGGTTATTTCTATTTCCTCACCAGGTTTAAACGGGTTCTTGATATGTAATGTTTCAGGATTTTGTTGTTCACTAGCAGCTTGGTCATTTTGCTTTTGTTGGTCTTTATCTTCGTTCATAAAAGTGTTTTATAGTGTTTAATCAAAACTCAGACCAGCGACGAAATTATATGATTGATATTTACTATAATAGAAAAAAAGTACTATCATGATTAACCTGACATTAATAACATGTCAACCATAAAATAACGGTTAGCTATTTGGGTATTATTACCAAATACATTTCCTCCTGATAGCTGACAGCTGATAGCAATTAAAACGAAATTTTATGTCTGACATAACAATAATAATTATTATGATTTTATTTTGCTACATCATTTTGAAATTTCAAAAAATTTCTTATCTTAAGTGGATTATCTAACGCTGTTTAAAAACATAACTATGGCAATCATTAGCCTTCCTGGGGGTTCCGAATTTATGCTACTTGCAATTTTAATTGTTTATTGGTACTTTATAATTACGACAATTATCTCCATTATCAGAAGACCGGATCTTACTTTATCAAATCGCCTGCTTTGGATGCTAATTTTATTAGTAGCACCGCTCATAGGTCTTTTTATCTATAATATGTATGGTAAATCGGCGGCGAAGGCTTAATTGTCAATACAATATTATAAAGTATTACTTATCCCACCACACCGGCGTGTTAATATCATTCTTTCCCTGCACGGCAATGGCTGCATTTAAATTGGCCAGGTTGGTAATGGTTTCACCGTCGGGATACGGCATGCGCCTGATAAAGTTGCCTGTGATCTCAGAACCGGGATATGGATTTTTAGCTAAAGCAGGATAACCGCTCCTTCTGAAATTAGCCCAGGTTTCGCTTCCATTCATAAATGACGCAACCCAGTATTGTGTATTAATCTGCTCGAGCTCCGTACCGGCAACCAGTGGATTGGCGGTTGTATAAGTGGCAATGTCAGTTTCTGAAATGGCAGCACTTGCATCATATTCTGCCATCTGACGCATGTGCGCTTCTATACCTGATTTAAAAAGCGCTGCCGCATTACCGATAGTCCATCCCCTGACTACTGCCTCTGCCAGCAGCAATTGTGTTTCGGAATAAGTTACATGATACTCGGGCGCATCTATTTTAAGAATTGTTTTCAGGTTTACCTGTGAGTAATCATACAAGCTGGCAACACCGTTGGCAGCAAATGTATTTTTTATCGAAACATCATCATAGCCCATGGGCATACCAATTTGTTTTGAAGGGTCTGAAGTAGTTCTTGGAGCTGCCTGATCTGCGCCTGACAGAGCGCCAACATGCCTTACCGCCATAGATTGCAGGCGCGGATCATTTTTTGATTTAAGAAAATCAACAAATGGCTTGGCTAAATAAAAGTTGGCTTTTTCACGGGCTGTTAAATGAACCGCGATCCAGTTATTATACAAGGAAGTATGCCTTATTACGGAATTGTCTTTGTTGGATTGCATTAATCCTCCGGCGACTGCTTTGGCAACATAAGTTTTTGCAACGTCGGGCGCTACTTTTGAAAGACGCATGGCAGCCCTCAGCAATAATGAATACCCCAGCCGTTTCCAGCCGGTAATATTTCCACCATAAAGAATATCACCTGCATTAGAGGCTTTGGTTGCATCAAGCGCTGCAGAAGCTTCATCCAGTTCTTTCAGGATGTCTTTATAAATAAGTTCTTGCCTGTCGTATTTGGGTTTGGTAATGGTGGCAGTAAAGCCCTGGCCGGCTTCAGAGTAAGGCACATCACCATAAGTGTCCGTTAAGATCATAAACGCATGCGCCTTCCATATCCTTGCTTCGTTGTACAGGTTAGAAAGTGCTGCAACGTTTTTTGTTTTTTCAATAGCATCCAGGTTTTGTTTTAATACATTCTGATAAAAATTCGTCCAGACAAGACCCGTATTACCGGAATTAAAAATATTGTAATTACCTCCAGACAAAGAGCTGCCAAAGGGTGTAACTATTTGCTGTACGATGGCGAAATTATAAGTAAGCATTCCCAATGTTGCGAAATTATCAGGATAGGTTGTCAGGATGACTGAATTATTCAATAGTAACTGCGGATCTAGTGTAGTCGGATCAACCTTATTGATATTTAATTCTGTTAATCCTTTGTCACAGCCTGCCAGCAATGATATTGCTGCGACCAGAGCAATAAAATATTTTTTAAATTGTTGCATAAAATATTTTTATAATTTCAAAATTATTAGAATTTGATGCTGAGGTTAAAGCCGATGCTTCTTGTTGGAGGAACAGCAGTCCAGAAGTCCAGGCCGGTTTCATTATCGGAAATATTAGCTGTATTTTCAGGGTCCATGTTTTCTGTCCATTTTTTTATTATAGCTACGTTATTAGCTACCGCACTCAATTTTAATCCTTTTATAAACTTGAAGTTCTTAACATTCCTGGTAAAATCATAACCCAATGTAATCTGGCGCAATTTCCAGAATCCGGAATTAAACACCCAGTCTTCATTTACACCCAGTACATTAGGGGTTTCATAAAATGGCTGAAGATCTGCTTTGGTTGTATTCTTTCCTCCGTCCTTGTTAACGCCATTACCAATTACATATCCTTCTGCGCGGCCTACCAGTGTTCTTTTTTGCAAACCATGCCGCAACGCATTCTGATTTGAACCAGCAATCATTTTTGCACCCAGTTTATAATCAATCAGTACAGATAATAATACTCCCTTGTAATTAAATGAATTGGTGATGCCGCCAAAATATTTCGGCAATACATTACCTACATACATTGGAATATCGTTGCGCAACGGTTTTCCACTTGCTTTATCAAACACCTGCTGACCGGATTTATCTCTCAGGTACATATAAGTGTATAAAGCTCCAATTGGTTTACCAACCACCTGTTTTAAGATCCGGCCACCTCCGTTTGATACCGCGATAGAAGTATCTGCGGCATTTGGTCCCAATTGTAACACCTTTGATGTGTTGTAGGAACCATTAAATGTTACGTCCCACTGAAAAGATTTTGACTGAACAGGCGTTACGCTTAACATCATTTCCAGGCCCTGGTTCATGCTCCTGCCCACATTGATTAATTTATTGGTATAAGAGGATGCTTCGGAGACCTGTATGCCTAAAATCTGGTCCCTGGTAATTTTGTGATAGTACGTAAAATCCAGACCCACCCTGTTATTAAATAATTTAAGTTCAATACCAGCTTCCTTTTCTGAAACTCTTAAAGGCCTAAGGTCTGGATTAGGAATCTGCGACCCGCTTATACCTCCTATAGGTACTACTGCGCCGGAAGGGTTGGGGAAAAGATTATTGTTTACTGAATAATATAATACATTCGAATAAGCAGCAACATTATCATCGCCCACCTCAGCATAAGCAAGTCTTAGTTTACCGAAAGAAAGCCAGGAAGGCATTTTAGTACTAAACGCATCGGAGAATACAAAACTGCCGTTGACTGAAGGGTAGAGGATACTGCGGTTTGCAGGTGCAAGCGTAGAGAACCAGTCGTTACGGGCTGTAACACTTAAAAATAAAAAATTCCGGTAAGAGAATTCTGCCGCACCGTATAATGAATTTACCTTTCTTTCTGTTTTACCGTAAAAAGGATCTTTAATCCTTCCGTTCATAACTGTGTATAGACCGGGTATAATAAAGTCTGTAACCAATACACTGTTATATTCCGACCTTTGATACCTCTGGTTTCCGCCTAGCGTGATATCGATACCAAAGTTTTGAATCTTGCGGTTTCCGCCCAGCAAAAAATCGTAGTTTCTTTCCCTGAAGCGGCGGATATCCTGTGTAAAAGATCCATTTACAAAACCGGGTGGCGCTGCAGGTATGGGCGCGTAACCATTAGGAATATTATAATCCTGGTAACGCGTATAAATATCCTGTGCAATCCTTCCCTGTGCATACAGCCATGGGGTTACCTGGTACCTGACAGCAACATTACCTATTAATCTGTCCCGCTGGATATTTTCCCTGCGATGCGAAAGAGAATAATAAGGATTGTTTCTTACCAGGAACCTGGCCATTACAAACTCATTACCATTAGGTAGTACCTGGTTTTGTTCCAATGCATAAAAAGGCATTGAATTAGCCAGTGTATACAACACCGTCGGAACCGCCATATCCTGTGTGTTCACCTGGGGCGGATTGGTGTTCTGTTCATTTGAATAATTCACATTACCGGAT
>JAABUK010008094.1_pt1 | contig 14877 bp, 20 predicted proteins | sample 5559141 | NCBI WGS metagenome assembly JAABUK01 (sample SAMN10711869, study PRJNA513367) | rock metagenome | isolation source: Antarctica rocks | place: Antarctica: Victoria Land, Pudding Butte nord | collected 2016-01-03
GCTTGTGGCTGAGCCTCCATGTGAGCCTGTTGCCAGGCTGGCACGCTGCGCCCCTCCACAGCATGGTTCATTGAGTTCAGTGCTGACGTGAACTGAGCACGGATGCGCTCGTGATCTACAAGGTCCTGTGGGAATAAGCTCTGCAAACACGCAAGAAATATTTGATGCTGGGGTTTTTCACGTACAGTCATGCAGCATCGTTACATCAAACATTGCATTGCCATCCTGAGTGCAAACAACCATGTTGTGCAGGAGTACAGCTCATCGTGAACAGGATTCGTTCAATGTCTTGCTTACACACGCAAGGGCTGCTGAGCACTGGCAATCTGGGAGAATATCTTTGCTGAAGGCTATTACAGACTGAAATTTCTGTGCTATGAGCCTCTCTCAACAAAACATGGCGTGCAAAGCAGGATGATGGAGCCCACCTTCCAGCCCAGGTACCAGCGTGTCACCTCCTCAAAATCTGGCTGACTTGACAGCCAGTGGTGCAAGACCCGGTGCCAGGCAGGGAAGAAGCGGAATTCCAGCAGGTTGACCATGTGGTGCTGGGGCAGCACGGCATGCCAGGCAGTAAGCCAGTGGAAGGGAGCCAGGTCCTGCTGCAAGGGGTTGATGACCAGCACATCTTGCAGGGCCCAGGCCAGCTTAGGCACTATACTGCGCATCACCAGCGCATCCCAGTCCTTGGCATCAAGCACCTGCAGAAGCAAGGTGTGCACTGTTGCTGAGAGATCATATCGTGAAAATTGTGCGATGAAGACTGGCCTTGCTGGACAGCATGACCTGTGGATTCTTGCCAGGTGGCATGTTGATGCTGTTTAGCATCCCACATATATATATTGCATTTCTGACCAAATAGCTTTTGCGATGCATGCAAGTCAACTGGTAGGCTCTGTCACATCAGATAAGCACTGAAAACGCAACAAAGCTTGGCAGGGAGTACGCCACGCAGGACTGGATTGCAAAGTGACACAAGCATCCACCATAGGCAGAGAGCAGCCCAAACAAGCTATGAGCTTCAGCATCCAGAACACGTACCGTATGCCAGGGGCTGAGAAGGGCAAGGGCAGACTGGTCAGAGGGGTGCCACTGCTGCAGGGCAGTAGACAGCTTGAAGCGGATGCCGGGGTAGAGCTCCTCCATGCGGGTGCCCAGGTAGGGTAGCCAGGGGTGCAGCCAAGCATGCAGGGCCACTGTCTCTGTGCGAGGCTCCCATTGCTCCACTGCTCTACATAACTGCAGCACAAATGCAGGTGTTGATCACATGAGGTGAAAGATAAGTTGTTCAGGGTCAAAACGACAGGACATATGCTGCCTAAAGGGCTGTAGGCTGCTATGTTGAGAGATGCTGTGGGCTGTCATGAGGTTGGTTATGAGAGGCTAAGATGCAGAGCCATGGCAATGACATGCTGGCAGACCATCCAATTACTGCAACCAAACCAACCGCTTGACTGTGTCCTGCCCTGAGGCCATCTTCCAGACATTGCTCATGCACAACAGAAAGAGGCTGGAATGGCTTGTCGACTGTGCTTTGGCAACCCACCTTAGGGAAGATGAGGCTCTCCAAAACCTGCTGTTGCAGCGCACCTGGCAAGAGAGGGCCCCACAGTTCCATGAACTGCAGCATGGGCTCAGGATTGCGCGGCTCCCACTCATTGGTCACCACTCTGCTCAGCTTGGGCATCACAATGGCTGAGCAGAGCTGAACGTAGGGGTCATTACTAGCGCCCCCTGCAGCTTGGAACACAGCATTCCGTTTCTGCTGCTCTGATTCTAGCAACTCCCGCCATCTGATGAACTCTGCTGTGCCTAAGCTGGGATCTTCCAGTGGACGCCAGGCTGCCAGCAGCTGTGTCAGACGCGGCAAGGCTTGCGCTAATGCTGCTGCTGCCAAGTTGTACATGTAGTACTCCTCACGGTGCTTGTGCTTCAGCCTGCTGTAGACCTGCTCAACGTCTGTGATGGTGACAGACGCATCTGCAGACTGGCACTGATTGACTGTCTGCAGTATTTGGTTCAGGCGCTGAACTTGTGCTGCCACTAGCTCCACTTCCTCCTGAAGGCGAGTCTGCTCACGGCCCAGAATCACTGCTGTATCCTTCTCATGCCTCAGCTTGCCATCAATTCGCTGGATGTCAGCTTCAGCAACATCTACCAGCAAGCGCATGTTGTGCTGCAGCTCAGGCATTGGGGTCGAGTCTGCTGTGTCCTCCTGCTGTTCCTGATTGAGGTGCTCCAGGTTGGTGATCAGACGCTTCTGCTTGCCGCGCATGTCAATGATGGTCTGTTTGGGCTGCTCCAGGGGATGTTCAGCCACCTCATTCAGGACGTCAGCAATGGTCTTGTAATCCTGTCTGGACCTTGCTGCTGCGTTCTTCTTTTTCCAAGTCTTGGGCTGAGCTGGCTTTGCTGCAGCCTGTAGTGAAAGGATACAGCATGTCAATAAGGACGGCTTGCTTTTGCTGATGTGGCATGTTGATCTGTAAACATGCATGGATAGTGCAGAGCGACATGGCACTGCCATGGCATTCAACAATTTGCATCAGCGTTCAACAAATTCCACAATAGTTGCACTCAATATTGCACGTTCAGCTTCCAGCACAGACTTGCAATGCAATCAAGCATGCCTACTGCTTCTTTGCTTGGATGTCTGACCAACAAGATACTCAAACTTTCCAATAACATTGATTACCTGGTTTTGGTTTACCAAGGGTGAAGATTTGTGGCTCACGCAGAGGACAATGCATTGAGAGACTTTTCAGTAAATTAATGCATCATTTCTGCTGCACGCGATTTGCTCAGCATGCTTGTCTGCTTCAGGCTAGCTTACCGCTGGTTCTGCCTGTGGCTGCTCAGTCTCCATAGATAGTTTGTGCTCAGCATGGCCGCTGGCACCAAGCCCAACCTTCTTGGGCCTGAGCTTGGCCTCAACAGGTCTAGAAATTCCCTGACCCTTGGACCCAAGGCCCTGCCCTGCCACGTACCCCATCTTCTCAAGCATCTTCTGCCCAAAGCCCTTGGTGTGCTGCTCGAATTTACCAATGTCTGCTGCAGCACCAGTTTTGGGCTTGGCTTTGACAGCTTCTCTCTGGCGCTGTGCTGCTTGTGCTTGAGCACGCTGCGCTGCAGACTGCATGATCCTGCACCGACAGGTAAAATGCAGATAAAGGGTGCTGAAGGAAAGGGGGCAGCATGACACATTGCTCACAAAAGTACGTCTTGCAAGCAACCTTGAAATATGTAACAGCTGTCGTACCGCTGTCCGAATGCAGTAGGTAGGAGGCTCTCCTGCTCTTCCTGCATGTCCTCATCCTGATGAGGTTGCTGAGAAGTAAATCCTAAACCTCCACTTGCTCCTAAACCAGCACTTGCCCCCAGTCCTGCACCTGCTCCCAATCCTGCATTTGCGCCCAAGCCTGTGCTTGCGGCGGCTGGCATAGTCTGATGCTCGCTCTTGATCACATCCTCGGGTTTCTGTGTGGTATCTTGTGTGATGCCGCTGGAGACAAAGCCAACAGGCTTGCTGAAGTCAGCTGGTTTGCGTGACCTCTTTTTGCCCCGGCCCTCTCCTTCTGAGTCGCTGTCCGCAAACACGCCATACAATCGATCTTCGGCTGTTTGCTGGTGCTTTTGCTTTTTGCTGCGATAGAAGTATTCGTCTCCAATCTGTTCAACGCCTTCATAGTCGTTGTCTACATCAAATCGCTCGAAATTTTGCCTCTCATCCATACAGGTGAGTGTAGGTCAGTGTGGTGCGTATACACGGTAAGTGTTTGTACAAAGTGGCAACGACAACTTCCACATGCTGATCAAAGGCAGCAGAGCGTCTGCCAGATGGGTGTAGTCATATTAGGCATCGGCTGTCACGTGTATATAAGCAAGTCGATCGAGGTGATGTACACTTGCAGTTGTTTCAGCGTACTCCATTGCGCTTGCGGGGACTGTTTTGTTGTGTGTTGGTCCCTCTTGTTGAAGTGCTTGGTTGCCGAGATATCATCAGCTGTCTGTCGGTGGTCAAGGCTGTGAGACTGCCTACTTGCTCTGAGCCAGCATGGCTCAAAAGGCTTTAGCAGCAGTCAAAAATTTTGTGTCGAAGATTCCTTTCAAAGCGCCTTGGGAGGTGGGTCAGCTACATGTACGGCGATTGAAATCAAGTCAGTGGCGTTGATGCATGCTGGCAAACTGATGCAGGCTACTGGTGTGGCTTCATCAGCTGAATTTCGGGACTACTTGCCCAAGGCAGGCGAATACAGGGTACACGCTCCCGGGTGGGTGTGCGTGCTTACACATTCGCTGTTGAAATCTCAGCACAGCTTTGACTTTGGTACTATGGCACAGGTCACAGCCAGTAAGGCCAATGATACCGCAAGCTAGAGAGGAGCTTGTGTATGACATTAAGTACTATTGTGAGTCAACCCTCGTTAAACATGCCCTGTTTGGTTGGAAGCTTTGACTGGACAGACCTCAGCTCATGGGAGAAAATAATCCATGTGCTGAGTATACTCCTCATGCACATTGCAAAACAGTGATGCGCTTGGGTCATGAACCTGTCAAAAGCAAACACGTTTTCTGCAGCAAGAGATACACGGCGGGAAGGCATGCTGGTTGGAGGCACAAATAAGAAGAAGACTGTTAGATATGAGCTTGACGTAACGGCGCGAGATGACACGGTAAGCAGTGATTGCTATATGTAAGCTACATTGGCATGTTATGATAGTCTCATAGCACTGCATGCAAATGAGAGTGTTACTGACTGATTGTACTGTTCCTGCAGCCCACACCTGTAGCTGACTTGACACCAGGCAGGCCATGGAGGCCATCAACTGGCTGGAACAAGCGCAAGAATCTGTTGGACTATGACAACAATGGCTACACCTAGATTGGTAAAACAGTCATCTTACTCTACAGGTTATAGCAAACATCTACCAATCTACATGCATTTCCCTCATTTGATCTGGACTGGAGCATGGCTGCAACAAGCAAGGTTGTTGCTGCTACCTTAGCAGTATTGATCCAATTGCAATTCTAATTTAGCCTCTTGCCTTGCTGGCCAATCCAAGCCATGCCAATCTATCTGCCACCTCAGAGCCGAGCGCCTTGTGACATTCATGCATGGCCACGGGCAGCCTAGTAATTTGACCTGTTCAGGCAGTTGGTGCACCTGCATTTGAAAAGTCCTTCCAAGCCATTTCAGGTGCCTACTGCAGTCCCCAGCAAGGCTGTCTGTCATGATAGGGCCCATGACTGGTTGTCGTGCGATAGAGGCTGCAGGCATAGCGGCCTTCTCTGACTCTGTAATCATGTATGGTTCTGTATGCAAAATGCCCAAGTGATGCCATGCTGAATTCTTTACACTGGCAAGCTTGGTCTGGCTCCACTGAGGCAGGAGTGACCAGAGTCTGTTTAAGTACAGACCAATAGGTGGAACGCGCTCTTCATCTTCATTGTTGTCTTGTGGGCCAGCACTGCAAGCAGGCCCTGGCAGACTTGGAGTGGTTATTGTAGGCATGGCCTCCATCCTGCACACAAAGGCATAACATGCAGTCAAGTGCAGAGCTCTGGTCACCAGCCAGGACTCCTGGCACTGCCACATGCAGCTTCCTTCTGTTCTGGGTTGGTCACTTACGGGGCGATAAGTCCAAGCTGGATGAAAACATCATGAAACGTGGAAGGGTCCAGCGTCTTTTCAGCTGGCACATTTCCAACTGCGCTGTTGCAAGCATTACTGTTTGGTTGCTGGCTTGGCGAGATAATATTGGTCACGCAGGGTCTGCTACCACAAGTGGTCTCAAAGGCTAGAGTGACTGCTTTTGGCCACAAAAGCTGATCCTTGTCCTGGCAATGGTACAGCACACGTTGCATGACAGGAAGCACTTCTGAGCTTGTCTCTGCAAAATCCTATTTTTTCCAGTCCTGTCACAGTACATGTTGTGCTGAGTTCTAAGTGCAGTCTTCTTGCACTCTTGCAAGCCAGAAAGAGCACCTCTGCCCTCACCTCCAGCCTGTCTTGGTACAAACCAGCCACATAATATATGCTGTGCACCATGTCCAGGGCAAGAAGCACAGGCAGAACAACTTGAAAAGCACCCTTCCACCGCAACAAAAGCTCAGCAGTCAGCATGCTGTTCTGCTCAGTGGAGGAGTGCTACAGGTTAACACTCGCGGTCATCATTGCTGCATATGCCGCTAAAGCATCTCTTGGCACGACAGCGACTGGAAGGGCCGGATACGGTTTGCAAATGCAGCGATGTGACCTGTTTTGCGAGGTTTCGGAATTTGTGCAGGGACTGAAAAAAGCGAAGCTAGATTCCTAAGTTTCAAACAGTCAACACATCTCTGCACATTGAGCAGGTATTCCGCACCACGAGGAGGAGATGGCTTCAGATTGTTTCCAGATGTCAGATATAGCAGCCACAAGTCAAATGTCCTCAAATGATTCGCCACAGATAGGGGGTCAGGCACAAACAAAGTGGTCGGTGCAACCTTAGCAAGGCAGGTAGCGCCAACAGAACTGCCAACTGTAGTGCCATCGTGAGTGCAAGCATACTAGGTTGTGCATATGGTGCGCAGGGTGTGATGCCAACGCACAGTGTATTACAGCACCAGTAAAGTGCTTCAGACCAAATACAGCATTGCATGACTGCATAATGTATTTACAGCATTATCCTGCTAGCGGTTTGCCAGGCTCCACACAGGTGAAATATGAAGTGCGATTCAGTGAAACTCAGCAACAAGTGCCACACTCAGTGCCCTAAGTTCACACTCAGTGCCCTAAGTTCAGAGGCCACTGTAATAAGATGGTAACAGTGCCAGCCTGCTCACAACTCTGACATTGTTGCCTTCTAATGCCAGTCACAACAAGTCATTTTGTTGCACATTTCATCATAAAACCCCGGATGGTCTGGATCTCTGTCATGTAGAGCTTGGGCATCATCTTCTGTAATCTCTTGCACCTTCTTAGAGATCCAGGAAATTACCTCCCGCTTCTGGCCATGTGAACTGCTGCTCTGCCACGCTGCCATCAGAGAGCCTAAAAGCACAGCACCAAGCTTTGCTCCTATAATCTCACAGCATCAGCTGTGCAAAATGCAATATATTGACAGAGTGATCTGCTGAGTCAATGATTTGTGTGATATGGCATCAGGGTTCATGATGTTCTGTGAGACTTTGCTTGCGTTCTCATCATGCTTTGCAGGCTTGTTCATGTGCCAGGTGTGTCAGCACCCAGCACATTACATACCTTGTGACTTCATTCCATCACCAAACAGTCAAATGAAACTCTGAGTACTTGAGTGACAGCTTGACACCCTAAATGTAAAGAAGGCCTTGACATGCATTGCAAGGCCTGCCTCAGTCAAGCAAGATGTGCACACTACCAATGAATATAAATTTGCTTTCCAGCTCGTGATGATCTAGGTATGTGCAGGTCTCTCCAGAGCAGCCTATGTACCCACTGGACTTCATCATATTGATGATCCACACTATGCTATCAGGGTGTGCCAGTCAGTGCATCTTGTAACATGTGGATGTCATTTCATCCTATCGACACAATGCTGCAACAGCACCAGGATAGACAGCACACCTGGACAGTCTTCTCTGAAATTGCGGGGGTTTGCTTGCAAGGCCTGGTTCAACTTTTTGAATGCCAGCAGCAGCACAGCACAGCGTACAGTGTCGAATCTGTCCCTCCAGATGCCTGCCCTGTTGCCCAAGCTGTCAGAGTACGCCCTGATGCCCAGCAGCCCATCCCAACGCCGCAGACAGCGTCTTGTCATCTGTGCAGCAGCCCTTCTTATCTCTGGTGTAGGCACCTCACCCATACCTGCCCCTTCCAAGTCTGATGCTGCAGAAGCGGCTGAGGTAAATGACCCTGATCTGACCATGTCAGCAACTAAGGATGGTTCCCTTTCAAACTCTTCTGAATGGAAAGCACTGCTCCTCTCAGCTTGCCTGGCCTGGGATGCACTGCTCGCTCCAGCTGACGCATACTGGACTGCAGAATCTATTTTGCAGATGTCAGACACCTTGAGACGCCTGATCACTTCGTTGATGATGATCTTCTTCTCACTGCGGTAGTACCAAGTGAGGAGGAACCAGGTGGCTACTGCAATGCTGGGGCCCACAACGGCTGCCACCACACCCCATGCAGTGCCAATTTTGCTATCTGTAGTTGCACACCAGGCATGTACTCAACACTTTTGCTAATTGTGGTGCAAGAGCATGTCGTGCCCAGCACATACCGACACCAACAGATGTACCAACAGAGAGGTGTGCAGGACTTTGGTCACCTCCAGAAGCGTCGCATTTGCACCTCACAGAACTACATGCATTGTGGGCTGCCCAGACTCTTACGTCATATCAGGACAGAGCAAGCACTCACTTGTTGAGCCATTGGGTGGGGGTGGTGGCGTTGGTGGGGGGCTGGGAGGTGCAGGTGGAGGGGGTGGAGGAGATGGTGGCATTGCTATTGACCTCACATCTGACTCTGTCAAATTATTCAAGGCTGCAAGGGAACAGTGCTTGTCAGTCTGGTTCAGAGAGTGTAGCAATGACATGCACTGGAACAAGTGAGAAGGTACAGCTTGCTGTACAAGCTTTTGCTGTTACATTGCAACTGCAGCAGAGTCTGCACTTTGGCTGAATGCAATGGATGAACAGCCAGACTGTGCACACTTACCTGCATTGAGCGCCCAGAATGTGTTGTTTGGGGAGTTGCATGCGTTGTCTGCCATGTTCAGGGCGTCATCTGGCTGCTGCCCCTTGAAGGTTACAAATGTGCCTTCGCTGCCATAGCTGAAGCCTTGGCACACTATCCCGTTGATTGTCAAGCCATTGCAGATGTTTGCAAGCTCTTCAGGCAGCTGGGCACTCCCAAATGCTTTCTACAACATGACCACATGCGTCAATGTCGCGCTGAACTGATGCCCGCAGCTGTTGTGACAACTTGCATTTGGCAGCCATGTATATGAGAGGCAATAACAGGCTTGACAGTATGCCAGTGAGTCCAAGCCCGGGCTCCTCACACTCAAGCCATTGCAAGATTATGGGCTTGAGTATGCAGCAACAGCGCCGTTGATACGGTTGACTGTTCACTGATGGCCCTTGCACTTGCCCACTGGCTACTAACAGGTGTACCAAAGGGTCTGCCAGCTTCCAGCCTACTCACTGTGTATGGACCAGCATCAAGGCAACAAATGCCCAGGCCACTGTTGTAGTTCGAGCAGGAGTTGACATCTGTAACATTGGGTGCAGTGCGGTTGCTACTGCAGGTGCTGTTGACAGGTGCTAAGTTGTAGCTACTTGGCATGTCCACGCCTGGGAGAACTGTGTAACCAGTTGAGGGAGAACTGCCAAGAACGCTGTGTCCTGCAGCCTTATCTTGCCCCAATGCCAGGAAGCGACCGTCCTACAGATTGCATTTGAAGTCACTCAATCCTGCAGACCTGTTGGAAACATGCAGAAACAGTTGAAACATGCAGCCAAGGCAGAAGCTGTTGACTGTGGGTGAACAAGGGGTCTGGCAGGAGGAGCTTGCCTGGTCAACTGGGAAAAGTGTCTGGTCCATGGTGACGCAATTTTCAGATCTGGGATTGGTTGCAGGGCTGGCAGATGCCAACACATCTGCAATGGACAGATATCATGTTGTCAACGTCCTACTGGGTTTCAGAAGAAGATGTGTACAGAGCACAACAGTTGATGTGAAATCATTTGAACGCTCACAAAATGGTATTTAGTTGACGTTGCATGCTGGCAAGCAGCACGCATGATCCATGCTCATGCACTGGCACCTTAGATGCGCAGGAGCACAAGCATAGCCAACTCCTCATAACAAGGAATGCATGCTATGCTATGCCTGGTGCCCAAGCTTGACCTCGTGGCTTTGAGCACAGATGTGTGATTGGAATCCTTCAAACGCAATTGCATGCCATGCTCAACAGCAGCCTCTTAGTTGAAGACAGAAATGCTTGGCTTCACAATGGTGAGGTAGGTTGAAGACACAAGCAATGACGGATATGACAGTTACTTGCCTAATGAGGCCACTTGACTTGGCAGCATATGGAAATCTTCAACACAAAAGCTGACATTGTCTGTGTTGCTGGAAAAGCCAATACTGGTGACATTTGCCAAGGAAGCAGCAGTTGGCATGCAAGCTTGGTAGTACTGAAACAGATGCCTTCTTGTGAACACACCAGTGCTGTCATTTCTGGTAGAATTGACTTGCAAGTTGTTGCCATATACGATGAACAAGTTCTGTTCAGTGCTGAACGTCTCGCCATATGTATTGATCCCAAAATTGCACTGGGATGGCTCGAGAGAATCATTGCCAAGTTTGATCTGTATGTCTGGCAATGTGGCTCGAGATGGAATTGCCAAAGGGCCTGCATATCCGCCAAGCAGGTGTAGATAGGTTTGCACCAGACTTGTACAGCAGACTTCGCGTGCCTAAATGGAAATCTGCAATACATTTCACCTGGCAATGCAGTACAAGGCAGCTGCTGCAAGGCAACCCCTGCCAAAGCTGAACGGTTTGTGTAAAGCATGCTGTACAGAGCATCCAATGCATGCGGCTTTGCATAGTATTGAGCAGCATGACTTACTGTAATCAGACTTGGTGTGTCTGACTGTCAGCTGAAATCCTGACGTCTTGTTCAGCTCAAAGGGTTCATAGCCAATTTGTGAGCAGTTTTGGCAGTTGAAGTAAATCTCATCCTGCAAGTGACATAGACCAGCCTTGAGCTTAGCTCAATGAGCTTGGCTTGCAATTGCAGCATGACCAAGAATGCACATGCAGGACTCCAATTCATTGCCAACGCCTTCAAGTTGCAGTTGAGGTAACTTACTCCACTGGAAGGAAGGGTTGTACAGAATGCTTTGGAACCATTACTGACTGCTCCTACAACCTGCTGCTGCCGGACACCTCCACTGCCAAGAGATAACACAGCCCAGCCAGGCTCAAAAGAGTTGGCATAGATCGTGCCATTCACCGGAGGGCTCTCCGCACCAGCTGCAGCCACTCCACCGCCGCTACTGCTCTGGGGCGCAGCCACAAGTGTCATGGCTTGGAGCTGACGTCCAGAGCGGTATGTGTGTGCAGTGCGCTGACAGCCGTTGGCGCAGGCCTTTGCATGTATACAACATAAATACGCCCACAGCAGCAAAAGATGATAAGCTGAGATCGCTCGTATTGCCGTCATCCCACCGCTCATAATCATGCTTGCAATTGCGGGCCTGTGACGTGCCTGTAGAGCCTGCGGCTACAAAAGACCTGTCGCAGCTCTGTCGCAGTAGCACAGAAACCTGCAGGCCCCGATCGGGTCGCCATGTCACCAAGACCGTTGCCGCAGTGTAGAGTGCCGAGTGCTGGAAGCAGAGAACAAGACACAGTTTCTTGCAGCAATATATTTGGCTACACAGTTGGTAATCTGGCTCGCCTTGCAGTCTTACAGCAACCGAATTGGAAGCTCACGGAGGTTGCAGTGCCATTTCTCTTGGATGCGTCGATGCATGTCTGCATGAACCAAGAGGGGCCGGTCTGGGGCTCGCCCCTCTGAGCCGCCCTTGGGTGGAATTTGATCGCAAGCAAAACGCGCGTCCAAAAGGCGCAAAGCGCGCAGACACAACGCGCAAATGGCTCACGTTGCCACTCGAATTAAAGGCAAAACCGTGGAATTGTAACCGTGTAATGTAGGAAAGACATCGCTGCATGTCACCAAGACTAAGAAGACTTTGCGAAGTGCAGCCTTGAAAAGCGACGACCCACACCATCAACCTGCCGTGATTCCGCACCACTGCTTTTTGTGTCAGGTTTCATTTCCAGATCATTTGATCAACGAAAGTCGTTGCCCTTAGCCCGTCCGCAGGCATGCATATATTCAGCAGTCATGCCTTCCCAGCCACCAGCCCCGCTCCCTCACAACCTGAAAGGATGACAGGTCCTGCAACTCGGCAAGTCTCGGCTTTGTCTGCTACGTTGGCTCGGCGCAGGCTTGCCCAGCAGGTGGGGTCCTGCCATATTGCCATGTGTTGTTCCTGTGCATGGCCAGGTCATACCGTTGAAACACCAAGTCCGTGGCATTTTCCTTGCAGCAGCATGTTTGGATTGCATCACAATTGCAAATGCAAGAAGAGGAAGACTGGCTTCGATCAATGCAAGCTGAAGCAGATACACAAGCTGAGACAAAGCCTCAGGTAAGAATACGCATCAAAACATCTGCCTAGAAGCTCAATGCTGCTGCATTAACTATGTTTCGCACGGCCTGAACAGCTTGTACCTAATGCAGAGCAGAATGGGTGCTACCAGAAGAAGAACAGCAGCAGCTAGCAGGTCAAACAAGGCCAAGCAGCCTCAATCGCAGACTCTACCTCAGCTGGGGACCACGAAGTATGGTCGCAACATGCTGCAAAGAAAGGTAGAAAGCTTTGCTGACATGGTTGCGCTGGTGACCCCATCACAGCCAGCTCGCCAAGTCCAGAATGCCACCGAGGTAATGTCACTTGTGCACCTTACGCCTCTACACTGCTGTTGCCTGGCAAAGCACCCTCTGGCTTGTTCAAGTCTAGGCTGTTCAGGCTCATTCGGTACTGTTACCATGGCAGGCGTCTTCTCCCCAGGCCTCCAAGCCTTCTCAAGCATCTGTCTCAGAGAGTCAGTCTGCAGTAGCGCAGCATAGACCAGGTGGTCCCGCCAGCAGCATCAGCAGCCACACAGGAGCTGGTAGCATGGACACAAGTAGCAGCATGCCCAGCTACACGCAGAACAAACTTGACGAGGACGCAACCTATTACGCCCCTGAAGTAGCCACAGCTTTGAGCAACCCCCACTTGCGCCGCCTACATGATGCTGCGGCAGCCTGGAAGCGCAGTCAGAGACAAGAGGCAGGCCACGCCTCTGGCTCCACAAGACAGCAAGTTCCCAAGCAGGCAGCAGCTCCTGTGTCCCATGCAAGTGCATCACCTTCCCTAAGTCCTTCTCAGCCTGGTACCCAACCTGATCTGAACAACTCTGACAGAGCTGAGTCTGCTGCTTTGTTTGCTGATGCCCAGCTGCACCGCCAAGCTCCAGCACATGGTGCAGCAGACACAGACACCGACCTGAGAAAGCTGGAAGCATCTGCACTGCGACTGCGCCAAGCATGTCATATGTTGTCTAGTCAGGTCAAGAGCACAACTCAGACAGACAATGGCATGGACACTTGCGTTGACGATCCAGCAGCTACAAGTGTGACATTGCAAGAGGTGCAGGAAGGGCATGGAAGGCATGACCCTGCTGCATTGCAAAGCCTGACTAATGCTTTCAGCAGACACAGCAACACACGTGATGTTCCAGACCCTTTGCTGGATGAGAGATTCAGACAAGTTGCCAGTGTTCCTCCTCCCCCGCCTAGACCAGCCCAGCAACCAAAGGCAACTTGGTGGGATGCTATCAAAGGAGATGCACCACCATGGCTTCTCTAACCACGTATAAGGCACTTGGTTTGTTTTATTTTGTGTTATATGCAGTTCTCTGGCTTGATGTTTGTTGCACTGTGCTTGTGGCACTGGCTGTTAGACATGCTCAAGTCTTTTGCAGTCAGGGCTTTGACTGTGTTGAAACCAGCGCCCTGCTTTGATGTTGCACCTGTATCAGATGCCTGTGCAGCATTTTTGTACTATTGTGAAGACGTGGAATACCACAACCTTGGTGTGAGACATGCATGTCAGCAATATATGTGTGAACAATAGGGTGAAGTGTGAACTGTTCTGAGCTGGTTGTGTCAACATCACACAGTTGGTTCAATGAGCAAGGCTGTGCTGATGGCGATGCTGATAACTAATCAGCAGACTTTACTTCATGTGATGGTTTTCTCCTGATCATCACTCATTAGTGAGTAATTCCACTAATACAGATAAGACCTATTGCAGCATTAAAAACTGCAGAGGCAAACCTATCATCAAGATCAAGGCATTCAGTGAAGCAAAGACGAGTTTACCTGGAGGAATCAGATATGCCCTTTATTTCAAGCTTTCCCAAGCTTGCTCCCTTCCCTCTTGCAGGCAATGCATCATCAGGTGTGAGGCATCAAGTGAAGCGATGCTGCCAAAGTCTGACATGCAGGTCTAGATGTGAGGTAGTGTACAACAAAGTGCCCTGTGGCAATTACTTTCCGCAGTTCGATGTGCAGGGGTCTCTGCACACTCATGCCACACAGATGTATGTGAAAGCAGCGCAGACTGCACAAGGCAACACAAACTTGCTAACCAGCAAAGCTCATCATGTTTGGCCTGTGCGCATTACAAACAGCACAATCATGTATTGTCTGCCAGCGTAGTCCTACAGGACAAAAGACTCCTTGCATAATGTTGTAGCCTGCTACAAAAACAGCAACCGCCATGCATCTCAATACTTGCATGTCTTTGATGAAATATCAATGTAAATCAGTACAAACTGCGCTGGGTGGCAGTTGCCACAGGTGCCAAGGAAGTGTCTCAGAATCAACCACAGGCCTGGTATCTCACAAAGTATTAAACGTCTAAGCATGTCAATCATACTCAAATGTACAACAAACTGGGCTACAGAAGAGCACACATCAAATAAAACAAAATCTACCTTCACAAAAATCCTCATGTTAGAGCTATTGTTGAACATGTCAATTGGCAGCTGCAAATGACCTCATCATCTCATTGCCATACTTTGCCTTGGTGTCTTGCAGGATGGCCTTGACTTCCTTGCTGTTCTGCACGTTGCTGTGCAATACAGGCTTCTGGTCAGGCACCCTGACTCGCAGATTGGGAGCTTGCTCACATTTGCCTAAACACTTGCAAGGCACTACATCAAGCTCAGCACCAGCTGTCTTCTTGATGTAATCAAGCAGCTTCTCACTGCCTTCTTCTTGG
>JAABUK010008096.1_pt1 | contig 14875 bp, 15 predicted proteins | sample 5559141 | NCBI WGS metagenome assembly JAABUK01 (sample SAMN10711869, study PRJNA513367) | rock metagenome | isolation source: Antarctica rocks | place: Antarctica: Victoria Land, Pudding Butte nord | collected 2016-01-03
TGGGTCAGGTACTTTGATGGTTTGTGCTATCAGATTTTCTTTTTTCAATACTGAATATATTCCTGCTTCGGACGCATCAGGAAACAGAATTTGGGGCAATTTCAGGTAATGGCTGAGAGCAACAGCGCCTGTAACCTGGGGCAAAGCCTGGCCTGTAATTTCCCTGTTTTGTGCCCGCTGAATCTCAATATCCAATGCCGCGTTTTTTACAGACGCAAAATTGTTAAACGCTAAATCAATGGCTTCCTTCACTGTTAACTGATACTTTTTTTGCGAAAAAGCAATATTTGCAAGCATTAGAAAAACCAGGGTAAACATCCATCGAAACTGTACCTGTTTACTCATTTTTAATTATTTTTTATTCTTTGTTGTTTATATTTCTTTATCAGTTTTTGTCCTTCAATTGTAGTTATCCCATACAAATAAAGCTCAAGTGTTTCTATTTCCACCTCCAGCAGATTGTATTTTGCATAAGGAAAAATATCCTGGTTGAATGGAGTAAATAAAGTTTCTACCCTGAATTTTGTTATCACATCTACATTTATTTCTTCCCTGAAAAAGCCTTCTTCAATTCCCTTTTCGAGGTTCTTCTGCACTTTTTCAAAAATATAAGTGTTTTTATGATGATAGAACTTTGTAAAAACAGGAGGAAAGAATTTTTCCATGTCTTCAAAAATTACTGGATTCATCTCAGACATTAAATCCTGCATCATCACAATATTCAAGAAAATTTCGTGAACTGCATTTTCTGCTTTTGCATTGTTTTGTTCGCACGTTTCAACACTTTTATTTATATGATTTTCCACCACCGCATCTACAATCTCATCTTTGTTTGCAAAAGACTGATAAATAGTTTTTTTGCTCATACCGGTTTTTATGGCAATCTCATCCATAGTAACCCTTCTAAAACCAAAACGATTAAAAAGTTCATGCGCCTTTCCCAATATTCTTTCTCTGTTATCCATAGTTATCAGCGATAAAACTAAGGAAACTATTTTAACAACTAACGTTTCCACGGTTTTTATTTTAAAAACGAAAGTTTTGGGAAATTATTATAAACTATCAGTTATTTTAGCGGAGAAAGCATTAATATCAGAATAGTTTCTGCTATAACATTTTTTCCATAGCAGATAATTCATAATATCTTGCTTTTACCCAGCGCAAACTTCAAAGGCAGAATTAATATATTAATTCCATTAATAATGACGGATAGGAGAAGATAATATTTTAAAAAAATAAAAAATAGTACGATTTTAAGTTCTTATTTCTTATAACTTTTATCTTATTGAGGTTTCAGATATAAAGTTGTTGGTATATAAAACAAAGATATTGGTAATTATTAGTAAGTTTATAATGTGTAAGAATAAAGTAAGTTATAATGTATAAGAATAAAAACTCTTTGAAGACAGTTTATTATTTTCCACGCGGCTTTTAAAAAAAATCATTATAATTTTGCTTTCGGTAAATAATGGTTAAATTTTATTAGCTTACATTGTTCATTTATTCAAAATGCCCTTAATGTTTTTAGAAGACAAGGAGTTATTGCACCAGTTTAAGCAACCGGGAGAAAAAGAAAGGGCTTTTACGGAAATTATAAAAAAATACCAGGAAAAGCTTTACTGGCATATCAGAAGAATAGTTGTAGACCATGACGATGCAAATGATATTCTTCAAAATATGTTTATAAAAGTCTGGAACTCGTTGGCTAACTTCAGAGAAGACAGCCAGCTTTATACCTGGCTTTACAGGATAGCTACGAATGAATGTTTCACTTTTTTGGAACAGTTGAAGCGCAGAAGCTCTGTAAGCTTAAGTGATGTGGAAAGCGGGCTGGTAAATAAGATAAAAGCGGATCAGAATTTTGACGCCAACAAGCTCGAGTGGAAGCTGCAGGTAGCCATCCAGCATCTTCCGGAGAAGCAGCGGATTGTGTTTAGTCTCCGCTATTATGATGAGATGCCTTACGAGGAAATGAGCAGGGTTTTAGAAACGAGCGAAGGAGCGCTGAAAGCAAGCTATCATCATGCTGCAAAAAAAATAGAAAATTATATAATTAACCATTAAGAATAAATTTCGAAACAGGAATTAAACTTTTGGTACATAAACATTGTCTTATCCATCTGATTATATGAAAAACAAAAACATTATATTTGAAGAATTAAAGGAAATAAGCCCTTTAATGGTGCAAATAAAGAATACTAATGTATATTCAGTTTCACCTTCTTATTTTGATAAGCTTTCTTTAGAAGTTATAAAAAAGATACGATTGACGGAAGAACTTTATAATAAATCTGCACCTGTTACGCCCTACGGTATCCCGGCAAATTATTTTAAAAATCTGCCTGAAGCAATTTTTGATAAAGTCTTATCAAACCAGAAGCATTCAAGTGAGGTGTTTGAAGAAACAGAAGCAATTGCACCCCTCCTTAATACAATAAGTAAAAAATCTGTCTATACTGTTCCCGCCGATTTTTTCCAAAACATGCAGATACCTGTTTTGGAAGTCAAAGAGCAGAAAGCAAAGGTTGTGCCAATTTACAACTGGCCTAAACTATTTAAATTTTCTGCTGCTGCTGTTGTTATATTGTTCTCAGGGGTAGGACTGTATACAATAACATCAAAAAATAATTTATCCCTAACTTTTGGCAATAACGCCAGGAACAAAGTAAAAAATTTAAGTAAAGAGGAAATTGTAAATTTTTTAAAATCCAATATTCCTGATGAAAACGTAACTTCAGTTTCAAGATACAAATTAAAAAATGAGAATGCAATTAAAAGCTCTCTTAAACAAATATCTGATAAGGAAATCCAACAATTCCTGACAGAAACAGAAGAATCAGATGGTATTTAAAAAGAGCTTATATATGAAAAGAAAATCAATTTTATTATTAGTAGTTTTATTAAACATTAACTATTTTTGTTTTTCACAGGCCCAGGAAGGAATGTCAAAAAAGGTAGATAGTCTGCAGGTTGAATATTTTACGAAAGAGCTTGTGCTTACTTCTGATGAGTCACAAAAGTTCTGGCCGGTTTACAATAATTATAAAAATGAAATTAAGACTGTAAGAAAAGAAAGCGAAAGTGATCCGATAGCTTTAGAAGAAAAAATTCTAAACATAAGGAAAAAGTATAAAGAAGATTTTAAAAAGACTTTGAATGATGATGACAGAGTGAATAAGGTGTATATTTTGGAAAAAAGTTTCAGAGAGTTGTTACGAAATGAACTATTAGACCGACAAAGTGGAACGAAGGAACCTGATAAGTAAAAATTACTATTGCCTGATTTGATATAATGGTTTTAATGATTTTGAAACGGCCGGCTCTTGAAGATCTGGCTTTTTTTATAAAGCCTTTTCTCCTGCTGTAAAAACGGGGGTTTCTATGTCGTGGTAAAATAAAAAAGTCCAGTTTTCTTGCTGGCCTTGCTGCCACCATTTTTGTCTCAGTTCCATACTTTTTTTGCCGTCAAAATCGTACTTTGCTGCAAATTTCCTCTTCATTTGCTGAAGCTGAGGAGCTACATCGCCGCCAAAAAAAATGGTTTCTTCATTTTCTTTTATCCAGTATGAATAATGAAACGGGCTGTGACCACCGACAAGCTCGTAATGTATATATCCGTCTATATCTCCGGCATGTTCTAACAATACAGTTTTAGAATTATTTATCAAAATAGAAAACTCATCTGAAATGTAGCTGGGAGAAATTGTTTCAAAGCCATAATCAATTTCCTCCTTAGAAATATAGTAAGAGGCATTTGGAAAAGCTAATGAATAATGGCCTAATTTATCTTTTATACTAATGCCCCCTGCATGATCCTTGTGCAAATGTGTGAGGAGCACTTTAGTAACTTGTAAACTGTTAATTCCATTATCCTCCAGATTTTGGTAAATCTGTAGTTTGCCATTAACAGAAAAACCAAGCCCGGTGTCTAATAACAGAATATCTTTTGAGGTTATTACCAAAAAAGGTTGTATTTCTACCAATAAGCTGCCTGCCAACCTGTCTTGCAGTTCGTCTTCATTCACTTTAAAGGGAACAAAAACTTTTGATTTATCTATTGAAAAAGCGCCTTCGCTCAGCGGAATAATTTTCATGAATTCTCCAACTCCCTAAAAGGAGGCTTTACTGATTTTTAAACTAATTATATCTTTTCATTATGATAACTTTCTATGGACTATCCTCTATAAACCATGGACTGAATCCGCTACCGCAGTATCATTTGCCTGTCTGCATCAAGCCTTATTAAAATAAACAAGAGAATGGTAAAGGTAAGCAAAGAAGAGCCTCCGTAGCTGATCAAAGGAAGTGGTATACCAATGACCGGGGCAAGGCCGATGGTCATGCAAATGTTTATGGCAATATGAAAAAAGAAAATACTTGCAACGCCATAGGCGTACACACGGCTAAAAGTACTGCGCTGCCTTTCAGCAACTCTTACTATTCTAAATAATAAAATAGCGTATAAACTTAAAAAAATAATACTGCCGGTAAAGCCGAAACCTTCGCCAATGGTACAAAAAATAAAATCGGTTCTCTGCTCCGGTACAAAGTCATACCGCGTTTGCGTTCCTTTCAGATATCCTTTGCCGATAAGGCCGCCCGAACCGATAGCTATTTTAGACTGAATAACATTGTATTCACTCTGGTTTTGTCTTTTGCCACGACTTTTAGACTTAATCTTCTCCAGCTCTTCCCGCTCCGCAGGATCCTGTGGAATGTAAGGTTTACCGACGAGGCTGTATATTCTATCCCGCTGGTAGGGTTTCATTACCTTATTTATAAGATAAGGTATTGCCAAAGATGAGATAACACTGGCGACAGCCCAAACTCCAATTATTATCCATAACAGAAAACGGTTCCGTTTAAACATTTTACTTGCAAAAGCGATAACTAAAACAGCAAGAACAGCATAAGCAATAAAGAGAGTCTGAGGAGAAAATATAAGTGATAATATAAGAATAACTGCCACCGATGCACCAGCAATCAAAATAAACGGAGGAAGGCCTTCGCGATACATTACCAGGAAAAATGAAAAATAAACCAGAGCCAGGCCGGTCTCATTCTGGGCTATGGTAATAATGGCGGGAAGTAAAGAAATGGCTGCACCTATAACCTGGGAATATATTTTACTAAAATCCGTCTCCTGCCTGCTTATGTATTTAGCAAGGGCAAGACAGGTAAAAACTTTGGAAAGCTCAGATGGCTGTAAACGAAATCCGCCTAGGACGAGCCATGATTTTGAACCTTTGACCTCTGACCCCACAAAAAGGGCGGCGACACAAAGGAAAATGCCGAAACCATATAACAGATTAGCCGTGGCAGTAAAAAATTTACTGTCCGTTAATAGAATAAAAATAGCTAACACAGAACAAATCCCCACCCACAATGCCTGTTTACCATAGTCTTTGCTTTGGGTAAGAACAGGTTGAAGAATACTTTCTCCTTCTTTATATTCATTTGCAAAAATCATAAGCACGCCAATGATTACAAGAGCGGCATATAACACTATCAGGCTCCAGTCAATTCCTTTAGTTATTGTATTACTGTTTTTCATGTTTGATGCTGTCTGGCTTGCCTTGCTTATTGTCAGGCAAAAGCATAGGGTTTCTTTCAGAGTTTACTTCGCCTGTGTCTTTGCGGTTCGGCTCTGCCTCGGGGTCGAAAATTGTTTTTTCAGGAACTACCTTGGGCTGTTCTACAACCGTATCTACATTCACTTCTTTAGCCAGCAGTTTAGAAAGCTTAGCCTGTTTCACCGAGTCTTTCACGTAATACCAATGCTTGATAGCAGCGGGAATTAAATCAGCGTTCGACACACGGTCAAGATTTGCCTTGCTTTGAGCCGAAATAGTATCATTTAAATATTTTTCCATTAAAAGTGTACCAATCGGGCCTGCCCAGGTAGCGCCATAACCTGCATTTTCAACTACTACTGACACTGCAATTGTAGGATTGTCTCGTGGTGCAAAACAAGTAAATATAGAGTGATTTTTACCATGAGGATTTTGAGCAGTACCTGTTTTTGCACAATATTCAACACCGGGAATTTTTAGAAAAGCAGCAGTACCATAGACTGTTACATCGTGCATACCATCTAACACTGCCTGATAGTCTTCATCAGAGATATTTGTTACCGTATGTTTTTGGCGATATTTAGCCAAAAAAACTGTGTCACTGCTTGTCTCATTTTGGATGCTGTCAATAAGATGCGGCACAAAATAATATCCTTTATTAGCAATAATACTTGTTACATTAGCCATTTGCAAAGGAGTAGCAGTCATACGATCCTGGCCGATACCAAGTGTAAGAATATTACAACTATTCCATCTGGTAGTTCTGAAATCTCTGTTGTATCTGCTTGTATCCGGAATGCTTGCATGATCTTCACTTGGTAAGTCAACGCCTAATTTTATTCCCATTCCAAAAGCGTTCATGTATTCTTTCCACTTTAAATAACCCTTAGTTGTATTATGAAAAGTAGGGTTATCAATAGCCATACGAAATATATTACAAAAATATGAGTTACAGGAGTTTGCCAAAGCCAGCCGTAAAGTGGCAGCATGACCATGACCAGCATGCTCACATTTTACAGGACGGCCGCAAGCATAATAAGCACCACCGCAAGGATATCCATATTTAGGAGTGATAAGACCTTCATCTAACGCAACCAATGCACCTAATGGCTTAAATGTAGAACCCGGAGGATACTGGCCTTTAATAGCCCGGTTATACAACGGCCTGGCCGTATCTAAAGCCATTCGGCCATAGTTTTTTCTGAATTCTGCTCCTGCAAGATCATTGGGATCGTAGGTGGGGCCTGAAGACATTGCCAGTATTCCGCCGGTTTTAGGATTGATAGCGACGACGGCGCCGATTTTATTTTTCAGCAGCTTTTCGGCAAGCTGCTGCAGTTCTATATCAACACTTGAATATAAATTACGACCAGCTTCCGCAGCAGTATCAAAAATTCCTTTTTCAAAACTTCCCTGTATGCGATTTTTATTGTCTTTTATAAGATATTTAATACCACGCTGACCCATTAAAACCTTTTCATAAGATTTTTCTAAACCGCTCCGGCCTACCAGGTCACCTATCTGGTAAAAATAACCTGACTTTCGTATAATGGACGTATCCACTTCGGCAACATATCCCAAAATATGGGCAGCAGCTTTGTAAGGATAAGAACGAACAGGCCGCTCGGATAGATCAAAACCAGGAAATTTGTACATATTTTCATCCAATTGGGCCTGCAATCTCGCAGAAACAAAGGGTTCGAAAATACTCGGCCTGTATCTTCCGTTTTTAACGATAGCAGTAATGAAGCGTTTATTGAACTCTGCTGTATCTATATTTAAAAGACGACACAGAGCAGTTGTATCAATCGCTTTTACCTGGAAGGGAGTTACAACAAGGTCAAAGCGGGCAATATTATCAAGAATAGCATTTCCTTTACGATCGTAAATAATCCCTCTGCCGGGGTAAACAATTTTTTTAGCAACAGCATTGTCTTCTGCAAGTTTGGTATACTTACTCGAAAGAATCTGCAGGTTAAATAACTGGCCAACGATGACTAAAAAAACAATAAAAAATATTAACTGAACTACTCTTTTACGCGATTGATTAAATTCCGGCATGTTGCCTTTTCTTTTTTAAGAAATGTGAAAAACTTTTTATTCATGCAAATTTGCAATTTGTTTAGCGATTTTTTGCCTAAATAATAAAACAGTTTTAAGGATTAACTTCTCTGAAAATGGAGGATATTAACATAGGCATACATTTTTTAAAAATAAGCTGGTGTTTTGCCTGGTTTATAAACTTGTATTTAATAAATGAAAATGACTTTAAGTCTTTTGCAGTAATTGCAAAGGGTTATACATTATACATGATATTGAAGGTAAAATCATTAAAAGCATTAATTGGAGAAATAAACAAGAAGCGGTGTACAATTAAAGTATCTATTTATTTCTTTGCAAACTCAAGTGCTTGTTTATTCAGTTGTTCTGCTGAAATTGTCTTGTCACCGTCATCTATTAATATTCTGTAACGAAAACTTACTGATTCTCCTTTTTTAAGTGTAAGGTTTTTTTCACTCTTACCATTCGTAAAAACTTTTTCTCCCAAAGGATTTGCTGCAAATAATCCATACCCGCGTACATGCCAGAAAGTGGGATAGTTCGGATTTTTAGGATGATCAATAATTGCAATACTTATTGAATCGCGTCCCATTTTGCCATAAACTTTGCACCATGCACCTCTTGTGCTCCAGGCATCATTGCCTTGTTTGCCTTCGCTGGTAAGATAATTGCCATTTTCGGTCTTATCCGTTCCGCCTTTTACTACTGTCTCAATGCCTTTATCATCAGTAAATTTTTGAGCTTCATTAGTTGGTATCTGTAATGCATGCGCTAATCTTAGCCCGAGCAAGCCATCTTTAGCATCAGTAAAAGTAACGGGAGTATCTGCTTTTAAAACAGTAGTTCTGTCTATAATACGTTGATGATCGTCTCCGCTAAACTCAAAACGAGTAGTTTCTTCTAAAAGAATATTATTATTTTGATTTGTCCAGTTAGCATGATAAGATAATATTCCTTTTGGTCCGCTGGTTGTTTCGATAATCCGGTCTGTTTTTATCCATCCGTAATTGCTCTTTTTTTCTGCCGGAATTGCATAAGAATTGTTCCAGAAATCCAGCCCGTTTACATTCTCGAAATTAAACCATAAACCAACATGATGAGGATGATCTGTCGGATCACCTTGTACATTTTTCAATGGAAATCCCCTGGTAACAATGGTGCCGTTAGCTGCATAAATGGGAAATAAAACAGGCTTTTCCAAAGTATCAGGATATAATAGACTTGTAAAGGGTTTTTGGCCTATAAAGATATCTACCTTCTTATCTTTTGTGTTTTTTATAACTTTCACCATTTTACTTTTTTGAGAGAATGATGATGACATAGAAACGAAGAATAGAAAAGTAAGTACAAAAAATGTAAGATTTCGCATTATATTACTCTTTTGATAAATGGTTTGATAAAATACTGTTTACTTTATTTTATTTTTATCACCTGACTGCAGTAAACCTTGATATAAAACTTAATTAGCCTTCTGCTGCTGTTAGTCATTCATACAAACCTGTGGATATTAAAAAATGGTAACAAAAAAGAAAATAGTACTAAAAACAGCAGATATCTATAGGTAATACTATAATACAAAGCTAAAGGACATAACTATAATGCCTGTAAAAAAAATGTTTTGGCGCAAAAAAAATCAGTTTGAATAAAAGTGCAATCGTTATTGGTGCCGGTATAGTCGGCCTTGCTATGGCAAGAGGCCTTGCTGAAAGAGGATATGATGTGACTGTTTTTGAAAGAAATGAAAAAGCGGTCGGTGCGTCTATCCGTAATTTTGGTATGCTTTGGCCTATCGGTCAGCCAAACGGTAAAATGTATGAACGTGCCCTGGTTAGCAAATCTATATGGAAGCAAATTTGCCATGAAGCCGGTTTATGGTACGAAGAACGCGGAAGCCTGCACGCGTCGTATAATGAATTGGAGCAAAATGTTATAATGGAATTTATTGAAGCTAATAAAAATACGAGACCGGTTTTTTTATTACAAGCAAAAGAAGCACTTGAAAAAAGTGAGGCTTTAAATCCTGAAAGCCTGAGATGCGCCTTGTTTAGCGAAGATGAAATGATTATTGAATCGCGGGTAGCGATGGAGAAGCTTCCTGAGTTTTTCACGCTAAAATATAGGACTGTATTTCACTTTAATACAGCTATAACTGCTATTCAGTACCCGGAAGTAAAAGCAGGGGAAAGAAGCTGGAAAGCTGACGAGATTTATGTTTGCAGCGGTGCAGATTTTGAAACTTTATATCCTGATGTTTTTCTGGCTAATGCTTTTACCAAATGTAAGCTGCAGATGATGCGTCTTGTTGCCCAGCCTGACAACTGGCGCATTGGTCCATCTCTGTGCGGTGGCTTGTCAATGATACATTATAAAGGTTTTGAAGTGGCTGCTTCGTTGACACAATTGAAAAAGTATTATGAGCAAAACATGCCTGAGTATTTAAAATCAGGCATTCATGTAATGGTTTCACAAAATGCCGAAGGCGAGTTAACTGCAGGTGACAGTCACGAGTATGGATTGGTGCATGATCCGTTTGACAAGCAGTTTATCAATCAGCTTATTCTTGGTTATCTGAAACAATTTGCGCGTTTTAAAAATTGGCAACTGCTGCAAACGTGGAACGGGATTTATCCTAAAATAACAAATGGTAAAACTGACTTTATTTACAGTCCGGAGCAAGGCGTAACTATCGTAAACGGATTAGGCGGTGCGGGAATGACCTTAGCTTTTGGGCTGGCTGAGGAAGTTTTGGACAGAAAATTTAGTTTATTATTTTGATAGGTGCTTTTAGTCGCTAATAATTGTTAGTAGCGACGCTCAATCAGATTACGTTTTTTAATGTCTCCAAATTTTTTCATTTAAAGAATAAATCACAAAAACTGCAGAATGATTTTCTTAAAAAAATTTTGCGGCTATATTTTATCACCTATTTTTGCAACCCGGCACAAAGATAAAATATAAAATTCCTCCTTAGCTCAGTTGGTTAGAGCATCTGACTGTTAATCAGAGGGTCCCCCGTTCAAGTCGGGGAGGGGGAGCCTGAAAATAAAGCGGTTATGAAAATATCATAGCCGCTTTATTGTTTTGTGACCACAAAAGTGACCATAACAGTCTGATGTAGATGTATCTGTGTTCGTTGATGCACTTTCGGTACTGTTGCCGCATGACGAGGCAAAGAACATAGTTGCTGCCGTAAATAATACCAAAGTAAGTTTCATGGTTTTTAGTTTTAATGATGAAAATAAATCTGTAACTGATTATCGTTTGTTTGCAATGAGCCAATTACTCATTTCCTGTATTTCCATTGATTGAGAGTTGGCAATGTTTGTTGACATTGTTTTTAACTGTGTATTATTACCATGATGCAAATAAGCAGATGCATTATCTATTGCTCCCTGATGGTGAACTATCATTAGTGTTGCAAAGTCATTATCAATATTACCTGTTATAACTTGTATATCTGCCACCTTTCCGCCTTTCATCATGTTTTCCATTTGTTTTGCTGCAAAAGAAGGGTCTGAATTATCAACCGTTAGACCAGCAAGAATTGTATTGAATTGTTGTATTTCAGACTGCTGTTCTGTGATATCTTTTGTGCTGTTCTTTTTAAAACTGTCATTTGTGCCTGACTGCAATTCTACGTTTGCCATGTTGATTGCTCCCTGGTGATGCATCATCATCATTTTTACAGAGTCTATTTCAGAGGTCATTGGTCTTTGGCATTGCCATCATTCTATCCATCATGGCGTGCATACTATCCACTTATACGATTTTGGTCATGTGCCTGTAGAAGACTGGAAGAAATTAGTATGTATTATAATGGTATTTGCTACACGATATAATAAAAAAACAGGAGCCCGGGAGCAGTCTGTTCGCTATTACATCAGCAGCAAAGCAGCAAGTGCAAAATACTTTCATCAGGCGGTTCGCTCCCACTGGGGTATAGAAAATAAATTGCATTGGTGTATGGATGTAATATTCGCAGAAGATAAAAGCAAAAAACAAGCAGAAGACAGTGCTCAAAACTCTTCACTCATCAACAAAGTAGCCTTAAATATGATAAGAAATTACAAGCCCGATGAAGCTATTGGCTCTAAGAAAATAAGCATGATCCGAAAACGTAAAATGGCAAATAGAGATAATGAGTATCTGCTTGATATTCTATTATCATTTAATACTGATATACATTGACATTTTCATGCGTCGCCCTGGGTTAATGAACCCTTAGCCGCTACCTATTCTCCAAATCCTTACCTTTGCCGCCTAATTTTTTCCCTTTTATGAAGACTGATAATAATACGGTCATTGGTTTTGTGTTGATAGGAATTCTTTTTATTGGTTATTTCTGGTTTTCCAGCAAGCAGCAACAAGCTATTTTACTTGAAAGAACCCGGGTTGAAGATTCAATTGCGCGGGTAAAAGCGTTATCAGCGCCCAATGTTGACCCTGCCGTCGCAAAATCTGATTCCTTAAAAAGAGATTCTCTTAATAATCTTGCTGCTGCAGGCAATTTTCAAAACGCAGCTAACGGAAGCGAGCAACTTACGGTTGTTGATAACGGACTTATAAAAATCACATTTACTAATAAAGGAGCCCAGCCAAAAAGTGTTCAATTAAAAAAGTATAAATCTTATGACAGCTCGGCTGCTGTAATGGGAGGTTCTGCTTTTGATAATCTTTCGTACACGATAAATACTTCAGCAAATCAATCTGCCGCTACAGGCAGCCTGTTCTTTAATCCGGCAACTGTTGCCAAACAGGCCGATGGACGACAAATTATAAGTTACAACCTGACATCTGCTGACGGGCAAAGCATAACACATCAATATATTGTAAAGCCAAATGATTATATGATTGACTGGAACATCATTATCAATGGCGCTAACAGGTTATTGACAGGTAATTCTTTAAATTTTAACTGGCAGGTGCAAGCCGGCAAAAAGCAAAACGATATTGTGTATGAAAGACGGCAATCCAGGTTATGCTATGTAGAAGATAACAGTTACGATTTTAAGACTGCCAGTACCGGCGCATCGCAAACGTTTGAAAAACCTGTAAACTGGGTATCGGTAAAGCAGCAATTTTTTAATTCAACTTTAATTGCAAAAAACAATTTCAATTCGGGCGATATAAGCATTACAGTTCCCGCCGATACCAGTATAATAGTTGGTAAAGCAATTGCTAATATGAAAATGCAATTGCCCGCTTCTGCCTCTGCTGCAGTGCCCATGGCTTTATATTATGGCCCTAATGATTTTAGTGTGCTGAAAAAATATAACCTGAAGATGGAAAACATAGTAGACCTTGGTTCGGGCATGTTTTCTTTTGTAAAATATATAAACAGGTATATTATAATACCGGTATTTAATTTTTTTGCAGGTTTTATCAGTAATTACGGATGGGTAATTGCCTTGCTAACCATTTTTATCAGGCTGGTTACTTCGCCGCTTACTTATTCCAGTTATTTAAGCGGGGCTAAAATGAAAGTGCTGCGTCCGGAGCTTGATACTTTGAAGAAGAAATTTGGAGATGACCAGCAGGGATTTGCCGTGCAGCAGATGAAATTGTTCAGGGAAGCAGGTGTTAATCCTTTGGGAGGCTGCATACCGGCAGTGCTGCAAATTCCTATCTTTTTTGCTCTTTACAGCTTTTTTAATTCAGAAATTGCCTTGCGCGGACAGAGTTTTTTATGGGCCAAAGACTTGTCTTCTTATGATGTATTTGTAAAGCTGCCTATTTCCGTTCCATTTGGCTATGGCGATCATATCAGCCTTTTTACATTAACTGCAGTTATCACCAGCTTTCTCATTTCGTTATATAATATGAGCATGACACCCGACCAGGGAAACCCGGTTATGAAGTATATGCCTTACATCTTTCCCTTTATATTGCTGTTTATATTTAACCAGTTGCCATCGGCATTAACGTGGTATTATACTGTTTCTAACCTCATCACATTAGGCCTTCAGTTTGTTATCCAGAATTATATTATTAATCATGATAAGATACTTGCAAAAATGGATGAAACACGAAAAAAGCCGAAAGTAAGATCAAAGTGGCAGCAACGCTACGACCAGGTAATGGAGTCGCAGAAAAAAGTGCAGGAACTGAAACAACGTACAGATAACAGAAGGCTAAGCTGATAATTTTAAAAAACTATGAAAAAGCTTTTTGCGGCAATTGCTTTTCTTTCAGTAAGTTATTGCAAAACTTTTGCACAGGAACCCAAACTCGTTTCTGATTGCACCGTATTTTTTAATATAGCGGCAGAAGGCAGTGCCGCAGATCCGGCCGTGGCAAAAACACTGGAAGGAGCAACCCAGGTGCTATACATAAAAGGATCAAAAAGCAGGAGTGATTTAATTACAAACAGCTTTAAACAAACTACTTTAACTGACTCAAAAACAGACAGTACGGTTATTTTAAGAGAATTGGGCAATACAAAATATATAACTTACCTCAACGCGGGCAAGGTGCGGGCCCAAAATAAGAAATATGAAGGAATACAATTTAATACTACCAGTGAGAAAAAAACTATTTTAGGATATGAATGCAAAAAAGCGGTAGCAAAGCTGGCCAATGGTGCTGCGTACAACATTTTTTATGCAACTTCCATTATTCCCTCAAATAAACAGTATGAATACCAGTTCAGAGATTTGCCGGGCTTTGTGCTTGAGTATGAAGAAGAGTTTGAAAATGGTAAAGTAAAAATCAAATATTTAGCATCAAAGATATCATTGGTTCCGGTATCTGCTGCTAAATTTGATTTGCCTAAAACGGGTTACAGGGTTTTATAATATTCTCAGTCTGCTGTACGTTATCTAAAAGAAGGAGGTGCAGGTGTTTTAAATTTAGGCACAGTAATTTTATGTATATAAGGATAAATATAAGTTGTATTGCCTCTTTCAAAACGCATCATAGAGTTAATGGTAATATCTCCGTTTGCTTCTTTTTTCTGGCTTAAAAAACGGGCTCCTTTATAATCAAAACCTGCCCGTAAAGAAAAGTAGGAAGTATTTCTGTAAAAATTTTTATTAAAACTTTTTAAAGAATAAAGATCACCGGATTTTTTTTCAGATCTGCCTGTAAAAGAAGCCATAGCTATATGTGCAGCGCTTACCAGCAGCAGCGCTATCATAACCTTTTTTATTTTAAATTGTTTCATATAACTTAATTAACGTTACAAATGTACAATTATTTTAAATATTTAACAACTTCTTATTCTTTAACATTAAGACTATAAA
>JAABUK010008098.1_pt1 | contig 14865 bp, 19 predicted proteins | sample 5559141 | NCBI WGS metagenome assembly JAABUK01 (sample SAMN10711869, study PRJNA513367) | rock metagenome | isolation source: Antarctica rocks | place: Antarctica: Victoria Land, Pudding Butte nord | collected 2016-01-03
GGTCTCGGCTGGAACGGGCCGCTTGCCGGGCTTGCGGGTTTTGTCGCGCAGCAGCCCGTCCACGCCCACTTCGGCGAAGCGCTGCTGCCATCGCCAAACCATCGGACGGCTCACGCCGACCTGCCCCACTATTCGTTGCACTGGCCCCGCCGCTCGCCGAGGCAAGAACCACCTCAGCCCGCTCGATGTGCTTGCGCAGGCGATTGCGGTCCGCCACCACCGCCTCCAACCGCTCTCGATCCGACGCACTCACGATTACGCATACTGTCTGCGCCATGAACGCAGATGCGCACAATTCAGCCCCGCCGTGAATCGGCAGAATGGTTCAGAACAGTAGTTGCCGGACTTGAGCTGGTCGCCGGCGGAACCGTGTTGTTGATCATCGCGGTCTGGTGGGGCGAGTGGGAGAGGCTGAATCTGGCCGGCGTCTCAACTGCTTCCTGGATGGGGTTCGCCTGGTTTATCGTGATCGCCGTGGTCGGGTTCACCGCCTTCGGCTACCTGACTCAGAACGTTTCACCGGCTATCGCGACGACCTTTTCCTACGTCAACCCGATTGTGGCGATGGCCCTGGGCTGGCTGATCTTCAGCGAACCTATTACCTGGCGGATGATCATTGCGATGTTGGTCAGCGCGGCCGGGGTGTTGCTGATCGTTTCTACGAAGACGGCGGACTGACGCAAGACTCGGCATCCGATGACGTCGGGTCATGGGCACCGGCGGCAAGAGTTGGAACGTCATGCAGAGGGGCGGACCACAAGAAGCATCATCGAAGGCACTCGAGTTCGCGTCGGCACCGCCCGGATGTGCCAGCGCGTTATCCGTCATGGCGAACCCATCGGCCATGATCGGCGTCTTCGGGCAACCAGTCAGCCGCCCACTGCGGCGACCACCTCACGCAACATGGTGTTGATCGAGGCGGCGGCTTGCGAATGGGCGCAGACATGGCCCATCCGGACGACGACCAGATCGGCCGAGGGCACGACGAAGACCCGTTGCTGGCCGGACCCGGCCATCATGTAGGCGTCCTCCGGCAGCGCCCATTCGCGGGTGCGGTTGAGCCAGAACTGGCCGCCATAGACCGGCTGTTCCCAGGCCGGGCCGGGAGTGCTGACAAAGCTGCTCCAGCCTTCGGGCAGCAGACGTTGGCCCTGCCAGAGCCCGTCCTGAAGATAGAGCTGGCCGAGCCGCGCCCAGTTGCGCGCCGTGCCGTAGTCGAAGCCCGTCAGCAGGAAGTTGCCGTAGAGATCGGTCTCGAGGACCTGCCGGCGGATGCCGATGCGGTCGAACAGCGTCGTCTGCGGCCAGGTCAGGTACTCCTGGCCGAGCTGCCGGGTTACGATCTGCTTGGCGATGTAGCCGAGGGAAAGCGGGTCGCAGTTGCGATAGCGGCCGACGGTTTGCGGCGGGAACTCGGCTGGGCGGCTGATCGCGAAGTCGAATACATCGATTGCTTCGGTGTAGATGTAGAAGTGGTCGGGCACATAGCCCGGCCAGGTGGACCGCTTATCGTGGTGGCCGGAGAAGCGTAGCCCGCTGCTCATCTGCAGCAGGTCGCGGATGGTGATGCGGCCGCGGGGGTCGTCCGGGTGCTGCCAGGCCGCGATCGGCGCCGGCTGGTCCAGGGTCAACAATCCGTCCTGCACGAGGCGGCCGATGAGGGTCGCGGTCAGGCTCTTGCCCATCGACCAGCTTTCCAGCTGCGTGTCGGCGCCGATCCCCGGTGCGTAGCCCTCGGCCACCAGCGCGCCCTTGTGCAGCACCACGGCAGCAACGGTGCAGGCCTCCAGATCGGCCAGGGCGGCCTCGATGGCCCGCTCGATGCGCCCATTGCGTGCCCCCGTCACGTCGCCCATCGGCCAGGGCATGTCCTTGGCCTCCGGCAACGCCGAGCGCACGTCCATCGGCGTATAGAACAGCCGGTCGTCGCCGCGCCGCAGGATGACGCTGCCCTGGTCACCCAGGAACCGCGCAGTCCGGGCCACAGTACCGAGGCGCAGCAGCCGGGCCGTCTCCGCCTCCCAATCGCCATCCAGGTCGGGATAATGATCGCGATAGCCACGGACGATCCGCTCGGCGGTGGGCGCGTCCAGGTGCAGGCGGAGCGTCACCTCCCGGGCCGGACGGTCGGTCTCCACCTGCACGAGCGGCAGGAACACGTCCGGGAGGTGATGCACCTGCAGCGCGTGGAAGGCGCTGTGCCGCAGCGCCTCTGCTTCCTCTCGGCCGGACAGGAATACGGCCGAGCACAGCACCTTCGCCGCGGTCGCCAGCAGCAGGTGCAGCGGAATGATGCCTTCGGTCTCCATGACGCCGCTCCTAAATCACGCTCGCCAGCACCCGGGCGATCAAGCCGTTGCAATGGGGCCGATCCACCCAGCGCGCAATCATCAGCAGGTCCTGCGTGTCGTCGATCCAGATCAGGTGCTGCCCGCCGCCCAGCGCGAACACGCTGCTCTCCGGCGCCGCAGGGAACAGCTTGCGCCCGGTGTTGAGCCACCACAGGAAGCCATAGGCCGGGTTGGCGCCGGAGGGCGTCGTCATCTGGCGTATCCATTGCTCCGGCAACAGCGTCCTCCGACCCCAGCGTCCCCGGCGCTGCACAAGCAGGCCTAACCTTGCATGGTCGAGGCTGCCGATGAACAGGCCGCCGCCCCAATGGCCGCCGCCCGACACGCTCTCGATCACGTTTCCGTCCAGCTCGACCATGGAGTTCCGGTAGCCTCGCCACGCCCAGGTTTCGGAGCCGCCCGCCGGGCCCATGATCCGCTCCTGCAGCACCTCGGGCAGTGGGCGGCGGAACCCGTGCAGCAGCGCCAGCGCCAGCAGGTTCACCCGGACGTCGTTGTATTCCCAACGGCTGCCCGGCTGCCCGAGCGTCCGCGGCGTGCCCTTGGCGCGGTTGTCGTGCTCCACCCCGGCCTGGCGGTTGTGATCGACGCTGTCCGGCCGATCCCACAGCGTGCCCTGCCACTCGCTGGTCTGCTGCAGCAGGTGGCGCCAGGTGATCCGGCCGTTATGCGAGCCGGCGAATTCGGGCTGCCGGACCGTCTCGCCGACGGGCCGGTCCACCGAGGCGATCAGCCCGTCGGCGACCGCGAGCCCAGCCAGGATCGCGAGGTAGCTCTTGGCGATGGAGAAGGTCATGTCCGCCCGTGCCGTGTCGCCCCATTCCGCGACGATCCGCCCGTGCCGCAGGACGATGCCGTTGGGGCCGCCCCGCGCGCGGACGGGGCCGAGCACCGTGTCATAGGGCGGCTTGTCGTCCACGTAGCCGGTCGCAACGAAGCGCCCGTCCGGCAGATACATGCTCCGCGGCCAGTCCGATTCGTGCGCCTCCGCATAGGCCACCGCCTCACCCAGGCGCTCAATGGACAGGCCTGCCTGTGCCGGCGCGACGCGCGCCCAATCGGCCCCTGTTCCCGGGACGTACTCCGCCATCCGGTCCTCCTTGACCAAGCCAGGGTAGTCCGCAACAACCTCCCTGTCATGACACGGCCCGGCTGACCAGGTGTCCCGCTTCATCTTCCGCCGCCTGCTGCAAGCCGTGCCGGTGCTGATCGGCGTCTCCGTCATCGTGTTCCTGATGCTTCACCTCATCCCCGGCGATCCGGCGCAGCTGATCGCCGGCCAGGACGCGACCGCGGCCGACATCCGCAACGTTCGGCAGTCCCTGCAACTGGACCAGCCGCTCTGGCGCCAATACGCCGCCTTCGCCGGGCGCCTCGCCACCGGCGATCTGGGCACGTCGTTTCGCACTGGGCGCTCCGTCGCGGCAGAGATCGGCGGGCGGTATTTGAACACACTCGCGCTTGGCGGCGCGGCACTGTCCTGGGCGATGCTGGTGGGCGTGCTGAGCGGCGTGCTGACCGCCGTGCGCCGCTCCTCCCTGCTGGACGATGTGGTGCTGCTGGGCGCGACCCTGGGCATCTCCACGCCGCCCTTCTTTCTCGGATTGCTGCTGATGCTCGTCTTCGCTGTCTGGCTCGGCATATTGCCGATCGCAGGCAATGACCGCTGGGACAGCATCGTGCTCCCGGCCGTGACCTTGGGGGCAGCCAGCGCCGCGGTCATTTCCCGCGTGACCCGCGCCAGTGTGATCGAGGTGCTGGATCAGGACTTCGTCCGCACCGCCCGCGCCAAAGGAGTGCGCGAGCGGGCGGTCGTGTTGCGCCATGCGTTGCGGAATGCGCTGATCCCGACGTTGACCGTCGCCGGGCTGCAGTTGGGGTACCTGCTGGGCGGCGCCGTGGTGACGGAGACGGTGTTCGCCTGGCCCGGCCTCGGCCGACTCCTGGTGCAGTCCATCCTCGCGCGCGACTTCCCGGTGACGCAGGCGGCCATCCTGGTGATCGCCGCCACCTTCGTGCTGGTGACGGTGGCGACCGACCTGCTGTGCCTCGCCGCCGACCCAAGGCTGGCCCGGCGGTGAGGGTCGTGCGGGCCCTACGCGGCACCCGGCTCGCCCTGCCGGGCCTTGCGATCGTGCTGGCCTTCGTGCTCGCCGGCTTGTTCGCGCCGGCGCTGGCGACCCACGACCCTTATGCCAGCGACCTCGGCGACGTCCTGCTCGACCCCTCTGCCGCGCATTGGTTCGGCACCGACGAGCTCGGGCGCGACCTGTTTTCGCGCGTCGTGTGGGGCGCCCGGCTGTCGCTGCTGGAGGGCGTGCTGTCGGTGATGCTCGCCATGCTGGTGGGCGTGCCGCTCGGCGTGCTGGCCGGTTACATCGGCGGCGCGGTCGACACGCTGCTGATGCGGGGCGTCGACGTCCTCATGGCCTTCCCCGGCGTGCTGCTGGCGATCGTCATCGTCAGCGTGCTCGGCCCGAGCCTGGTGAACACGACAATCGCCGTGGGCGTATACAGTATGCCGATCTTTGCCCGGCTTGCGCGCGGCGCCACGATGGGGGTGGTCGTGCTGCCCTATATCGAGGCCGGCCGCGCCACCGGCCTCGGCCATGCCCGCATCCTGCGCCGCCACGTGCTGCCGAATATCGCGCCTTCCTTGCTGGTCATGGCGGTGCTGCGCATCGCCCTCGCCATCCTGACGGCGTCCAGCCTGGGGTTTCTCGGCCTCGGCGCGCAGCCGCCCTCGCCGGAATGGGGCGCGATGCTGGCCAACAGCCGCGACGCCATGCTGATCGCGCCGCACGCCGCGCTGTTTCCCGGGCTCAGCATTATCCTGCTCGTGCTCGGGCTCAACCTGTTCCAAAACGGCTTGGCGGAAACGCTGGACCCCCGGTCTACTCCTTCCAGGCGCGCTTGAAGCTGACGAACTCGTTGGCCGAGACCGCGACGTCGTGCACCGCGGCCCGGGTCGCGAACACCTGGTCTTCGTAGAACAGCACCACCACCGGCACTTGATCGTAGACGCGCTGCTGGGCTTGCAGCAGCAGCGCACGGCGCTGGTCGGCGTCCAGGGTCACGCGTTGCTGGTCCAGCAGGCGGTCGATGTCGGGATCCGCCAGGTTCGAATAGTTGATCGGGCCTTTCGAGGCCACCGTCAGCATGGTCGTGAAGTCCAGGTCGCCGGTCGGGCTGCCCTTGCCGAGCAGAAAAATCGGCACCTTGTCGCGCGCGTTCAGCGCGGCGGTCAGCGCGCCGAACTCCGGCGTCTGCAGCGCCGCCTTGATGCCGACCGCGGCCAATTGCGCCTGGATCGCTTCGCCGAGCTGGCGGTCGGCGGTGTAGCGGCCGGTCGGCACGTAGAAGCTGGTCTGGAACCCGTCGGGATGGCCGGAGTCGGCCAGCAGACGGCGGGACGCGGCGGGGTCGAAGGGGTAAGGGGCAAGCCGCGCCGCCCCGTCGATCGCCGGCGACTCCAGCCCGCCGCCCAGGCTGCCGACGCCGCGCAGCACGCCGGCCAGCAGCGCCTTCACATCGATCGCATGCGCCACCGCCTGCCGCACGCGCAGGTCGTCGAAGGGTTTCACCGCCATGTTGAGGCCGACATAGATGGTCCGGTAGCCGGTCTTGCGGATCATCTTCACCCCCGGCGAGGATTGCAGCCGGCCCAGCATCGCCGTCGGCACGCCGGTGATGACGTCCGCCCCGCCGCTCAGCAGCAGCAGGGTGCGGGCTGAATCCTCCGGCACCACCCGCGCCTCGATCGTGTCCAGCAGGCCCTTCTCGCCCCAGTAGGCTTCGTTTCGCGCCAGGGTAATGCGCTCGCCGGGGTCCCAGCGCTGCAACGCGTAAGGCCCGGTGCCGGACGGCGCCTCGCGCAGCTTGGCGCCCTGTGCCTTGATCTGCGCCGGGCTGAGAATGGCGAGGTTGTAGCTGCTCAAGGTTGCGAGCAGCGGGGCGAAGGGCGCCTTGGTCACCAGCCGGATCGTGTCGGCATCGATAATTTCGATGGCGGCCAGCGGGTCCAGCGCGCTCCGCCGCGGGGCACCGGTCTGCGGGTCGCGCAGCCGCTCGAAGCTCGCCTTCACCGCTTGCGCGTCGAACGGCGTGCCGTCCTGGAACAGCACGCCTTGCCGCAGCTTGAACTCCCAAGTCAGCCCATCGGCCGAGGTGGTCCATGAGACCGCCAGCATCGGCCCGATCTTGCCGTCCGCATCCTGCGCGACCAACGTCTCGTAAATGTGCATGACGATGCGGGAGGTCGGGATGTCGCCGATCATCTGCGGATCGAGCGTCTGCACGTCGGTCCCGGCCGCATAGACCAGCTTGCCGCCGCGCTTCGGCGCAGGTTGCGCGTCCGCAAGGCGAGGCGGCGCCGCCGCGGCCAGCACCCCGCCCAGCCCCCGGCCCAGCACGGTCCGGCGGCGCATCACACGCGCCTCACGTTCCAGAACACGGGAAAGCCGCGCAGCACGCCGGACAGCGTGCGACGGTAGGCGGTAGGTGATAAATACTGTCCGATCGGAACATAGGGCACGTCCTGCAATGCTTCACGCTGGATTTCCTCGGCCACCGGCTTTGGATCGGGTGCGGACAGCCAGCTGACCCGCAGCGCCTCGAGCTTGGGGTTGTCGGGCCAGCCCGGTGCCGCGGCGGCACCGGCCGTGGACAGCCAGGCGTGGGTCGCCGGGTTGGACTGGTCCACGCCGGCGGTGTGGCCGTCATGCGCGCAGGCGTGCATCAGCCCGTCATGGCGGGAGCGGTAGGCCTTGCCGTTTGGCCGATGCGAGCCGGCTTTGGTTTCGGGCACCGGCAGCGCATCCATGTCAAACCGGAACGCGAGCACCGGGCCGGTGCCGCGCCGCAACTCGGCGACCAGGCCGGTCTGACCGCCGGGCATCCGCTCGACCCACTCTGGGGGCACGCCCTCGGCCAGGGCCAGGCTGCGTGCCGCGGCCACCGCGGCCTCCGATGGTCGGCCGAGCATCTCGTCCGCGACCATGACCTGGGGGCCGGCCTTTACCTCGTAGCCGAGCCGGCTCAGCCGGGACGCCGCCTTGGCAGCGGTGCGGTATTCCAGGTAGCCCAGTTCCGGATGCGAATGCAGGTCGCGCCTAATCCGGACCCCGGCGCCATCATTGGCGCCGAGTGGCCAATCGGACAGCGGCCCAGTTGCACCCACCATCAAGGGGGCCGGGCAAGGACATGACGCCGCGGGTTCGGCTTCATGCAGGAGCGATCCCAGGGCTGGATGGCGCACTCCTTGGTTGAAAGCTGCGCATCTATATCGGATCTCCGTATGAGTCCGGTGCAGCCTGCACGCGGTGGTGCAGCGCATCAAGTGTGCCGGCCTTGTTGGACCCGTGAGCAGCACGCTTGGCCGGCCGACCTTGGGTCCTGTCGCGCTGCAACCCACCCACACCGGCTTGCTTGAAGCGTGGCGAGGCATACAGCTCTGTCACGTCGCTGTCCGTCAGCGACCTTGCACGCCCTGTAACGAAAGTTCGGAAGCCGCTTCCGACAGGCGTCCGGGATCGCGGTCGGCGATCACCACCGTGGCACCTTCCCGTTGCAAGGTGGTGGCGATCACCCGCCCCAGCCGCCCTGCGCCGCCGGTCACCAGCGCAGTCCGTCCCTCGAGCAGCAACATTTCTTCAGCTCCTCCCGGCAATCGCAAGCGCCTGCGTCGGTGCATGACCTGCACATCTGGGGCATGAGCACGACCGAGACGGCGTTGACCGCGCACCTGGTCCGGCCGGGGATGATTAGTGACGACGCGTTGCCGCACCATGCCGCGGAGGAGCTGCGCGAGCAGTTCGGCATCGGCCACGCGGATTTGCAGTTGGAAGCGGGCGATCCCGCACACCCCTGTCCGCTTGCTTGTGAGCAGGTGGTCTGACGTTCTAGCGAGCAGGGAGCGTCGTGAAAGCGACAGGGTGCAAGCCACGTCGCGGCGGACGCATTGCATTCGGAGGTCGACTGCCGTGATGGTGAGGCATGCTGATCTCCCCCCTTGCGCTGGCCAAAGACCATGATGCTCCCACTGTGTTCCAGCCCGGACACCTCTTGCGCGAAGCCCGCCGCCAGAAGGGCCTGCCGGAGCGCGACGTGCCAGGCGTCTGCGTGCTCGATCCCGACGGCGACCTCGTGCGTTACTTGCGGGCGACAGGGCAGGGGCGGCCCAGCCCGGGCTGGGCCTGCTACCACACCGACCTCGTCGAGTTCACGTTGGCGGACGGCACCACTGCGGGCGTGGTCGGGTGCGCCGTCGGCGCTCCGTTCGCCGTGCTGGTGGCCGAACAGTTGTTTGCCTCGGGGTGCCGGTTCCTCGTCAGCATCACCTCCGCGGGCCGCATCGCCGACCTGGGCGCACCGCCTTACGTCGTCCTTATCGACCGGGCGCTGCGCGACGAGGGGACGAGCCTGCACTACGTCCCGCCCGGCCACGGCCCGTTCATGCCCGCGCCCGACCCGGCGCTGATCGACCGCATCGAAGTCGCATTGCGCCAGGCCTTCCGGCCACCCGGCGGTGTCGCCGTGCACCGTGGCGCAACCTGGACGACCGACGCGCCCTACCGCGAGACTGCGTCGGCGATCGCGCAGGCCAGGGACCTCGGGGTGCTCGCGGTGGAGATGGAGGCTGCGGCGCTGTACGCGCTCTCCGCCGCCCGGGGCTTCCCGATCGTCTGCCTGGCGCATGTCACGAACACCATGGGACAGCAGGCGGGTGATGACTTTGAAAAAGGCGAGGCGGGCGGTTCCCTGACGGCGCTGCTGGTCATCGAGGTCGCCGCGCGAGCCTTGCACCAGGAGGTGGCCGCATGAAGACCGACCCGTTCAGCGACGCCCTTGCCTTTCTGCTCGGCAACACGCCCGACCACGAGTCCTTGGGCGCCTCGCGCTATATCTTCGTCGCCCTGTTTGCGGCGCTGCTGATCGCGAGCGTCGTCATCGCCCACACGAGCTGGCGCCGGAATGCGGCGCAGCGCACGGCGGCCCACCTTTGGACCTGGCTGTTCCGCGTGCTGATGGGCTCCATGTGGTTCCAGGGCGCGATCTGGAAGCTGCCGCTGCCGGTCTCGGGGGGCCTGCAATACTGGACCGGACAGATGGTGGAGAACGCCGCCTTCCCATTTTACGGCCGGCTCGTGCGCGAGCTGATCCTGCCGAACATGGCGATCTTCGACCCGCTGGTGCTGGCGGCCGAGCTCGGCCTGGCCGTCAGCTTCATGCTGGGCCTCGCGGTGCGGCCCGTCGCGGCGCTGGGCGTGCTTTATGCGCTGGGGCTATGGGTCGGCCTCTATCGCCATCCGGCGGAATGGCCCTGGGAATACATCTTCATCGCCATCGTGCAGGGGCAGTTTGCCGTCAATCAGGCGGGACGGAGCCTCGGGATCGACGCCCTGCGCCGTCCGGCGGGCCGGCCATGACGGAGCTACCAGACGATTTCTGGGAAACCCGGTTCCAGGAGCGCCGGACACCCTGGGAGCGTGGCGGGCTCAACCCGGCCTTCCTGGAGTGGCGGGCGTCCGGGACGCTTGCGCCCTGCCGGGTGCTGGTGCCCGGGGCCGGGAAAAGCCCGGAGCCTGCCGCCTTTCTCGCGGCCGGTTTCGACGTCGTGACGCTAGACCTCGCGGAAAGTGCCGTGCTCGATCAGCGGGCGCGCCTTGGTGCGCAGCGCGCGGTGAGGGCCGATGTCACGCTCTGGCAACCCGACGCGCCGTTCGACGCGATCTACGACCAGACCTGCCTCTGCGCCCTGTCGCCCCCGCTCTGGCCCGCCTACGAGGCCCGGCTTCGCACGTGGCTCCGCCCCGGCGGCCGACTGTTCATCCTGTTCATGCAAACGGGCCGGGAGGGCGGACCGCCCTTCGACTGCCCGTTGCCCGAGATGCGCAACCTGTTCTCCGGCTGGACATGGCCGGATGCGCTGGCGCCGTCGCTCCCGCATGGGCTTGGTGGCCAGGAACAGCCCGCCGTCCTGACTTGGCCGGGATAGGCGGCTACTGCGCTGCGAAGCGATCGAGCAACCGGGAACCGGACCGCAGCAGGGAACAGACTCATGCATCACTTCAACACGGGCGCCTTCGCGCTCCCGCTCAGCCTCGCGTTCGCCGCGAACACGCCGGCCTTCGCCGCAGCACAGGATTACTTCGAGCTGGTCGGCAAGCCGCAGCCGGGGCGGCAAGAGCGTCGTCTCCATTCGCCTCGTCCGCACCTCAGGCCAGGGCCGCAGTCCAGGCGGCGTTGGCCGGATACAGCCAGGGGCGCGGCGAGCTGACGCTCGCCGTCGGTGCGCAGCGCCAGGCGCGCGAGGTCGAACTGCGGCTGTTGCAGGCGCAGCTCGAAGCGCAGGCCGAGCTCGTGGCGATCGAGCGGCTGATCGGTGGTGACCTGTGAGGCGCATGCTCGCGGCCGGGCTGCTGCCCGATGAGCTCGGAGCAAACGGACTTGAACCAGCTCATGCCAGGGTCCCCGCCGACGCGTGCGCCCGGCATAGCCCACGGCAGCCACCGCCAACGCCAGGAACGCGGCGCCAAGGGCGTTGTCCGGTTGGTGGCTGCGGTCGGACCATGGCAGCTTGGGTGCCATGACAACGTCACCCAACCGCTACCGCGGCTTCCGTTTCCAGTTGCTGCTTACAAATTCGAGATAACGCTTAGCTCTTCCGAAAGTGCTTACGCGAAAGGAATGCTGAACGTGAGCTGGGGCGGCGATATGAATCACACTTCGATTTGGCTGGCAGGTGCCTGAACTGAACTCAATCCACCCGCAAGATAACGGCTTGCCAGCCTCCCGCAGCAGAGACAGAATCAGCTTGGACGTGTCGCCACGGAGCCGATCGAGCCAGACCCGGTCCACGAAACCCATCTTGCCGCCCATCTTGCCGCCGATCTCCGCGCAACCGCGTCGGTCGCGGAGATCGAGGCTCTCTATGGCCGCTTCCTCAGCGGGACCGCGCCCTTCGATGCGATGATGCGGCGGGTCGTGTGGCGCGCGCTGGTGCGGACGGGGGCAGACGGGACTGGGGCAGACGGGCTGCGCGTCTCGACCGGCGCATTGTTCCGCCATCTGGCGACGGTCTCGATGGGCGCGGGGGTGCATGTCGGCGAGCACAGCTTCCTTCAAGGGCGTCACGACGGCGCGTGCGTCATCGGCGACAAGACCTGGATCGGTCCGCGAGCCGTGCTCGACGCGCGTGATCTCAGGATCGGACGTGCCGTCGGCATAGCACCCGGCGTGCGCATCCTCTGCGCCAAGCACAGTGGTGAGCCGGGTGATATGCCGGTGATCGCCACCGGCCAGAAGACCGCCCGGGTCGTCATTGAGGACGGCGCCGACCTCGGCACCGGGGCGACGATCCTGCCAGGCGTCACCGTGGGGGCAGGGGCGATCGTTGGGGTGGGCGCCGTCGTGACGGCCGACGTGCCGCCCATGACGGTCGTTGCTGGCGTGCCCGCCCGTTCCTGCGGCCGCGCACGCCGCGGGACATGCAGCGATGAACGCCGGCGTCGATCTCGTCACCGGCGGCGCGGGGTTCATCGGGTCCGAACTTGTCGGATTGCTCGTCGCCGCTGGCCGCCGGGTTGTGGTCCTCGACGACCTTTCCGCTGGCCGGGCAGCGTACCTTGACGAGGTTCCCCGCGACCGCTGCACTCTGGTCCGCGGCACAATCTTGGATCGGGGTCTCGTCCAAACTCTGCTTGGTGAGAGCGAGCGGGTCTTCCATCTTGCCGCCCGCGGCCTGCGCCAGTCGATCCACGATCCGGAGCCGGTGCATGCGGTCAACGCGACCGGCACGCTCGTCCTCCTGGAGGCGGCCCGGCGCGCCAGGATCGAGCGCTTCATCCATGTCTCGTCGTCCGAGGTCTATGGACCGGCCCGGACGGCCCCGATGGACGAGACCCACCCGACGCATCCGACCACCCCCTACGGCGCCTCGAAGCTCGCGGGCGAGGCTTATGCGCGCGCCGCTTTCATCACGCATGGTCTGCCTGTCGTGGTTGTGCGGCCGTTCAACGTCTTCGGTCCGCGCTCGCATCACGAGGGCGCTTCGGGCGAAGTCATCCCGCGCTTCATGCTCCGGGCACTGGCGAAAAAGCCGCTGATCGTCTTCGGCGACGGGATACAAACCCGCGGGAGACGTTCAACATCGATCCCGCCGGGGGTCGCGGCCGCGATCGGCCCAAGAACCCGCGCCATCCTCGCCGTGCATCAGATGGGCATGCCGTGTGATCTGGCACGTCTGCTGCCGATCGCCGAAGCTCACGGCCTCTCCTTGATCGAGGACGGGGCCTGCGCCGCGGGAAGCGAGATCCGCCTGGCGGAGCGTTGGGAGAAGATCGGTCGGCCGCATGGTCTCATGGCCTGCTTCTCCTTTTATCCCCGCAAGCTCCTCACGACCGGGTGACGACCGCGGATGCGGACCTGGCGGCGCGCATGCGGCGCCTGCGCATCCACGGCATCGATATCGAGGCGGACGTCCGCCATCGCGCGGGCGTCGTCATCGAGCGCTACGTCGAGCCGGGCTTCAACATGCGCATCACCGACGTCCAGGCCGCGATCGGTCGCGTGCAGCTGACGCGGCTTCCCGGCATGGCGGCGCGCCGGCGCGCCCTCGCCGCGTCCTATGCCGCTGGCTGGAGCGACCCGTCCTGGACGCTGGATCAGGGTTGCTCCGCTGCATGGGAGCCCAGGTGAGACGAGTCGGTAGGCTGCCCTGGCGCTGGCCGGCGCGGCTTTCCCGGTTGACGGGCGCTGTGCTCGCGCCCGGCGCTACCGCGGCTCTTGCGCGGCTGCTCGAACGCTGGTTCAGTCCCTTGCGCGACGAAGCGGTCCTCGATGTCGGCTGCGGTTTCGCCCCGCGCTGGCCCTCCAGGAACCTCCTCGGCGTCGATCTCGACCCGCAGGCGGCGCGCTCCGTCAGCCGGTTCGCTCCCGCCGTGGCGGCGGATTCGTGTCAGCTTCCCTTCAACGACGGGTACTTCGCCGCCGCGCTGAGCGTCGGCCTTTTCCATCATCTCGACGCCGCCGCCGCATTGCGCACCCTGACCGAGATGCAGCGCGTGGTGCACGGGGATGGCTTGATCGTCGTGCTCGATGCCGTCCTGCCCGCCTCGCCGTGGCGCCGGCCCGCCGCGGCCGCGATCCGGACGCTCGACCGCGGCCGCCGGGTGCGGCCGCTCGGCGGCTTGCAGAGGCTTCTCGACCTGACCGGCGCATGGACGGTCGAGCGCATGGTTTACTCCGCGACCGGGCTCGAGGCTGCCGTCGCTGTCCACCGCACTGCCGCGGTAAAGGGTGCATGACCGGACGGAAGGGCAATCCCGCACCTGTATCCATCGCTCTCTTCGGGTACGGGCGCTGGGGTGAGAACCTTGCCGGGATCATCGCGGCCTCCGCCTCGTACCATTTTGCTGCGATCGTCGAGCCGGACGCTGATCGCCGCGCGCTCGCCCGGACGCACCATCCCGTCGTGAAGGTTCTTCGAGACGGCGCCGAACGCGTGGGGAATGAGTTTGTCGAAGCCGCATTCGTCGCGATCCCGCCGCTCTCGCTCGCTTCGACGGCGGATCGTGCGCTCATTGGAACTCTTCACGTCTTTGCCGAGAAGCCGGGCTTTTCGACGAGCCGGGCGACGGACATTGCCGCGCAGAGGGCCACGCAGGCCGGCTGCACGCGGATGTTCGATCACACCGACGTCCACAGTCCGGTGACGGTCGCGCTCGCATCGGCCTGGGAGCGGTCCGTCGCTGGCCGGCTGCGATCATGGCGTTCCATCAGAACGAACCGAGGGAACAGCCAGCCGGCACCGACGTGATGCGCGATCTGGCGATCCATGACCTGGCGTGCCTGGACTCTCTCTTGACGCAACGGCCGCTCGCCGTTTCCGCCACTGGCGAGAGGAGCCATGCGAGCAATGAGGTTTCCAGGGCCGTGATCAGCCTGCACTATCCCGACGGCCTGTGCGCCACCATCGAGGCCGACTGGCTCTCGCCGCGGCGCCAACGGCACACCGAGATCATCGGCGACCAGGGATCGCTGGTGCGGACCGAGGGCGAAGGCCTGACGTTCACGCCGGCAATTCCGGCGGCTTCCGTGACGGATTTCGTCCAAGCGCCCGAGATCCTGTGCCCTGCGCCCGTGCGCGACACGCCGGACGAGCCGTTGGCGCGTGCGGTCGCGCAGTTCGCCCGCCCCATACGCGGCGGTGCCGCGGTCACGACCGGTGCCGCGCAGTCCGGGCGCATCCTCGCCTGGATCGAGGCCGCCGAACGCTCGATCGACGCGGGTGGCCAGCCCGTTCCATTGCTTCTGTAATGGGCCCTTGGTCGTCAACTCCAAAGTGCATCCACTCGCCGGTTTCGTGCTTCTGCCCGTGATCGGCGCGAGGCCGTCACATGATGCTTCATGAGGGAGCCGGCGGAGCAATCTACCCAGCGTAGTCTCGGGATTGCTCCCGGCCACTGCAACGGAACCTGCCTTACCGTCTCCGCGTCCCGGCGAAGGGACCTCG
>JAABUK010008100.1_pt1 | contig 14863 bp, 23 predicted proteins | sample 5559141 | NCBI WGS metagenome assembly JAABUK01 (sample SAMN10711869, study PRJNA513367) | rock metagenome | isolation source: Antarctica rocks | place: Antarctica: Victoria Land, Pudding Butte nord | collected 2016-01-03
CCACCAAATAGGGTTCACTCTCTGGTGTGATTTGTGATTGGTGACATTTGTGTCCAGCAGCATATCTTCTGATTGTTGACAGTTTGCAGGGGCTGGTCTATGAAGGCCGCCCCACAGGGCGCCTCACACCGCAGAAGATGGAGTTTGCACGCTCTGCCTCCGAAGGTGATAAGGTGCCCAGTGGCGGCAGCCTGCTGGATGCGGTGCAGCAGCTGCAACCATCAGCCCTCATTGGGGCTGCTGCCAAGCAGAACGCCTTCACTGCTGACACAATCAAAGCCCTCACTAAGGTTGGCAATTTTGCCCCTTCTGCAAGGACATGGCTGCTGCATTTGCTATGATTACCATTTTGGGCCTGTCAGGTGCTCAAATTTCCAGGACTGTAAAGTACTGTGACATTCAGTAGCTGTGCAGAAGTAAGCATGTAGCATCCTTTGCAAGGCAGCATCTGGACTGCTTGAATAAACCACAGTCACAACAAGGTGGTGCTGCTACAGTTGTATATGCGGTTCCAAGCATGTGATGTACAGCACTCCACTCAACGTCTCGATCTTGCTGAAAAAGGATGCTGACACTGTTACCTTCCATCAGAACACAAGCTTGCTGAAGTGTCATAGTACCACCTGTCACCCTGTGGTGTCACATCATAGCTCTTTGTCACTGGACCTCTCTTTCAGAAGGCGTCTGTCAATAAGTACATCATCAACTTTGATGTACAGTGTCCACTGACCTAGAAGTTACTACATTGACAAAATGAGTATCTTCGTGACATTTTGCCCTTCCTGATTCACACTTAGGAAATGTGGTGACTAGGCTGCAGTGACTGCAGCATCATCACTTTGCACAGACGGTGACACCCCATTAATTCATCACCTTCCACGCACAGCTGACAAATGGGAGCAAGTAATAACACATGCATTGAGCTGTCAAGGGCTGAGTCATCAGAAACATGGCATGAAGCTCATGGCAATAGCTGCATTACTGTCGATGCGATCTGCCTATGCAATGCTCTGTTCAAAGGCACGGGATGGTGAACAAGGCTGATGATGCAGGGTGTGCAAAGCCGGTGGGGGCGGGGCAGCAGACCCATAGTGCTGGCCCTGTCCAACCCCTCTGAAGTGGCTGAGTGTACAGCTCAGCAGGCCTACAACTGGTCTGGAGGCAAAGCTGTATACGCCAGTGGTACTGCCTTTCCTCCCTTCCAAACTGAGGAAGGCATGAATGTTCCAGCACAAGCCAATAACTCTCTTATCTTTCCAGGTGGATTTACTTAAGCGCCCCATAGCATCCAGCTGCATACGCAGGATGAAAAGTCTACAGGCAAAAAATTGTCTCCGCTCTGCAGTTATAGATACATGTCTCGCTGTCTCTCTTGCAAAGCAAATGGAATCTGATGCATTTGGGCCACAGCAGCTGTTGTTGCCATGCAGCAGTTTTGTGACGTGTGGTTTTGCTGTGTGGCACAGGAGTTGGGTTGGGCTGCATAGCCGCAGGTGCCAAGCAGATCACATCTGACATCATGCTGGCAGCAGCCAAAGCAGCCGCTATCAAGCTCACAGCTGAGGAGCTTCAACAGCAGTCCATCTTGCCTGAAGTCAATCGCATCAGGTGAGGATGCAGATCAGCAACATTAGCCTGCTTTAGATTGCACAGCAGTGCTACTCAACGTTGACTACTGCGAACAGGATGGCTGCAGAGAGATAAAGTACAGGCGCCTCAATGCCAGAGGCTCAGCACTAAAGCTCATTGTATGTGTTGCAGTCAAGTAGGGCTGGGTGTGGCAGCGGCAGTTGCCTGCTGCATCAAGGCTACTCAGCATGCTGGCGAAGCTGCTACACAGGTCGCAGACTGTTTACCTGCAACATCAGATGTGCTTGCTGATAAGGACGCCTTCAGGAAAGCAGAACACTGCATTGCAGGGATGCAGTATAACCCTTTCTTCCCTCAATATGACTGACGACTTGAGCACATGTCAGCCAATGCTGCTGAGACAGCTGCTAGCTTTTCATTTCTAGCTCATCTGCAAATTGAACTAGATGGCAAATCGAAGTAGGTTATCAGACAATATGAATGATGCCTCATCACCAAACCTTCATCAAAATCAGTAAGTCGTCTATACAGTCATTGCAGGACGCAAGATATGCCACTGTCACGCTGCCTGGCTCTATGACACTATACCTTCCCCCACACACGATGTCAAGCACGTGTGATGCAAAGACGATCATTCACTGACTTACACTTCATGAGCGACAGCATGTTGAACAAAGTGAATTACGCTGGCAATGCTCAATATACTTCTTGTTGTATTTCTAACATTGCAAGTCGGCATGCGGAACTCAAGCAAAACAAATGCTAAGGTGAGACATGAATGGCTCCACTACCAACAACTATAGTGAACTCTTCAAAACAAGCTACATTGCAAAACCCCGTGATGCTTTCCATAGTTTCCACGGTGCGGCAATTTTGGAAACTGGGTGCGGCGGTGCGCGAACCCGGTGCGCGCACCCGTCGGCCGCGCGCACCAAGGCCTTGGTGCGGTAGTGTCGTCATTAGTCAACCGTAATTATCATGTAAAGCATGCAAAAGTCGCCGGAACTACCGTAACGACCGTACTTGCATGTTTGCAAAGTCCCGCCAGTATGCATAAAAGCGATCTTGCATTTTGCGACGTGCATGGCCCGATGGCGGCCCCTGGCACCTTGCAGGAGCTTGCACGTACACATGTAGAGGTGCTAGGCAAGGGTACAGGGTTTAGGGTTTATATATATTTAGGGTTTACCGCACCCACTAGGCGACCTGCCAAATTCCAGGTGCGGGGGTGCGCGTACCCGGTGCGGCAGGTGCGGATGGAAACTATGATGCTTTCTTCACTCATTGTCTTGGGACTTTCCTTGAAGACCCTTGTGCCAATGTGATACAGCTTATCATGCAAAGAAATGTTCAACAAGTTGTTGTGCAGATGTGAGCAGTGGCAGTACTGGTGCAGATATTGGTGAATAACCTCCGAAGCACACTGCAGTCCCCATTGCAATCAGCAAGCTTTGCACAGCCTGAAAAACCGTGCTGGCAAGGTGAAACTGGAATAGTGTATACATCCTTTATTTGGTTTCAGTGCACGCTGCCCAGTTCAACAACTTCACATCAGTGGGACGTTGAGCCATGAAGTGCTTCTTGTTGTGGATTGATGAACAGCTCCCTGCATTGACCGATGGTATCAATAGGGCTGTTCACGGCGTGACCAATGGTCTTAGGACTTGAAAAGATCTCGTAGTCATTGCCTCCCTGCAGCCAAGGGACATTGTCAGGTCAGCCTATGTCAGCGTTCTTCTCAAGAGTACTGCAAACACAATATACACAACACACATAAAGACACATGTTTTATGTGCGTTGCACACACGAGAGTGTACAGAGACACGCAGTGATGATTAGTTGCACACCTCATATGTCTTGTCTCCGAAGAAGTGGATCTCATTGTACTCCTTCTCAACATACTGTAAGCAGAAGGTCTTGTCCCATCCTTGAGGGAAGATATCAAAGCTGATCTGTCCCCCTATGGAGTATGTGAGCCCTAGGTGGCCAAACTTCTTCTTGAGGGCTTCAATGAATTTCTTCCTGAAAAAACAGGCATCTATGTTGTGCTCTACAGGCATATAATGACTATATATATATATATGTTTATTATTTTAGGGTTTAGCTTGTGGTAGCAGCCAGATGTTGCATAGGCGCAACTGCAGATACAGGCAAGATGCACCAATGCAGCAAGGACATTGTAGTTGCTGTTCTCACATTCCTCTTAACAAGGAGCCAGAGGCCGCAAAAGGCAGTACAAAACAGTGGGGAGGGGAGGGGGGTGAAGAAGTAGCTGGTGGTGGTACCTGATTCCAGCTCCTTGGTCAAACCTTTCAAACTCATCCCTCTCCTCTTGACTGCAGTTCCTGCCAATTGGGGAGACATTGAGCATGCCGTTTCTGAACTCAATAAAAGTGCCTCGTTTGATTGGAATGTCTAGGTCTGCTACATAATGCAGTATGTAGTTCAGCAGTTCTTTGAGCTTGTCTTCGCCTAGCCAGGTCTTCAAGCTCTCAGTGGCAAGGATCTTTCCCTCTTTGTAGGCCACCAGTCCGTTCTCAGCAAAAAAGAAATCGACCTGGTCCTTCGCTGCATTCGGGTCATGACCATGAGAGGTTTTCTGGCAAACTACAAGCAGACACTGAAGTGACAACGGCAGTGAGAGCACGCTATAAAGCATACCGTTGGCTCCTAATTGCTCGCAGATCTTCACCTCGTCTGATCCGCCCACAATACCAACTTTGACGTACTGCACAGAGAAAACGCAGCATAAGCGCGACGCTGCCCCGAGTTCGTGATCAGTCACAAGTCGAACGGACCTCGCGCAGTTCTTGGAGGAAGGCTAGAGTAGCTGGGTCGGCTGCCTACACGATCTTCAAAGTGTGAGCTGCAGCATGATCCCAGTCTGCGCGGACCGCCAGGTGCTTACCTTGCGAGCCACGGACAAAGTGCCATCGACATCAAAAAGAGCTATCGTCCGGTGACGGGTCCGATGCTCTACCTGCACCATGGTTGTGATACAGGAGCGCAGTCGGCGGGTGTCAATAGCCAGCAATGAATACGCTGCACTGTGTGTCTTGGTCAGACCAAAGGGTGCGCACTGCGGCAACGACATGGCGAAGAGGACGAAAGGGGACGCCATACAGGGCAACTAAATTGCACAGCTGAAGTAATGAGGCAACGGCCAACATGCTGCATATGGAATCCAGCAGAGTAAATTCGCATGTCATGGTACTCCAGAAAGTTCAAATTATGAGCATAAACTTCAAGGCTGTATTCGTAGACTATGTACACAGTGGGTGGTCTATAGCCTTAACTCAAAAATATGTGCAGTCCAGTTGCAAGACGGCAGACGAGTTTGAGCAAGGTATTTCCGTGGTGTTGCATGGATGAGTGATGAGTGGCAACTCAAAGAGCCATGCCTGACCTTTCCTTGATACAAAGGATTTCGAATACATGCCTGATCATGCGTAACCCTGTTGCAAGAGTGATTTTGATGCACTGATTCACCAGCCCTGTGCCGGCAGTGCTGAACATGACAGAAGAAGAGATCTCCAGCCCTTCCTGATCTCAGGAGTAAGATCAGAGTGAACTGATCAAGTAGCAGCAATGTGGTCACAATGTACCTCACAGTCACTCCATGCAGTTTGCGAACAGTTTCTTGGGACCATCATGCTAAGTGTATCTCAAAGGGTGATATGATGCCAAAACCACTTCCTGGTGCTCAATGTATGGCAAAACGCAGCCTAAGTAACAGTTCCAACAAGCAGTTGAATCATTGTAATAGTTTCAAAGAAAAAAGGAATAGAAAGCTCCCTTCCCATACTCTGAGGGATGATGACCTTCATTTGTACCCGACCTTTATCCATGTGATTGCACTATACTCACAAATCAGCATGTACATGCAAGCAAACACTACAGTTCACGCTACAAGCACATACTAGGTTGGCAGCAGCAACTCTGACTTGGGACCTTTGGCATATGGCAATAATTGACAACTGTTGAATCTAGGCACACTCATAATACTATGTCAATCAGCACTGCCAGCTGCAGCAATATGTTCGTGGCAGATGAGATCAGCCAAGCAACTCTTGCTCAAATGTAACCATCATCTGCATCATCTACAGTTGCCAGTATGGAACTGAAGACACAGACATCAACATCATTGGACGACTGCGTGCTTGCTTGTTGTGCCTCCTGCTTCTGTCGCCTCTTCTTCAGCATCTCAGCGTTGAAGTCATGGTGGAAGAAGTTGGTATGGCGACGGCAGTAGTTCCTCACCATCCACTTGTCATTGGGCCGCCGCGTCAGCACCTTGATCATCTTGTCGGCGTCTTCCCTCTCCTTGCGGACAGCTGCTGCCACAGCTTCAGCCACAGCCTTCTCTGCTTCAGCCCTGCTGATAAACTCATCAGCAGCATTCTCCTGCATCACAGGCAAAGCATTGAGCAACCTGCTTGCACACTGCAATACTTAGCTTACTTAGCTGCTAAAGCCATATCTGATTCAGCAGTAACAGTAAGCACCATGTGTGCAATAAATGCAACTTCACATGCAGTCACAGAAGCAGGCAGCACAGTACAGCAATCCAAGTCACATATACATTGTCCAGTAAGCAGAGGAGGAAACACAAACCTGAGGCGCATTGTATGCAGGCTCTGCAGGGTTGGTTGCCTCAGGAGATGCTGAGAGGGAAGTGTGACTTGAGACAGGTGAGGGTGATAACTGCTGTACAGCTGCAGGTGACACATCAGAGGTGTACAGGCGCTGCTGACTCAGCTGACCGACACCCAGCAAAACCACATCCCGGCTGTTGCTGCCAATTCTAGCTGGCTGGGGCTCATCGCTCCACACAACAATGTCATTCTCCACAGGTATCGGCATGAGCGCCCACTGGTTCATAATCCTGCTAATGCTGCGCTTGAGTTGTAAACAGGCATTTGGGAGAGCGTGAGCCTCAGCTAGGAGCACCAGTGTGTCCTCAAGGCATGGTGACGTGGCCACAGGGACCATCCTTGCAGTCTGGAGCACGACCTCTATGTGAGGAAGAAGCTTGGCTAGTTGCTGCGTAGCACAGGCTGCATGGATGAGGTCACCCATGTTGTACTTGCAGCTGACGATGTTTGTGTTGAGACCAGAGCTGCCTCTGAAAGGCCACACGCCAAGCACGTCTGCATTTGCTGCGTGCTGCAGAGCTGCGCTGAACTCTGCCCAGTCCACCTGAGCTGACTCACCCTCATGCAAGACAGCCACCATTCTGCCATAGATCTTCTGAACTGTCTGCTCTTGCTCCTGCATGCAGTCACTGTCTCAGTACAACCTCAACTGCAGTGCTGGGCCCAAAAAGTGTTCCTTCACGGTAAGCAGCCGTATATCACCATTACAGACAAAGCAGTCAGGCGAATTCAACGCATTTCGAGAACCTACCATCGTTGCCTGGATGAGCGGACGGTTCTCGTCCTGGTAGTCTATTGGGACACCAGCAGCATAGTGAGCCAATCTTGAAGCCTCCTCATAGAAACTGTCATCCAAAGCGTTTGCAGTGGATGGAGAGCGTCTGGTAGTCAAGGCAGACTGATGCTTGGATTTTTGGCGAGTACCAAACTTCACCTGCATAGCGAGCAGTGCAACATGACACTTTATCCAGATTACTGAATGATGCCGTGGCAGCGATTTGCATACCTTTGGCTGCACACCGTACGCATCACTGAAATACCTAACCACATAGCGCGATAGACTATACGGCATGCATATCAGAGCACGTGCGGGTTACCTTGAAGACTGTTCTGTTATTGGACGGTCTTTCGAAAACGGCACCTTTGACCTTCCGAAAGCCAGAGGCAAGAGCGCTGCGAAAGCCCATCATGCAGTGATACAGGAACAAAAAACAGCCAGAAGCACTGGCGGGATGTCAGCCGTGTCCGCAAGCATGCCACTGCTCAGTGAACAGAGCTCGTGCACACCGGAATCCAGCTCGGAATCCCAATCCCGGGCCAGATACCAAACTAACCCCGGTCCATGCGTACGTGGTGTCCTGAGTGGTATGAATTCTATGACCGAATTCTCGCAAGGATACACTGGTTTCCTTGGTAGATTGGATCTCAGATACATGTCCCCAAGGATACACTGGTTTGCAGAGCCTAAAGAATGCGTGGATCATGTCGTGGTACAGATCAGCCTAGCTGGGCTGGCATACAATCAAGCTCAACAATTTGGCCATGTCAGTCACAGTGCCCATATCTTGCAGGCCACCTCTCAGTTTGCTTTGCCAGTCAGGGGGGCCAGGATGTAAACATTTGCGCAGGTCAGAAATATATCATGGCAAAACTGAGTTTGTCTGTTACTGCGCTGACGCATATCTGTGTCAGAAATCTTTGCAACCATTGCAGTGCACAGCTTTGAGCCTTGACCCAAAATTAAGACACCACAGCAAACATCTGTCTTTGTAGTGGTGCTTGCACTGCATGAAATTCTTTCTAGCTGACCTCCCTCAAACTTTCGGACATCGATGATCAAAAGTGCGCAAGAAAGTGTAATCTGGACCAAGTCATCCTTGCTGCAGTGCCTGTCTTTACAGCAAGAAGCCAGTCAACTGTTTCAGCAACTTCTCTGAATGCGCATGCGCAGACATCTTTTAGCCTGGTGAAGCGAATGATCAGGGAGGCACAAGCGCCGGCTTTTCAAGGGGCAAATGAGCTGCAAGCCTACCTGCAAGTGGTAATGGGCTTCACAGAGGGGCACAAAGAGGTGACTGACAAGTGGAGTGAGTACCCCCATAGAAACAAGATTCTGGGCAGAAGCAACACACACAAAGAAAATGAGGGAAACGGCAGCTCTGTTCCTCACTTCTGATTGAAATCAAGTTTTGTACACTTTTGGCATGCCTCAAGTCACCGTGACAGCAATCAGCATAATGCTGAATGTAAAACACCAAGACAGCAATGTGTCACCATGCAGAACTTGTGTCCACAGAACCTGTGCTACAAGCACTCAGTTCTTCAGATCCAGGCGTTTTCCCAGGCTCTGCAAACCAGGGCATCCCTAGGAGAGTGCATCTGAGATCCAATCTGTCAAGAAAGTACTCGGTCTCTGCAGCCTGAATTTTCCAACACCATTCCCAACAGTACTTAACAGCCGGTGATGATGCACAAATGTTCATGACTCCGAGAGGCAACTGCAAGGCTCAAAGGCTTTCTCAAGATTGGGCCTCATGCTGTTGTCTTGTCCTCACGCAATGGCTTACAGTCCTGGCGGAAGCAGATCCCCAGGGAGAGCTTCAGCAATGCCTCTGACATCAATTGGTATTTGCACTATGGATTTCAGCGGCTGTTGCATCTTAGCTTGGGCTGTCCAAGTGGCTGGCCAGGGACCGCCTCCTGTCTCCAGAGCCCCACTGGTAGAGCTGGTGTCAAGCACAGGGCCGCCTTCACGTTGGCCATGCTTGTCCAGCCGCCACAGCTGAAGCCTTACCTGCACATAAGCTGTAAATGCTAGACAAGAGATCTCAAGTCAAATCAAGCTGTCACATCAAGCAGCCTGTATGATGAACACAATGCACTGAACATTAAGATTTCATGCTGTTGGGAACCGACAAAATTACAGGGTGAGGTTGCAGTCCACACGACTGGAGGGACAGCGCTGTGTCACCAGAGATACTGCAGCACCTGATGAGCCGACCTGAAACACATTGATGTCTCAGGACAGTCTACAAGCTGCCACAATCCATGTAACAGATCAGCCTGCATGTGCTCAGGCAGAGCATGAGGTGATACAATCTGGGATGGCGCGTGATGCAAAGGTATGCGCAGTTGTTGTGCATTGCTACCTTGCCAAGGAAGGTGTCTTGGCAGAGGGGGATGAGGCCTTGCTTCTCTGTGGGTGCCCTCAACACAGTGCCATCATCAGGACCAGCTGTGGCTTCTATGCAAGCTTCATACGACTCACCCTTTGCCCAGGCCTGCAAGTCACACATTTCAGGCTTGAGGGGCACAGACAAACACCTGGATCTGATTCAGCAATCACATGCAGCGCATGCAAAAGCCAGCTTGACATGCAGGCTCACACGCAGACATACATGATGCAGATGAACGAGTGTTGGTTCGAGTTTGGTGGCAGCGACAGTGACATCACAGCTGTTGACTGTAGCAAAAACCTTCAGGAGTCTTGGTGGGCCTCACCTTCCATTGGCCCCAGGGCGCTATCTCCCAGCTGACTGCAGCAGTCCAGGGGACAAGCTCAATGAACTTGCCCTGCCAGTGGATGCCAATCAACCCAACATCTTCTTCTACGCCAGGTATGTTCAAAATACCACGCCGAGCCCCTGCGGCACAACCAAAGGAGGTTTGTGACTCTGTGCAAGCTGCCATTTGGCAGCAGCGGCGCACAGCAGGATCCTAAACAGCAGTGCTGAGCCAGCACAGCAGGATCCTAAACAGCAACGCTGAGCCAGGACATCATACGCAAAGTGCACCAGACACATAGACCTGTGCTCAGCTGAATTTGACTGCAGCCAAAAGCAATTCTTGCAAGTTTGTCAAAAAATGCCTTATTGCTTGGTGACAGTGCCCTTATATGACCTGCTGCATGCAGGTGTAGCCATGTACGCCGTGCAATGAGCTGCTGGGGCATGTTGTCTGGCCACGTCTCACACCTTCATAGCTTACCAACTGTGGTGAGCGCCACATCTGGGTTGTCAAAGGTGTTGCAGACGACCCACCACCACTTGCTAGGAAACCTGCCGCCCCAGTTCTTCTCGGAGTAAGATGGTGCATCATGGAAGTCGTAGCGCTTGCCATCACACTCTATCCAGCCAGTGGACAGGCCATGCGCCATCAAGACCTGCAATACAGACAAGAGCTAAGGGTATGTGGATATAGACAAACACAAATAATTGTCTGTTTATGCAACAGACTGGTATGACACATTCACACATGATGCACTTGCAGCTTATCACCCCCACAGTCAGCTAGGATGGCATGTGGAAGTTTGCAAACACCATTCTGCAGTCCACAACCATGAACATTTGCGGATAGATGTCAGAACAGCACAAATGAATTGTTCTCATACTGGAGATTGTCACAGGAAGGAAGCAAACCTGCCAGTGAGGCTCAAAGACTGGCATGGCAGCCAGCCAGCCTGCTGTGGATTTTTGGTCTGCACCTGTGTCGCCCCACCCATAAATTGGCCGTGTGCTGTAAGCCCACTTGACAGACTTCACTGTTGGTGGCAAATTACCAGCTGCACTGGAGTCATCAGACTCTAGGGTGCCTGCATACATCAGCACGCTATCCTGGTATACTGCTGCGCAACTCTGTCTTGCCTGATTGATCAATCCCAATTGCTCATATGTCTCAACCCCAGTATGTCTTTTTGATGGTTTGGTCGTTTCAGTATGTAGCAATAGCTGATTGATTGACAACATGAAAACTAGGAGCATGGGCCAACCTTGATGCCATGTTAGGGCTGCTTGGTAGCCTTGCTCTACTGTCCTTGTAAACCTGTCCTGCAGCAACTAGACCTTGGTAGCCATGCTACAAAAGGATGCAGAAGACAAAGAAATGGATGCCATGGTATCCTCACCCCATCCAGCAGCTCTCTAGGTACAGCGCCTGTCTTGCCTTTGAAACAGGCACCCAGCACAAGTTCATGTCTGTCTGCCCAAAAGATGCGTGTATTGTCAGTGTGCTGCACCAAGTAAGCTTTGTCTGGACCCATCACCTGCAGCCAGTAAACTCGGTCCATGCTTACTAGTGAGTCTGAACATGCCTTCTCTCAGCATAGGCATGGCAAAACTGCAGCAATAATATCAGAACAAGTACTAATGCACGTTTGCTGACCTGCGCTCCACAGCCACGGAATTTGCTGTCGCCTGCTGGATCCTCTATGCTGTACATCCAAGCAAAGCTCTGCCCTTCACCTGGCAAAGTCACCTGAGAAAGCATTGGAATCAGGCACAACAGTTTCAGTGCTTCTTTGATGTGTACTTTGGTATGTGTACTTTGGTATGTGTGACAGCCAAAAGTATGGCTCGTATCTCAGCACACTGACCTTGAAGTACCACCCTTCAAAGAAGCGTCGCTTGGCTCCATTGTAGTGATAGCCGCTGTGCGGAGTGCTGACCTCGGTCATATTTGCATCAGAAGCAGCACTCAAAGCCTGTCTACGTGAACAAGCACGCTGTTGTTTCAGTGGATTTCTGCCGAAGGTTGATGGTATGGTTTGGTGTTGTCGCCGGCGCTGCTGACACACATGAGCTTGCCAACAGACATGTCCAGGAGTCAGCGAGCAGGGTGAGGTGGTGGTTGGCATGCCTAAGGCGATCAATCACTTAAGTGCTTGCAGGCTACCTTGGACACGCGCCAAACGCTGCAAACAAGACATGACGAATGCACAGGTGATAATTGGCAGCTGCAAGAGGTGTCTACACAACAAATCAGACAAAAGCTGACCTCAATGTTGCATGCACACCTGGATGTTGTGAATGTAAACGGGAATTTGACTTAGCTGTTTGGTTTAAGCTAATAGCTTGCCGTTACAACGTTGATAACACTCTGCGTGGGAATGCCAATGCTCTTGAGGTGCTGCAGTACTTGAAGCTCTAGCTATTGTTGCCTGCGGGGTAGCTCTCACCTACGCCTGACATAAGATCAGAAAAAAATAGTGTTGCCCGGCGCATGGCATATACGCGCTTCGGGCTGCGGCAGGCTGTGATCGAATGTCAATCTCGTAGTCTAGACAAGTGGATCGAGTGTTACAGTCAGAGGCGATGCCCCACTTCCACTGTCACGGAGATGCAAACTGGTTCATCGAGCGTTATTTCAAGGACTGCATCTACAAGTAAGAGAGTGTGTGTGTGTGTGCTCGGTCGTTGTTTGAGCCCGAAAAGCCAGAAATGGAGTTTGTCTGTTGCAGTGCGCGTGATCTCGCTGGTTTTACCTTCGGCATGGCTTCAATACTCTGTTGGATAGTAGCACAAGTGCCCCAATTTATTACGAATATCAAGCGTCAGCGAGCAGACGCTCTCAGTCCCTGGTTTCTTGCAGAGTGGCTTTTGGTAAGCATATAGCTGCAGTGATGATAAATTTGGTGCACACGTATCAATACTCCAATTCAAAGTCACATAATGTGCGCAGGGTGACACTTGCAACCTTATAGGATGCTTGATGACCGGCAATCAGCTTGCCACTGTAACATATACAGCTACGTAAGACCCGCCAGCTGCCTCTGCGTTTGCTTACTGCTCACAGCCCATGAACAAGGTCACCACAAACTTGCTGTATGACTGCAGATATTTCATTTTTGCGGACACCTGCCTGATAACGCAGTACATTTACTTTCAGACACTACAACATCGCAGAGAGCGGCTACTGAGCATACCACGGCAGCGGCTGAGCCCTGATGACCCCTTGTACAGGCATGCTGTCAGGCGACCAGCATCTGTTGATGAGGTACTCAGCATCCCATGACAGATGTCTTATTTCAGGATTTAGGCACAAATGTTGGCACATGCAGAGTCTGCATTGCAGACATCCCTGTGGTGGTGAGTGGCATTGGTACTCATGTTGCAATGAAATAACATCAAGCAGACAGCATTGACATATCCTGTCAGCCATAAATATGCTGCAGCAAGTTGCCTGCATGTCAAGTGAAGTTTGGAGGCCCCTCTCCCACGGTCAGCGATCTTCGTGAAACATTGCAGGAGAGGGGATCAATCTTGCTGCCTCAACAGAGCAGCACAAGCAGCAGGAGCGCTGGCAAAGCTCCCAGGTGCGCCTGCCCTGCCAACACTTTCCAACAGACTGTGCTTGTGAAGCTCTGCTGCTTGCTGGCTTCAGCCGTTCATACAAGTGTCAGCCTTGCAGCTGAAGCATGGCTGTCAGCACATTGGGCATAGCGGCTTGTCAAACATCTCATGTCTATGCAGCTGCCACAGTGACAATTCTAAACGAAGCATGCAACCATTTGAAATAGCCATTAGAAAGCTTGTGCTGGTGCCTGGGCTTGATATGCTACTGGCATGCAGGGTGCTGGCGTGTCTAGCAGTGATGCTGGTGCTACAAACACAGTGGCCTATACAGCAACACAGCCTGCTGCCAGATCAACAGTGGCAAGGTAGCATCATGGGCCAAGGCAGCAGCCGCCACCTAATGGCTGTAGATGCTTTGGCTCCTGCAATGTCACAAGGGGCCCTAGGTGGAGGAGGCAAAGCTGGCCGGCCTGACTGGGTCAGGTGCACCCTTGCCACCCTTGGCACTCATGCTTTGTTGCAAGCCTGTTTTGATGTTGGGCAGCATGTGACACTTACATGGGATTGGTAGTGGTCTAAAGGGATTACACAGTGGCCAATTGCAAGTTTCCAGCCGTCAGAGCACAGACATCACATGGCCAGTGATCAGCATTTGGCAAAGTGTTGACGCAAGCTCAACAAAAAGCTGTTTCACAATGTGGACACTTCAAACCCCCGTGTTAAGAATGCAAAGCATTGCAAGAAGGCAGTGTACATCCTTTGAGCATTGCACTCAAGATTATTGGGTACGCACTTTTGCTGCTGGCATGTCAAACACTTACACAGATGGTAGGATTTTGTACATCAGTAAAGATCAAAAAGATTTGTGAGATACATCGATTGATGTGAACCTGTGCCAGTCTTTGCTCTTGTATCAGCCAGGTAGGTTTCAGGTATGCCTCATCCCCATTATGAAGGCCAGACAGCAGACTTATGCTTGCGGGATACATACTGCAGCTGATAAGAAGTTGAGTGCCTGCTGCTGCAGGACGGTTGGGACTGTCATTGGGTGGTCCTCATCTGGCTTCTACCTGGGCTCCCGCCTCTCGCAAATCTGGAAGAACCACAGCAGGCAATCAGCAGAAGGCTTGTCCCTGGCTATGTTTGCCTGTGCCATCACAGCCAATGTCTGCTACGGTTTGGGGATCTTGATACGTGCATACTCCTGGGCTGTGGTGCGCTCCAGCGCCCCCTGGATCCTGGGCAGCCTTGGCACTGTCTCCCTCGACCTTGTCATCTTTACACAGGTGCCTCACTGTCACACTTCTCATATGACTTTCACTGCTAGATTGGATCTCAGATACACTTTCCCAAGGATACGTCAATTTGCAGAGCTTGGTAAAGTGCCTGGATCATACAGGTATTGTATCGGATACAGTATGCAGTCCATATGACTTTGGCATAACAGTGTGCAGTTTCTGCAGTTGTTGAACTTGTCACCAGAATGGCAGACTCCTGTGATGGCAAGCATCACATACAGTTGGCTTCTAAGGAAAATTGAAAGCCTGT
>JAABUK010008103.1_pt1 | contig 14862 bp, 13 predicted proteins | sample 5559141 | NCBI WGS metagenome assembly JAABUK01 (sample SAMN10711869, study PRJNA513367) | rock metagenome | isolation source: Antarctica rocks | place: Antarctica: Victoria Land, Pudding Butte nord | collected 2016-01-03
CTAGGCAGACGTCGATCTGGACGACGCGGTGCGCTCGGACACCCGCGCATCATTGTCGTCCGTTGTTGGCTCGTCGTTGGGCGGCCAGGCCACGGATGCCGCCACGCATTCGGGGCGGACCCAAGCCCGAGATCAATACGTGAGGAAATATGCACAGCACGCTCACGTTGTGACGGTGAGTGCCTCGACCTGACGCTCAACCCTCCCGGCCAGCTTTTTCGGCGGGCGGCCCCATGATCGCCGACATCACTGCCCGTCGGCCGTCGCGAGCGGCGACCCGCAGGATCGTCGCCGTCGCTGCCCCGGGGTGAGGGTCACGACCACGGCGATGATCAGAAACTCGGTAAGTGATCGCACGGCTGACGCTACGGGCGCGCGGGTACTCGTGCCACGAGTTTGCACCCAACCGCACGGCGGCCAGATCGAGGACCGCGCGGCGCCCGGCCAACAGATGAAGCGAGGTCCCCAGATGCCTTGCCTGTGCGGTGACCGGGACGGCGAGGTCTGGATCAGTCAGGGCTGCTGGCGGCGCTGAGACGTCCGGCAAGCTCGCGCATGCCGCGCGCGACGCACTGGCCGATCACCCCTTGTGGGAGCGCGAGTTCATGGGCCACCTGGGCCTGGGTGAGGCCGCGCCAATAGATCAACCGCAGTGCGGTCCGATCCACGCGTTCCAGGTCACACAGTGCATGCAGGATCTCCACATATGACATCACCTGGGCCGAGCGTCCCCGGTCACCAGCGACCGGGGACGCCCGCTGCCGGTCCATCAGCCGGCCGCGCCGGCAGACGCTCCCGATCGGGTCACCGACGACGATGAGGCAGACGGGTCAGCTCAGGGTCCAGCGGTGAGCCAAGCACGCTGACGGTGACCGCGAAGGATGCGCTCGATGCGGCTGAACGCGTTGACGATGCGGCGCGCACGGACCAGAGTGGAGATCGTGATCCTCGATAGTGCCGCGCTCCCACCAACCCGCTGTGGGGAAGTCGAGCGCAGGATGAATGCGGTCATCAAGGTCGGTGAGTTGGCGGTGGCGGCGATCGAGCGGCAGAAGTGGCTGGATGCTCCCGGCTACAAGCTCGAGCACGGCCTCGCGCTGGTCTTCACCACACTCGGGCGCAGAGGTCGAGGGTTGCAGGACCTTCTGCACGGCACCTGGCTCGGGCACCCGCTACACCCGGCCCTCACCGACGTGCCGCTTGGCGCCTGGACCGCAGCCGTCGTCCTCGACGCTGCGGACTCCGTGTCCAGGAGACCCGACGGCTGGCGACAAGCTGCGCAGCTCGCCGTCGGAATCGGTGTGCTCGGCGGTGTCGGCGCGGCGCTCACGGGGCTGACTGACTGGCAGCACACCCACGACGAAGGCCGCCGGTCCGGGCTGGTGCACGGGCTGCTGAACTCGGCCGCGCTCGGACTGAACACCCTGTCTTGGCGGCAGCGCAGAAACGGCCGACACACCGGCGCCCGGCACACCAGCGCACTGGGCTACTGCCTCGTCCTGGCCAGCAGCTATCTGGGAGGGAACCTGGTCTTCGGCCACCGCATCGGTGTCGACCACTCCCAGCAAGCCTCGGGCCCGACCGGCTTCGTCGCGGTCATGCCCGAGGTCGACCTAGCCGAGGACCTCCCGCACCACATCGACTGTGACGGCGTCGACATCGTGCTCATCCGCCATACCGGTCGCATCTATGCGGTCGGCGGGCAGTGCACACATCTGGGAGCGCCCATGTCGCAAGGCTGGCTCTACCGCGGCGAGCTGGTATGCCCCTGGCACGGCTCACGCTTCAATCCGGACAGCGGCTGCGCAACCACCGGCCCCGCCACCGCGCCGTTGACCCGCTACGACGTCCGGATAGCAGCCGGCCAGATCGAAGTCCGCCACGCCGCCGCACCGGCCATGGCAGCCGGAGCGCCCCGATGAAAGCCGATGACCTGCTCATCGAGGACCACGGCGTGATCCGGGAACTGCTGCACGAGCTGGAGCAGAGCCAGCCCCACCAGGCTGAGCACCGAAGCCAGCTCCTGGACCGCCTGCTCAGCGTGCTCGACGTCCACGTCCAAATTGAGAACGATCTGTTCTACCCGGCGATCCGCGACGTCAGTCCACTGTTCGCGATCGCGCACGCCGAGCACCGCCAAGTCGATGACCAACTCGCCGTCGTCTTTCGCACCGATCCCGCAAGCGAAGACTTTCATACCGAGGTAGCGATGCTGGCTGCGACGGTCGAGCATCACGCCAGCGAGGAAGAACGAGAGATGTTCCCCCAAGCCCATGCTCTCGGCGAAAGCGAGCTGGAATCCCTCGGCCAGCGCATGCAGCACCGCAGGCAGCACCTACGCGATTCATCGGTGACCCGAGCCCGGCTACGGATCAAACGGGAAACCCTGCGACACCTCTGACAAAGCCGCACCCGGAACGCCTTGGTGCTCAGCCCGCCCCGGGACCGGCCGATGTCATGATCGCCGGGTTCCCCCGACCGAGATCTGGATTCTTGTCATTCGGTAGCGCCCCCTGTGCGACGACGGCTGCGCCGAGGACCCCGCAGCACACGTCGCGTGCTGATGAGCGCGAGCGATGGTGGAGTCCACCGACACAGACCACTCCAACTCCCCGACCGCGTCGGCGTCGGCGAGGACCTCAGTGAGCACTCGGTCGAACGTGCCGTCGATCGACCACGTCTGAAAGCGGCGATGCACCGTCTGCCACGCCCCGAAATCAGCAGGCAGATCACGCCACGGAACCCCAGTCCGCGCCCGATAGATCATGCCCTCCACCACCGGACGGTGCGGCCGCGACGCCCCTGCCCATCGCCTTCTTCACCGGCGGCAACAACGGCTCGATCCGAGCCCACGCCTCATCCGACAACACCGCTCCGCGCGTCACCGCTCGACCATCCCAGCCAACGCAGTCAAAACATTTGAGACACGCCCTAGTAGCCGCGCCGCAGTAAACACCGCAGCAGCCCACACCGCCGCCGCAGACCCTGAACCGCCGCAAACCCTGAACCGCGCCGCAAACCCTGAACCCGCAACGGCCCTGACACGGCCTCAGTACGGCGGGTAGGGCACCGCCGGCCAGTCGGTCGGCGGCATCGGGAAGCACTGCCGGCTCAGCAGCCGCTGCACCCGCCGCTTGGTGGCGCGCACCTCGGCAGTGGTCAGCAGCCGCGACAGCTGCTCACCGAGTTCACCCTGCAACTGCTCGGCAAGCCGGTGCAGGACGTCGAGCCCGTCCTGCGGGATCGGGTCACCGGCCCACTGCCACAGCACCGTCCGCAGCTTGTTCTCGGTGGCGAAGCTGACCCCGTGATCGATCCCGAACACGTGCAGTTCCTCATCGTGCAGGCTGCTTCCGGTCACCGGTAGCAGGTGCGAGACCTTGCGGTCGGAGTTGTTCACCACCGCATCCAGCAGCGCCATCCGCTGCAGCGCGGGCACCTCGCCGGAGTTGATTGCCTCGACGATGTCGAAGGATTCGTCGTGGGCGATCCACAGCTGCACCATGCCGGTGCCCATCGGTCCCTCGCGCAGGATGGTCGGCGGCACCGGCTCCCAGCCGGTGGCGGCCGCGACCAGATAGGTCGCCACCTCGCGCTCGGCGAGGGTGCCGTCCGGGAAGTCCCACAACGGGCGCTCACCCGACACCGGCTTGTAAACACAGGCCGCGGCCACCCCGTCCAGCTCGATGCCGCAGTACAGGGTGGCATTCGAGGCGGTGGTGATCCGGCCCTGGAGGTTCAGCTCGCCGCGTTCGAGCAGCACCAGTGCGTCGAGCGCCGGCATGGCCACCGGCGGCGTCAGCTCACTCACTCGACCCCAGCTGCACCTGCCGGTGGTAGCCGTTGCTGCGGGGGCAAACATGACCGGCCGGATCCAGTGGCTGGTTGCACAGCGGGCAGGGCGGCCTGCCGGCCGAGATCACCCGGCGGGCCCGCTCGACGAAGTCGACCGCCGCCTGGTGAGCCAGCCGCACCCGCAGCGCGTCCGGACCCTCGTCGGTGTCTTCGAGCAGGCTCGCCTCGGCCTCTTCGGCCGATTCGGCGGGCGCCTGCGCTTCGACCACGATCAAGCCGGATTCGGTGTCGTAGGCCAGCCCCATGGCCGCCACCCGGAACTCCTCGTCGATCGGGTTCTCCAGCGGCTCGGTGTCCGGGGCGACCGCCTCGGGCAGCTCGAAACCGCTGCGGGTCGCGACCTCGCCGAGCAGCTGTTCCATCCGCTCGGCAAGCACCAGCACCTGCGACTTCTCCAGCGCGACACTGACGATCCGGCTCTGATCCGCAGCCTGCAGGAAGAACACCCGTTCACCGGGCTGGCCGACGGTGCCGACGACGAAGCGTCGCGGCTGGTCGAAGAAGAAGAACTGGCGGCTCATTGCAACCAGCCTAGACGGCGCCCGCTCCGGCGCCACCTCCGACGGTCGCGTCCGAGGAGGCTGCCCGGCGCCTGCGGCCGCCCCGCTTCGGCGGTGCCGGCACGAACCGGCCGAGGTCGCCGCTGGTGTCGTTGGTGACCAGCACGAACGGCCGGCCGGCGGTGTAGCGGATCGCCGAAACCGAGCACGGATCGACCACCAGCCGCTGGAACAGGTCCAGATGCAGGCCGAGCGCGTCGGCCAGAATGGCCTTGATCACGTCCCCATGACTGCAGGCCACCCACAGCGTGTCCGGGCCGTTGGCCGCCGCCAGTTCGGCGTCGATTCCGCGGACGGCGCGGACCGCCCGCTCGGACATCGCCGCCATCGACTCGCCGCCGGGAAAGGTCACTCCGGACGGGTGGGCCTGCACCGCCGGCCATAGCGGGTCCTTGGCCAGCGACTTGATCTCGCGGCCGGTCCAGTCGCCGTAGTCGCACTCCAGCAGGCGCCGCTCCGATCGGGGGGTCAGCGTCCGGCCGGCGGCCTTCTGCGCCCGGGTCACCGCCCGCGCGGTCTCTGCGCAGCGCTCCAGCGGGCTGGTGACCACCGCGGCCAGCGGCAGCGGCGCGAGCCGGTCGGCGACCACCGCTGCCTGCGCCTGGCCGCGTTCGTCCAGATGCACGGCGGGCGTCCGGCCGGCCAGCACCGGGCCGGTCATCGCCGTCAGGCCGTGGCGCAGCAGTAGAACAGTGGGCACGGTAGCCGCCTAGGTCGCAGAGAGGGCGCCGCCGGCGAGCAGCCCGAGCAGCAGTACGCCCAGCGCGATCCGGTAGCCGATGAAGACGAAGGTGGAGTGCCGCGAGACGTAGCGCAGCAACCAGGCGATCGAGGCCAGCCCGACCGCGAACGAGATCACCGTGGCCACGATCGTGACGCCCATTCCCGGCGCGCCCTTCTCGCCGATGTCCTTGGCCTCGAAGAGCCCGGAGGCCACCACCGCCGGAACCGACAGCAGAAACGAGAACCGGGCCGCGGTAACCCGGTCCAAGCCCCGGAACAGGCCCGCGGTGATCGTCGCGCCCGAACGCGACACGCCGGGGACCAGCGCCAGGGACTGGGCGGCGCCAACCACCAGGGCGTCCCGGGTGGTGATGTCCTCCTCCGTCCGGGTCTGGCGGCCGGAGCGTTCGGCGACCCCCAGCACCAGGGCGAGCGCGATCAACGCGCTGGCGATCACCCACAGGTTGCGGGCGCCGGAAGTGATCTGGTTCTTGAAGATCAGGCCCAGCACGCCCACCGGGATGGTGGCCAGGATCAGGTACCAGCCCATCCGGTACTCCAGCGTGCCGCGAACTGTCCGGTCGACCAGGCCGCGGCACCAGGCAACCGCCACGTGCAGCAGCTCGCGCCAGAAGAACAGCACCACGGCGACCATCGTGCCCAGCTGGATGACGGCAGTGAAGGCGGTGAAGCCGGCCTGGTTGACGCCCGGGTTCATCCAGGCCTGCAGGATCCGCAGGTGCGCGGTCGATGAGATCGGCAGGAACTCGGTCAGTCCCTGCACGACCCCGTACAGCGCCGCCTGCAGCGGTGAGACCCCGGCGCTCACGAGGCGAGGCCGGCGTCGCGCAGCGCGTCCGCGGCCACCCGAAGGCTGGTCAACCGTTCGTCCAGGGTGGCGGCGTAGGGCATCAGGTTCAGGGTGGTGACGCCGGCCGCGGCGAAGTCGGCCATCCGCTTGGCGATCCGCGCCGGTGACCCGATCACCGAGGTGGAATCGACAAACTCGAACGGAACCGCCGCCGCGGCGCCCTCGTAGTCGCGGGCCAGATACCGCCGCTGGATCTCGGCCGCCTCGTCCTGGTATCCCATCCGGGCTGCCAGCTGGTTGTAGAAGTTGACGTCCTTGCTGCCCATGCCGCCGAGATAGAGCGCGGCGTAGTTGCGGATCGGCTCGGCGAGCGCCTGCAGGTCGTCCTGGCCGTCGGCGCCGACCACCAGCGGCGCGCTGGCCACCACGTCGAAGCCGTCCAGATCCTTGCCGACCTTGGCGCGGCCGGCCGAGATCAGCGCGAGCTGCTCCGCGGCGAAGTCGGTGGAGAAGAAGATCGCCAGCCAGCCGTCGGCGATCTCGCCGGTCAGCTGCAGGTTCTTGGGCCCGACCGAGGCCAGGTAGATCGGGATGTGCTCGCGCACCGGGTGCACCGTCAGCTGTAGCGCCTTGCCGGGGCCGTCCGGCAGCGGCAGCGTGTAGTGCTGGCCCTCGTAGCGCACCCGCTGGCGGGTGAGCGCCAGCTTGACGATGTCGACGTACTCGCGGGTGCGGGCCAGCGGTTGAGAGAACCGGACGCCGTGCCAGCCCTCGGACACCTGCGGACCGGAGACGCCCAGCCCTAGCCGGAACCGCCCGCCGGACAGCGTGTCCAGCGTCGCGGCCGTCATCGCGGTCATCGCGGGGCTGCGGGCCGGGATCTGCAGGATCGAGCTGCCGAGGCCGATCTGCTCGGTCTGCGCGGCGGCCCAGGCGCACGAGTAGCCCAGCGCGTCGGCCTCCCGGGCGAGCGCGAGGTTGTCGGCATCGTTGCCCATGCCCCAGTAGCCGAGGTTCAGTCCGAGTTCCACGTCGGTCACGATACCGACACGGGCCGGCCGCACCGGGGGTTACCCGCCGGTACGGCCACCGGTCGTCGCGGTGTGCATCCGGGCAGCCGGGACCGGTGCACTAGGTTCCAGGCTGTGGAACTGCGCGCGTTGGGACGAAGCGGCCTGAAAGTGTCCCGGCTGGGACTGGGCACCATGACCTGGGGCGTCGGCACCGATCCCGACGAGGCCGCCGCCATCCTGGTCGCCTTTCACGACGCCGGTGGCACCCTCGTCGACACCGCGGTGTCCTATGCCCAGGGGGACTCCGAGCGGATCCTCGGCGCCCTGATCGCCGACGTGGTGCCGCGCTCGGAGCTGGTGCTGGCCTCCAAGGCCGGCATCAGCTGGGCCGGCGACGAGCGGTCGGTCGACACCTCGCGCGGGGCGCTGCTGCGCCGGCTGGATGAGTCGTTGACCAACCTGGGCGTCGACCACCTGGACCTGTGGCAGGTGCACACCGTCGACTCGTCGGTGCCGGCCGAGGAGACGCTGGCCGCGCTCGACTCGGCGGTCAGCTCCGGCAAGGTGCGCTACGCGGGGGTGTCGAACTACCCGGGGTGGCGGACCGCGCAGGCCGCCACCTGGCAGCGGGCGGTGCCTGGCCGGACGCCGCTGGTCTCCAACCAGGTGCGCTACTCGCTGCTGGAGCGCGGCGTCGAGCGCGAGGTACTGCCCGCGTGCGCCGAACTGGGCCTGGGCATCCTCGCGTACTCCCCGCTGGGCGGCGGCGTGCTGACCGGCAAATACCGGCACGGGGTGCCCTCGGACTCGCGCGGCGCGGCCCAGGGACGCAGCCTGTCCAGCTACTCCGACGCCCGCCAGGTGGGCATCGTCGAGGCGGTGGCCACCGCCGCCGACGGCCTGGCCACCTCGCCGATCACGGTGGCGCTGTCGTGGCTGCGCAACCGGCCCGGGGTGGCCGCCGCCATCGTCGGCGCCCGCACCCTGGGCCAGCTCACCGCCGCCGTCCAGTCGCTGGCGGTGGAGCTGCCGCTGGAGATCCAGCTGGCCCTGGACGACGTGTCCGCGCCGTGGTCGGGCTATCCCGAGGACGTCCGCTGACCCGTCCGGACCCGGCCGACCAGGCGTTCGCCGCTTTCTGCTCAGCCGGGTTGTGGCCGGGACTGGGCAGCACGTTGGCGGCGGAACTGCCGCTCGGCGGCATCTCCGGCCCGGACGATGTCAGCACCGAGGCGCTGGCCAGGCTGCCCCGGGTGGGCCGGCTGCGGGCCGGCCGACTGTTCTCGGCGTTCCTGGCCGCCCAGCCGGCCTATGAGGTGGTTCAGCTGCTGCTGTCCGCCGGGCTGTCCGCGCGGCTGGCGGGCCGGGCGGTCGAGATCTTCGGTGCCGGCGCGCACCGGCTGCTGCGCGATGACCCGTGGCGGCTGCTGCAGCTCCCCGGGGTGGATGTCGCGGCCGCCGACGCGCTGGCGCGGGCTGCCATTGCCGGCGTGCAGCTTTCCGATCCGCGCCGGTCCCGCGCGCTGGTGGGCTACCTGCTCACCCAGGCCGCGCGCGAGGGGCACACCGTCTGGCCGGTGTCCGAGGTCGAGCTCGACCTGCAGCTCTACCGGATTTCCGAACCGGACCGGGCGATCGCCGATGCCTGCGCTAGTGAGGCAGTGCAGGCCGTCGAGCGGGAAGGCGGTGCCGTCGGCCCGGGTGCCGGTGACGCGGCGGCCGCCGAGCCGATGCTGGCCCTCACCAGATATGCGCTGGCCGAGGCCGAGATCGCCGCGTCGGTGCGTCGGTTGACCCGCTCGGCCGCACCGCTGGTCCGGCCGGCGCCGAAGTCGCGCACCGCCAAGGCGAAGGACCGGGGCGCCAAGGCCGGCAACCAGCCCGCCGATCCGGACGGCCTGGACGACGTGCAGCGCAGCGCGGTGACCAACGCGCTGAAACACGGTGTCAGCGTGCTGACCGGCGGCCCGGGCACCGGCAAGAGCCGGACGGTGGCCACGGTGGTCCGGGAAGCCGGCCGGGCCGGCAAGTCGGTGGCCCTCGCCGCGCCCACCGGCCGGGCCGCCAAGCGGCTGGCGGAGTTGTGCGACGCCGAGGCGATGACGATCCACCGGTTGCTGGGCGTCCAGCCGCGCTCGGGCGACAGCGGCGAGGTCGACTTCAGCGCCGGCTTCGCCCGCGGCACCGAGTGGCCGCTGGACGAGAACCTGGTGGTGGTCGACGAGGCTTCGATGCTGGACGTCGAACTGGCCGCCGCGCTGCTGCGGGCCTGCGCCGACGGTACCCACCTGATGATCGTCGGCGACTCCGCCCAGCTGCCCTCGATCGGCCCGGGGCAGGTGCTGGCCGACCTGATCGACTCGGGCACGGTTCCGGTCGTGGAGCTGCTGACCCTGTACCGCCAGGATGCCGGCGGCGCGATCGCCCGGCTGGCCACGGCGGTCCGGGCCGGCCAGTTGCCGGCGGTGGAGTCCCCGGACCGGGAGGTGGTGATCGTTGCGGCGCGGGGCTCGGCCGACTGCGCGCACCGGGTGGTGCAGCTGATGACCGATTCGATCCCGCGGGCACTGGGCATCGAGGTCGACCAGATCCAGGTGGTCACGCCGGTGCACCGCGGCCCGGCGGGCACCATCGAGCTCAATGCGGCGCTCAAGGCCCGACTCAACCCGTCACCGTCTCGCAAGTCGGCCCACCGGTTCGACCCCGGTGACCGGGTGGTGGCCACCGCCAACCACCTGGAGGCGACCCCGACGGGCTTCGCCAACGGCGAGGTCGGCACGGTGACCGCCGTCCGCGACCGGGTGGTGACCATCGACTTCGGAACCAGCTCGCCTGCGCTGGCCGAGGTCAGCGGCAAGACGCTGGCCGACATCAGCCACGGCTGGGCCATCACCGTGCACCGGGCGCAGGGCTCGGAGTTTCCCGGCGTCATCGTGGTGCTGCCGCCGGAAGCGGCGAGGATGCTGTCGCGGCCGCTGGTCTACACCGCGCTCACCCGCGCCCAGCGCCACCTGTCGGTGGTGCACGGCAGCGGCCCGGCGCTGGTGCGCGCTGTCCGCGACATCGGCGCCAAGCCACGCCGGACGCTGCTGGTCGCGGCGCTGCGCGGCGACGCCGTATCCGGATCTTAAGAACCTCGCGGCCATAGCTGGGTGATCATGGAGGGGTGAACAACCGCACTCGCCGGTTCGGCGTCGCCGCTGCCATCGGGCTGCTCAGCGCCGGCGTGGCGGTCGGCGTCGGTGAGCTGGTGGCCGCGGTGTCGCGGCCGGTGGCGGCACCGGTGATCGCGGTCGGCAACCGGTTCATCCTGCTCACTCCCGAGTCGGTGAAGCGCTCGGCGATCCGGCAGTTCGGCACCGATGACAAGCAGGTGCTGCTGACCGGCATCTACCTCGTGCTGGCGGTGCTGGCGGTGCTGATCGGGCTGCTGGCGCTGCGCTCGCTGCGGCTCGGGCTGGCCGGGGTGGCGCTGCTCGGCGCGGTCGGCGGCTACTCGGCACTCACCGCGCACGCCGCCCGCGGTGCGGACGCGGTGCCCTCCGTCGTCGGCGCGCTGGCCGGGATGGCCGCGCTGGTCCTGCTGGTCCGGGCCGCCGCCGGCAGCCGGGAGCGTCCCCGGCCGCCGGGAGCGCTGCTGGCCGACCGGCGATTGTTCCTCAAGGGCGGCGTGGCCGGTGCGGGCCTGGCGGTGATCGGCGGCTTCGGTGGCCGGGCGCTGCAGCACACCCGGTACGACGCCTCGGCCGCGCGGGCCGCGATCCGGCTGCCCGAGCCGGTGCCCGGGCCGGATACCGGTGCCGGCGCGAGCGCAGGCCCCGGTTCCGGGGCTGCCGAGGCGTCGGGTCTGCACAACTTCGACCTCGGCAAGAGCGGCGTGCCGTTCGCGACGCCGGCGGCGAGCTTCTACCGGATCGACACGGCGCTGTCGGTGCCGCAGCTCGATCCAGACACCTGGTCGCTGCGCATCTCAGGCATGGTCGACCGGCCGCTGACGCTGAGTTATGCCGACCTGCTGGCCCGGCCGCTGGTCGAACGCTGGATCACGCTGGCCTGCGTCTCCAACGAGGTCGGCGGCCAGCTGATCAGCAACGCCCGGTTCCGGGGCGTCCTGCTAGCGCCGCTGCTGCGCGAGGCCGGCATCTCGGCCGAGGCGAGCCAACTGCTGGCGGTGTCCAGTGACGGCATGACGATCGGCTCACCGACCGCGGTGGTGCTCGACGGCCGCGACGCGATGCTGGCGGTGGGCATGAACGGCGAGCCGCTGCCGGTCGAGCACGGCTTTCCGGTGCGGATGGTGGTGCCCGGCCTGTACGGCTACGTCTCGGCCTGCAAGTGGATCGTCGAGCTGCGGGCCACCACGTTCCAGAACTACCAGGCGTACTGGGTGCAGGGTGGCTGGGCGCCCCAGGGCCCGGTCAAGCTGGCCTCGCGCATCGACCGGCCGTCATCGGGCACGGTCGCGGTCGGTGCCAGCGTGCCGGTGGCCGGGATCGCCTGGGACCAGCACGTCGGCGTCTCCAGAGTCGAGGTGCAGGTGGACGACGGCCGGTGGCAGCCGGCGACGCTGGCGCCGGTTCCCTCGGTGGACAGCTGGCGGCAGTGGGTCTACCTGTGGACGCCGGAGTCGGCCGGGGCGCACCGGTTGCGAGTGCGTGCCTATGACTCGGCGGGTCGGCCGCAGGACGAGGCGGTGGCCGATCCGTTTCCCTCCGGCGCCACCGGCCTGCACTCGGTCACCGTCCGCGCCCGCTGATCGCCGGCACCGACGTGGTGCTCGGCTAAGGTCGAAGATCAGCGGCAAGCAGCAGCCGACTGCGACGCACCGGAATGGATCCTTGATGGCAACCGCGGCACGTCCGGCTCCGGCGATCTTCGTCCTGTTCGGGGCGACCGGTGACCTGGCCCGGCGCATGGTGCTGCCGGCGTTCTACAGCCTGGCCGAGCAAGGCCTGCTGCCCTCGGACTGGCGGCTGATCGGCAGCGGACGCGGCGACGTCGCCCACGAGGACTTCGTGGCGCACGTGCGCCAGTCGCTGGAGGAGTTCGGGCCGCCGGTCAAGGACCGGGTGTGGGCCAGGTTCGGCAAGCGGTTGCGCTTCGCTGGCGGCGATTTCACCAACAACGGCCACGGCGCGCTGCTCGCCGCGATCGAGCAGGCCAGAAAGGACCTCGGCGAGGACGCCCAGCTCATCCACTACCTCGCGGTGCCCCCGCAGGCCTTCATCGACCTCACCAGGAGCCTGGCCGACCACGATCTGGCCAAGGGCTCGCGGGTGGTCTATGAGAAGCCGTTCGGCACCTCGCGCGACAGCTTCCGGCAGCTGGACCGGGCGGTGCACAAGGTGCTCGACGAGTCTCAGGTCTACCGGATCGACCACTTTCTGGGCAAGGAGGCCACCCAGGACCTGCACGTCCTGCGGTTCGCCAACGAGGCGTTCGCCGCGATGTGGAACAACAAGCACGTCCGGGCGGTGCAGATCGATTGCCCGGAGACGCTCGACGTCGCCGACCGCGCCGACTTCTATGACCACACCGGCGCCATTCTCGACATGCTGGTGACCCACCTGTTCCAGGTCGCGGCCGAGGTCGCGATGCAACCGCCCGCCAGCCTGGACGCCGCCGACCTGCAGGCAGCCCGTGAGTCGATCATCGGCAGGTTCCGGCCGATCGATCCGGCCGAGGTGGTGCGCGGGCAGTTCCAGGGTTACCGGGACCTCGACGGGATCGCGCGCAACTCCCGGACGGAAACCTTCGTCGCGGCCAAGCTGTGGGTCGACACCCCGCGCTGGCGGGGCGTGCCGTTCCTGCTGCGTACCGGCAAGCGGCTGCACGAGACCCATCAGAGCGTCAGCCTCATCCTGCGCGACCCGCAGGGCCCGTTGGGCTCGCTGCCCCAGCCGGGCAACGTGCTGCGGTTCGCCCTGGACGGCAGCGGCGCGATCGACCTGCGAATGGTCGCCAAGGCGCCCGGGGTCGGGTTGAAGCTGGATGCGGCCACCGCGTCGGTGGCCGTCGCCTCCATCGACGGCAGCACGCCGTTGCCGCCCTACGTCCGGCTGATCCATGACGTGCTCAGCGGTGACCGCTCACTGGTGACCCGCCCGGACGGCCTGGCGCACGTCTGGAAGGTGGCCGATCCGATGCTGGCCGCGGCCGGCCGGGCCAGGCCGTACGCACCGGGCTCGTGGGGGCCGGCGGCGGCGAAGAAGCTGGCGGCGCCCGACGGCTGGCTGCTGGGTCAGTAGGCACACCTCGGGCGACCGGGCCAACTCCTCGCGCAACATCTTCGTATCGGTACCGTCTCCTACTGGCCTCACTTGAGGCCAATTGTCGTTGTACCCGGTTAGCATCCGGTTCACGTTGCTTCGCTGGACTGTTCGCGTCGACGCGACGGCCCCGCTGGGGCGGCCTGGTCGAGAAACAACACGCTCTGGGGGGCAGCTTGGCAACCGCAGTAACGACGAACCGGGCCGGTCTCGGACGCGAACGCATACTGGGTCTGGCGCTGTTGCTGCCGTCGCTGGCCGTCTTCGTGCTCTTCATCTTCTGGCCGCTCGTCCGGACGTTCAAGCTCAGCACCACCGGCCAGGACCTGTTCGGCCGCGCTGACCGCTCGGTCGGCCTGGACAACTTCAAGTCGGTGCTGCACGACCCGGAGTTCACCAGGGTGCTCGCGGTCACGGCCGGCTACGTGCTGCTGACGGTGATTCCGAGCATCGTGCTCGCACTGGTGCTGGCGCTGCTGCTGCAGCACCCGTTGCGCGGGCTGCGAATCCTGCGCTCGGCCTTCGCGATGCCGTTCGCCTACTCGGTCGCGGCCGCGTCGGTGGTGTTCGCCGCCCTGTTCAACCCGGCCATCGGGATCGCGAACTACCTGGTCACCAGGCTGGGCTTCGCACCGGTCAACTGGCTGACCCAGCCCGGCACCGCGCTGATCAGCATCGCGGTCACCACAGTCTGGATGAGCCTGGGCTACAACATGCTGGTGCTGCTGGCCGGCATCGGCGGGGTGGACGAGCAGTTGTACGAGGCGGCCCACCTCGACGGCGCCGGCACTCTGCGGATCGCCTGGTCGATCACGATGCCGATGATCACCCCGACGCTGTTCTTCCTGATCGTGGTCGACACCATCACCGCGTTGCAGAGCTTCGGCCAGATCCACCTGCTGACCAAGGGCGGCCCGACCGGGCACACCACCACGCTGGTCTACTGGATCTATCACACCGCCTTCGCCAACGGCGCGTCGGACTACGGCACCGGCTCGGCACAGGCGATCGTGCTGCTCGTCGTGGTCATCGCCGTAACCACGATCCAGTTCGGGGTGCTCGAACGAAAGGTCTTCTACCGATGAGCACAGCCATCGAGCAACGGCCGGTGCGTCAGGCCGCCACCGGGCAGGGCCGGCCCGCGGCACGCAGGCGACCCTCAGCCGGGAGGTTGGGCCGCGTTCTCGCGCTGGTACTGCTGGCGATCATCGTCCTGTTCCCGGTCTATTACACGGTGGTGGGCAGCGTCATGGGGCCGGGCGACATCGCCTCCGCTCCACCGTCGCTGTTTCCGCACAGCCTGACGTTCGCCAATTATCGCGGGGTGTTCCACGCGATCCCGCTGGGCCGCCAGTACGTCAACTCCGTCCTGGTGGCGGTGACGATCACGCTGGCACAGCTGATCTGCGCGGTGCTGTCCGCCTACGCGTTCGTGTTCCTGGCGATGCCGTTCAAGCGGGTCTTCTTCGCGGTGTTCCTGCTGACGCTGATGGTGCCGTGGGAAGCCATCATCATCCCGAACTTCCTGTTCATGGCCAATCACCAGCTGCGCAATACCTACCTGGCGCTGGTCCTGCCGTTTCTGGCCGGCGGCTTCGGGACCTTCCTGCTGCGGCAGTCCTTCCGCAGCT
>JAABUK010008104.1_pt1 | contig 14861 bp, 20 predicted proteins | sample 5559141 | NCBI WGS metagenome assembly JAABUK01 (sample SAMN10711869, study PRJNA513367) | rock metagenome | isolation source: Antarctica rocks | place: Antarctica: Victoria Land, Pudding Butte nord | collected 2016-01-03
CGAAAAGCTCCTGAACATACTCAAGGTATCTCCTGGCTACGTTCTTGACGCTGCGTTTGCAATAGCTAACGCACCCGTCTCAAAATGGTTGTTGCAGTATTTGCTACCGTCTTTCGTTCATGCAGGCGATCTGAAACAGCAGATTCGAGCAGACTTCGCAAGGCATCGTGGCGCGGAGGATCTTTACTCAGTCAAGTATCATCTTAGCGATGGGCGAGTTCAGCTCAAACAGTTGCAGGAAATGATGGCCATGAAGCTGTAGTGAGCAGACTCCATGTACAAAACAGCCTTTATTAGCTGCATAATGCTTTCTTGATTTGTGCACATCTTGCTTCAAACTACCAGGATGCTGGACCTTTTTGAGCAGAGACGGCAGCAAGTTTTGGATGCTTTGAGCAGCCAAGAGACAGACAAAACCAGAGCAGGAGGTGTCGATGCAAGAATCACTCCTCTTGTGGATGGAATGAACAAACACATGCATTTGTACACAACCAGCTCATGCTCAGGTACGCCCACAGGCAGCTCATCTTTGAACAGCAGGCTTTCTGACCCCATGTACCAGTCTGCCAGCTGTCCTGTTTGACTGTCAATAGCATTGCTTGTGAAGGCATCTGTCTTGTTCACAATGACCTGAACGCTCTGTGAGACTCTCAGCAACATGTGCGCAGCGTGCTGAAATAGCAGACCCATGTGACATCAAAGTTTGTGGCCTTGCAGGTCGCATCAGTGTGTTTGCTGAGCCATCAGCAGCAACAAGAGCTGCTGGCAAGAAGGGTGGGGAGTGGGTGTATGCAACACACGACTTGGCACATGGCCCAGATGTTCTTGCATGCATACAGCAGAGAATGACGTCAGGTTTGCTGCTCTTTGCTCAGAGCATGCTGATGCATCCTTACATTTGGTTTTTGCAAGTGCCACATGCACTTGCAGGCATCCAGCTATAGCCAAAAACCATGACATATAGCTACAACCCATGACATATAGCTACAACCCGCAGTGCAAGCTCTGGAGGTGGAAGTCAAAACAGGCCTTTGTGATTGCTTGTCCTTTTGTGTTGTCTATTGCATGCCGTGGCCTGTGCAGGAGCAAAGCTGATCTTCAGGTTTGAGCCTTTCATTCTGGCAGCTGAGTGCCGTGACATGTCCACCGCCCAGCAGCTAGTGAGTGTGGCCAGGGAAGCAGGCTTCAGGGAATCTGGAGTGACAGCCACCAAAGCGCGCATCATTGCTGGAATCCGCTGCTCCTTGCGCCTGGAGGTGAAGCTCGATGCCATACTGTTGCAGTTATCCTATCCAACTTAGCTTGTACCTATGCTACATGACATGTCCATGTTGCTTGATCAAATGGTCCGCATGCAAACATCTGGTCTCGTGATTTCTGATGGGACAAATACACTGCAGCCTGCCTTGCAGCTAGGGTGGCCTTATTTTTGCCTGTCACGCATGGACTAGGCGCATACACTGGGACACTACTGCTGGCTGCCAGTCTTGTCTTCGGGATGGTGTGCTGCCCGGTCATGACACCAGCCCAGTCTTCCAAATGATAGGCTTGCATGAAAAGACCTACCTGTTGTAGTGGCAAACCCTAAAGTCATACCTCTCATGACAATAGTGCGGTTGCAGGTGCCTGTGGCTGATGCTGGACGCATGCTTGTGGACGCAGCCTACTTGCAGAAGTACCTGGTGGACTTTGGCAATGAAAAGATGGAAGCAAACTGGGAACGCACCACTCGCCTGCACCATGTTTTCCAGCAGAAGATGCTGCAACATGTAAGGTGCCTCTGCTGATGGCTGTGACTGATGTTGCATGCCACTTGTTTAGTATATTCTACATTGAAATTCCTGACAGCAGTGGCCGAGACATCATACCTCCTGGACAGCAGCTTGCATGATTCTGTTGCACGATATAAAGCAAACATGGATCAATTCCTCCTACCTGGTGTCACAGAAAGAGATGTGCGTGCCAATTAGCAGCTCTGTCTTTTTGGCCAAATTTCAAAGCTCTTGCTGTGGCAGCGTTGTCTTTCTCCTGTCAGTGTAGGGACATGCTTTGGCACGGTCTTTGCTGTCAGCTTGCACAGCATTTATTCACACTGGTACACCACCTGCTTCTCAGGAATCACTGACTAACGGCATTCACAAAGAAGTCTCAGCCAAAAGGCAAGCAAAGGAGTCCAGAAAGTTGACCCAAGGAAAGCCTGCTGCCAACCAGAGCCATTTGTCATCATATGCATTCCAGCAACTCACAGCAGCTGGAGTGTCGACACAACTACTGCATCAGATCCAAGCAAGCCCCCACAGCATCTCAGAAGGGATATCAACAGCAAGAGGCACGCTGAAAGCCAGGAACTCAGCTAATGGCAGTGAAAGGGACAGCTGCCAGTTAGAAGGCAGCTCAAAGGGCAGTGATGCAGGCAGCTGCCATTCAGTAGGCAGCTCAAAGGGCAGCCTAGGTCTCAAAGCCAGCAGCAAGGCAGACTTCAGGAAGGCAGCACACCTGTTGAAAAAGCGTCAAGAGGACATTTTGAAGCGCTTGACATGCTTGGAAGAAGATCAAGCACAGAGGAGGGAGGTGACAGCTGTTAATAACCCAGAGCCTTGCCTTAAGTGGCAGATCCTGACACCAAAGCTGCTGGTGAGTTCAGTAGCTGCATTTCATGCTGTACAGGCACATTGAGTCATGCTACCTTGCAGACTGTAGGAGTAGATTCGTCTGACATGCAGCCTTGCACTGCAGTGAAACGCAATGGTCCCTGTTGCTTTGTCAAAGTGTTCATCATTCGCTTTGTAGCAGTACATTACTCAGTCCCAAGGAGGGGTGGGCTTTTCTCTGTAGTCATTAGTGCCTGGAGCGCTGTCCCTATCACTCATGCCCAACACTCTCTTTTTGCAATTGCCCAAGTTGCCGGGAGCTTGTTAACTTACAGCTATATGTCTTGTTGGCTTTACCAAAGCCCAAGTGATTACAACTCTGGATGTGACTGTTCAGACTTTTGCCTTAGCCACGCATGTTGTAGTAAGGGCTGTGCTCCGCAGGGCATGGAGGCAAGTGCCCTCAACAGATGGGGCCACAGTGCGACGCTGTATGGAGACAAGCTGGTGGTGTTTGGTGGGTGAGCCACACCTGCCCCCTCACTTCGTTCCTTGCATGGCAGTACATCTCACATAGTGACCGACCTGCTCATGTTCTGGTGCATGCGACCTGTGCATGATTAATGGAATGTGCAGAGGCTCAAAATGGGACCACAAGCACTCTTGACAGCACTGCTGTTGAGATGTGCTCTGACAGGTCTGTCAGCAGTGTTCCTCTCTACTGTTATAAAATATGCAGACACTATCACTGGCCTAAATTTTGTCTAGGAGGAATTGACTGAGAAACTGGACACAACAGAAAGGCTGACCAAGGTATGGAAGTACTTGCAGGTTGTAGGTGAGCCAAAGCCAAAAAAAACTAGTCAAGCAAAAAAGGATCCACTTGTTGTTATCCGGCCTGCACATGTAAAATGCAGTGCAAAGACAGAGCAATGAAGCAGCTGACGCTCTGAGTGTTGCGCATCAGTGTGATGATGTTCATGCAGGTACGGGGGTGCAGGAGCCCACAGCAGAACTGCTGATGTCTTGATCTATGATTGCAAGGCCTGTACCCTGTCACAACCAAGTATCACAGGTAGACATTTCCATCCCTTTCTGCACTGCCTCTAACACCTCTCCAGGATCAACAAACACATTTTGAGGCTGCAGTGCCTAATGCCAGGAAGCATGGTTTGTTGTGCCATGCTGCACATTGCATAATGCATCCTTTGGGCTGGGCGTTTCATTGAAGCTTGTACGACAGCCGCATACACTGCCAAGGGAATGACAAAAGCACTCAGCCTGTACATGTAGTGTCATGCATAGCTTTGTGTCCTGAATGTCATATTGTCTTGCAGCCTGTATGGGCCACATAGCAGTTGCCTCTGTTGCACTCAATGCACACTCTGCTTGGCTGTAGCAAACGTCTATTGATTGCTGCAGGACCCTGTCCACCAGCTCGCATGGGTCACACAGCAGTGCTGTTTGACTCCACCCTGGTTGTCTTTGGGGGTCGCATCAGCCCCGCCCAGCCCCTGAATGATGTTTGGGCCCTGGACATCCCCTCCTGCACCTGGCAATGCATTCACTGCAAGGGCGTGGCTCCATCAGCTAGGTTCAGGCACACAGCAGTGGCCTTCGGTTCCCGCCTTCAGGTGTGTAGCTTAGTGTGTCAGCACTTTGACCTGGTAACTGCTACTAACTATCAATGGGCTCCAAGCCCTCTGTGCTAGCAACATGACCCTTGTCCGGCCTGACCAGAAAGCCCCTGAAACTCACCACTCCTTAGCTTCAAACATTGACAACAACTTGTCAACAGGAACAAGACACAAATTTTGCTGCAACTTTGATTAAGGGTCACTATCAATGAAGTGAAACATACAAAGTTCAGACTTATGACCAACTTAAGACCAGTGTGTACTGTATGCACAGCTAATTGCAGCAAGTCCAGCTGCTGCTCATCTTTGCTTCTTCTTGTCTGGTCTATCAGCAGAGGCTGCTGGGCACATGTGAGATCATCCTGGTACCATCTGCATGTACCGGCGGACCTGCTAAGACAGTCTGCCTCAATCCCTCATGACACCCGCCTGTGGCCCTGGCCTTCACAACTACTACTGTTGCCTGCCTGCATACCTGAAACAAGACATTGCGGGTGCCTGGTAGCTTGTGCCAATGATTGTGCGAGGATGTCTGGCTCTGCATGCAGGATGGACTCTTGGTTGTGCATGGCGGCTATGACGGCAAGCAGACCTTTGGTGACACCTGGAAGCTGTCAACAGCCGACTGGACGTGGCAGCAGATGGCAACAAGTGGTGAGTCTATGTGCCTTTGCACACAGGAATTGCCACATTTGGACAATGCTTTGGCTGCATTTTTGCCAGGTTGCTGTCCAACCAGAGGGGTGCTTGCTCACTGTTTGGAGACAGTTGGCTTTGTCGCTTTGGACATAGCCAGCCTTGCTGCTTTAACAGAAAGCATTGATTGCTCATCCCCAGCAGTCAATGCTTTCTACAAGTGCATCAATTCCTGTGTGCAAAGTGTGCAAGGCACATGCCGCACAATCACAATGACCAGCAACTTCTTGTCAACATACAGAACAGCACCGTTTAGCTGTTGACTTTTTCATTGTGTTTTCAGGAAGTGTGCCCTGCGCTCGTCACTCCCATGCGGCTGCTATTGTTGGGCAGCGCATGTTCATCTCAGGAGGCACTCAAGACTACCAGCACGCTTTCTCTGGTCTGCATGCCATGGACCTTGCAACAGGCGCCTGGCAGGCAGTCAAGCCCCAGGGGGGTGGCCCCTCTGCACCCTCTTGCTTCTCTCACTCTATGACTGCAGTTGGGGCATTGCTTGTGGTGGCCGGCGGGTGCCATACCCTGGGCGCAGGTCTGCTGCACAACACATATTCTATGCACAAGCTGATGAGACTCTGAGCATCCTGCTGTCTTCGAGCAAGTTTGCCCCCTGTTTGCGAATTGGCAAAGCCGTGAAAGTGATTTGCTGCAGCATTTACACAACATATGTTGTTACAAAAGGCCAACTGCTGCTCAGGCACTTACTGCTGTTACTTGGAGTAGCGTGCTGATGGTGCGCATGTGTGCAGCATCATGTTTTTGCTTGTTGTGCATCAGGCATGTACGTCTGTATCCATGCCAGCCTCAACAGAGTAGTGCCAGTTTGTCGTGGTTGCTAGTTGGTTGGACAATATCTGAGGTGAACCCGGCTGTTTGGACTTTGTGGCAAACAAAGTCGCAGCCCTCAAGAACTCCACAAGAGCTGCAGAAATAGCTAGTCAAGTCATATGCCCCACTCAAGCTGTGTATCTTTATTGCAGGCCACATACACAGCTTTGACACCAACAGCAACTCATGGACAAAGCACACTGTCCTAAACAGCTCCACACTTGTGTTGTGCCGCCACACTGCCACAGCTGCACCTGACCAACGCTCCATCATCATCCTAGGAGGTGGCATGAACTGCTTCGGCTTTGGGACTACTTTTTCGCCACCGGTGCGGCTGGACCTGACACCCCTCATGCACTCACCAGCAGCCTCTCAAGTCACTGCTAACACTGCTCAGCTTGGATCAGTCCCTAAAGGGTCAACAGGGCACATTGGCCAGAGCAGCATTGAGCATGGGACTCCATCTGGTGCTGCAGCACAGCACAAGCCTAGTGTTCATGTCACAGAGGCGGCTAGGAGTTCAGCTGTAGGTCACAACAGTGCTGGTCCTTCGTCAACAGACACAGTAACTAGCAGCTGTGGTGACAGGCAACAGCCAGCATCACACCATGCCATCACCCAGCCTAGCCACAAATCAATGCCTGCTGCCACTGGTGTTCAGTCTGGAGAGAAACTGGGCTTGGCAGTAACTAGGAGCAAAGCCAAGGTAGCTAAGGATGCACTGAAGGCTTTGGGCTGGTTGGACCAGTCCTGCAAGGCACACACAGATGCACAGACAGGCTGTGTGTGCCTGCCCATCACAGATGAAGCTAGCACAGCCTTGGCATCACTGTGGCCTAGGTCAAATGGGAGCATGACTCAGCATGAGTCAGCAAGTCTCAAGCCAGGTGGTCGCTCACACGCCCAGGACGAATGCACATCAACTGCTAATGAGGCTGAGGGAGCAGCTGCCACAAAGCAGTCTTTGCATGGCTGTATGCAAGATGGCATTACAAGCTCTGCTGGGACCGATCTTCCCATTGCAGATGGCGTCCCATTGGCAGGACCCCAGTCAGAACCAAAGGGCAGTCCCCAGTCACAGCCAAAGGGCAGCCGCCAGTCAATCAAAGGGGACTCAGACTGGGAACGTGGGCCAGAGGCACCTGTTGCCCAGCTGCTTGTCCTGTTGCAGTGCAACCTTGCTGTGGTGAAGCCCATGCGGATGCACACCTCTTGTAAACATCACGGTGGACCTGCTGTCAGGCTCAGAAACGCTGTCACACACATACTGCAGCAGCAGGTACCAATCACACCACTGCTGCAATGCCTTCAGTAGCAGCTGTGGATTTTCTGGCTTGTCATCTGTTGTCTCAGTGTATATGCAAGTGTGTGAGATGAATTTTGAAGTTACATGAATGGTGCATCCTTGCTATGTACATTTCAGGCTACGGCAGTTGTTGTTGTTTGGAGATTGGGATGTGAAAATTGTGCAAATGGCCCATTTTGTGACCATCGTCGCAGTCAACATCAGCGATGGGATCATCAAGGGGTCAGCAAAGATTCTGCTTGTTGCAGGGCTTTGCTCAAGAGCACTCAGCTCAGCTTTTGTCTGAGCTTCCCACCAGGTGGGAAAAGCTTGGGGATTTGGCTTTGTTGCCACGCACCTGCATGGCAAGCCCCGACTGGGCCGGCCTGGGGCAGCCCCTGTGGAGGGCAGTTGCAAGTGCCCTTGGTGTAGAGAGGCTGGCTATGCAGGCCCCTGTAGCCAACACAGGTCATTGCTCCAGCACCTGCTTTAGTCACTTGGCTTGCATTTCCACATTCAGCGCAAGTTGTGTGAAGCCACATACCTGGACTCTTTGCGTCTATTCTGCTTTGTACCATGTGTGAAATTGTGAGATCAAGTTTAGGGTTTACCGCAGGTGCACCCTCAAAGCTACTAAACGTCCTGAGCTGAGTGGTTCTCACAGGTACACGGGACAGTCAGGCTCATTTGCTGCTGGGACATTCTGGATGGGTGCAGCACAAGGAGGGGGGAGTAGCTTACTCCCTGGACGTCATCAAGTGTATGTTCTCATCAGGCAACACCAGTGAGAGGCAGCGCATGGGCAAGCTGCAGTGTTGTGGAGAGACGGTGGTGGACCTGTATGCCGGCATTGGCTACTACACTTTGCCTTTCCTCTGCAAAGCAGGTATGGGATCTCATTGCACTGCCAACCTGCTGTAGTCACTGCTAACCTGCTTTAGACACTGTTAACCTGCTTTTGTCAGTGCTAGCTTGTTTTGGCAACAGTGCAAGGTACATGGACCAGGGTTACACCTGGGCAGTGCTTCCGCTATGAGCATGTCTTGCTGATGTGGCTGCAGCAGCTGGACTCATACACTACAGTACTTGCACTGCTCCAGTAAGTTTATACTCACATGATAGTCAGACATCCCATTAGCACCCCAGGGGTCAGACACTCCTGAAAAAGCCCATGTATCAATGTACGGCAAGGTGTTGGGTTGATGTGATATGTGGGGGATATGCGCTGATCTGTATGCTGCATGATGCCTGTTTCTAGACCATATCAGGCACCTGATTGTGAACTCGATAGCTAGTTTGACCTCTGCTAGCTTGAGGTATGGGCTTGCAAGGTATCCAGAGGTATCAGGAGCTCAGGCCCTTCATGAAAAAGCTCAGCCACCACTTGCAGCAACAGCAGCTTGCTTGGCAACGTGTGCAGGGTCAGGCTGTTCTGCGCAGCTTAGCATCAAACAACAAGCGTTCAGCCATGTATCACAGCACATGTGACATGCTGGCCAACCGTCTTTTAGTAGTGGCTCAACATTGTTACGAGTTCAGCTGAGCATATTTCTTCATATGCTTGATGAGTATGGGTGCCAATGGTGCAGGTGCAGCAAGGGTGATAGCCTGTGAGTGGAATCCAAATGCCATTGAAGCTCTGCACAGAAATCTGAAGCTGAACGGGGTAGCTGACAGGTGTCAAGTGCTGGAGGGGGACTGCACCACGACAGCCCCGAAGGTAACACTTGGGATGTAGACTGAGCCCTTGAGCATTGTTTGTCTGTGTTGCTGACGTCAAGAATCATTGCACATGAAGCACGTGAGTGTTTGCATGAACGTCAGGCTGTCATTGAGCACTCTGTGAACTGTCTGTGTTGCACAGTGTCATGAGCTCCAAAGCTTTTTTTTTGTATTACCAATTTGGCAATGGGAGTCTATTGAGATTTTGATTCCCCAAGCCTAGTGGCAACAACAACAGGGCTGCTTACTGACACAGAACAGACCTCATCTTCTAGCCAAGTTGCAAGCCTTTGCTACAAGATGATGTCTTACTGTCAACCATGCTGCACCCTAGCATTTTTATGATACCAGCACTGATCTACACATTGCTTAGCTGTGACTGTGACTCTCTGGTCATACTCATGACGCTGTTGTCACATGTCAACATGAGCTTGTTGCATTCTTCAGGAGCTGGCTGATCGTGTCAGTTTGGGGCTTCTGCCCTCAAGCCAGGGCGGCTGGGCAACAGCCCTGGAGGCGCTGAAAGCAGACACAGGAGGCTGGCTGCATCTGCACCACAATGTGACAGACTCAATGGAGGCTGAACGGTGCCTAGAGACCTTAGCTACTCTACAGCAGCTAGCTCACCAGCTGGGCAGAAACTGGCAGCTCAGGTATACTTGTGTCTGAAAGGATTCATCCTGTGCAATGCCTGGTGGCTGTCAAGCTCAAAGAACAATATTCAGATCATTCTGGTGTTGTGGGACCTGCTATATAGGCTTCAGGTGTGCATTGCATGTAGTCAAGTTGAGTCATGCCATCTGCCCAGCGCATGCGGTGCAGCAAATGCAATGTCACAGTTGAAGTTCAGGGAAGGTTGGTTTGTTGAGCGGGTCATGGCGTGTTGTGCTGTCATGCTGCATCACCACAGTGTGTTTTGACACCAAAACCTGGTCCAGGAGTACAACGCAATGTTTCATGGCAGGCATGTACCTGTCTGCAGTCTGCTGTGTGGGCATGTGTCTGACCACGGCTCAGGCAAGTAGAGGTGGATCTGATGCAGCTGTGTTTCATGTGCAGGCTAGACCATTGTGAGCGAGTGAAATGGTATGCTCCACACATACGCCACCTAGTACTTGATATACATGTTCAGCCAGCAGACAACATGCAGCAAAGTATATCTCAGCTGGGGTGAGGGGTATTGCACCAGCCAAAGCAGCAAAGCCATAAGTTCTCGGTCTTTAGTGCAACCGATGTAAGTTCCACTGGGCACCGGATCATGTGAAACATACATCGCATGAGTGCTACACACGCCCCAGCTTACCCATGCAAGCAGTTCTGCGTTTACTGCCACAGCCATGTACAAGTGTGACGCTACAACCGCGTAGTTTGTTGTGTTTATAATGACATTTGGCTCGCTGTGGACTCTGTTATCTGCTGCTCGTGGCCGGACACACACTGATAGGCATGCACAAGCAAGGTCCCCGAACCCTTCACAGCGTCCCAGCTTTCGGACTCCTGTTGGATATTGTGTCCCAAAACCCAGTGGTTTCGGAGGCTCTATGTAAGCGTTACAACTACAGGTCATAGCGTGCCATGCGTGCCATGCTCGACAAGAAGCAATGACACCTGCTGACGATTTATGGACATCTGCGCACGATGCTGGAGTGCGAGTTTGCTTTGCAAACCCAGGCACAACTGAAATGTGGCTGGTTGACGGTTTAAATAGATCAGCCGTTCGTGCAGTCTTATGCCTGCACGAGACAGTCTGTACGGGTGCCGCGGACGGCTATGCTAGACTTTGCCGCAGCCCTGCAACCACCCTCCTGCATCTGGGGCCTGGTCTTGCCAACGGCTTGGCAAATCTGCATAACGCTCGCAGGGCCTCAACGCCTGTCGTGAATTTGGTTGGTTGTATGGCAAGCTGGCACGAAGCTGCTGATCCACTTCTAAATATGGACATGAATGCTCTGGCCACAGCGGTCTCAGCATCCGTTTCTGTAACCTCCTCAGCCGCCAACCTGGCGAGTGAAATAAGTGCAGCCTGTGCAGTCACTAGAAAATCACAACTGGCAGGAGGCTCTAGGATCAGCACGGTCATCATCCCCCATGACCACACAGGGAAGCAGGATAGTTCAGGTCGGTCAGCCACACCTTGCCGTACTAAGTGCAGCCTTGACAACATTATTTCAAGCAGATGCTTTTCCAGAGCTCTCACTGCCCTAAGTGTACACCACCACAGTTGCTTTCACTCTATGGTGCTCTACGACAGGGCATCACAACTTCTACCGGCACATCAGACCATTCTGTGTGCCCTTGCAGTGACTTCAGTCAATCCTGCAGCCCTGCAAGCGAAGCCAGCAGAAACCATCACCATAATCCAGCCTTGCAATCCTCAGCCGTGCAGTCCTCAGCCAGCAGCAGTACAATTCTTAGCGTCATGTGCCAAAGCTCTGAAGGCATGTCCTGGAGGCCAAAGCGCCATATACTGTGGAGGTCAAGCATTGCTTCAGGATCATGGTAGCCTTGTCTACTTAGGCAACATAGCTGCTGCCACTGGAGCAACCCTGATATGTGAGAACGCATTTCCTCGCGTTGACAGAGGTGCAGGCCTTCCACACTTCCAGGTCTCTTACTGCCACCTTGCTGCCTTTGTTTATCTCTGCTGTATTGGATCAGGCTCACAATCTTTGTAAACAATGCACAATCTCTGAAATGCCCTTGATGCACTTTTGCAACTATGGTGTGGCACCCTTTTCAGTGACATCCATGGCATGTTGTCGATGCCAACTGCAGCTAAGGGTTTTGTTGCAGAGGCTGGCCTACTTTCCTCAAGAAGCGGCCAAGGAGCTGTCCAAGTTCAGCCTCGTGGTTGCAATTGATGCCCGACTGCCTGTGGCTATGTTCGGTTACAAGTGAGCCCTCATGCTGCTCCTCATGCTGCCCCTCATGCTGCGCTCAGCAATACATGTCCTGGTCGGCAGCACTTTGCATGCGCCGTCAGCTCATAAGCAGCAGCACATCCAATCAACAGCTTGTAGCTGTCAGCTCCAGGCTGCTGCGCAATGTATCTGTTCATAAGCTGCCACATGAAGCAGGAAGCTTACATTCAAGCACTGCACTTCTGCAACGTCAGGCTTCAACATTGGCAACAGCAACAAAACTCTGATGTTCATCTCCACATAAGTCTGCTATGTGCGACATCGGTTATAACATGCATGTGAAAGATGCGCTTGCGGTGTGCAGAGATGGACCAAGCCAACTGGTGACCCTGCCTGAGGACAGCATTTGGCAGCTGGACTCTTCTTGCATTGACATTCCTTGGGCACTGCAAGAGCTGTCACAGCAGACTGCTGCAGAAAGCATCATCCCAGGACACAACTGTTGTGGTGTCTTTGCCACTGCTGGTCGACCTTCTATCCATCAGGTGACTGACCAACACAGGCCATCTTGTCACACAGCTGAATGACATGCCTTGCCACATATTGACCACATACCAGTAGCTACATGGCAGTCATTGAGCTGTCTCAAATGGACAGCAAGCCTGTCGCATGTTACATGTCAGCTCTGGCTTGTGCCCTCACCCTATGAATGAGTTGTCACACAGCTGAGTGCCAATGCCTTGCTACAAGCTGACCACATAGCTACATGTAAGTCAGGTTGAGTTGTCCTACAATATACAGCAAGCCTGTCCCACGTTACACGTCAGCTCTGGCTTGTGAATGCTGCTTGATATTATGGGAAACAAGGAGGCGTTTGGTGCCATGCAGGCAAGCTGACAGCGAGAAGCATGTGTGCAGTCATTGCCCATGTGCAGCCAGAGGACGCCATCATTGTGGATGAGTCTCTGACTAGTGGGGGAGCCTACTGGGACCTGTCTAAGGTGTGGCCTTGCACTCATGCTCTCTGCCTGCCTGGTAGTGTCACCTCAGCACTCTTTCAGCCTTCTTATCAAATTTCCATCTAAGCAAGCCTGCCGACTATGCATTCATTCAAGCAAGCAAGACATGTCAGGGACAGATACAGCCATGAGTAGCTCCCTGTATGTGTATGCTATGCTGGACTTCAACCTCGAATGGTCATTGTTGTTGAGACTAAGCGCGTGCATAGGGTGGGAGCTTGCAATGATGTCAGGGTGACCTAGGTGTGCACACAATTGCACTCTGAATGTAAGTATTGTATGCTAACTTTATTTGTCTGGCCAGAAAATGTGAGTGAGTTGCAGGGATGTCCCAGGTTTAGCCACCTGACACTGACTGGGGGGGCCATTGGATCAGGGCCCCCTCTGGCAGTGGGGGCAGCCATAGCCTGCCCAGACAGACCTGTCATCAATATCCAGGTACTTACAAAGCCATCACAAATGTGAATGATGAACAACAGCCATCTGCAAGCTCAGGATTGTTGATCTCCAGAAAGATGTGTGCTGCCGGTGTGTGTTTTTGGTGGCTCTGGCCAAAAATGAACTCTGCTTTTGTGTGTGTGCGGGAGCAACAGTGAGTACGTATGCTTGCAGGCTGATGGTAGTGCCATGTATTCGCTGCAAGCCCTGTGGACACAAGTCAGAGAAGAGTTGCATGTCATCACCATCATCTGTGCCAACAGAACCTATGCTATCTTAAAGGTGAGCTGTGACAGTCATTTGTGCTGCAATTTGCTCAGTAACATTTGATGTGAGATGATTTTTGTGTTGACCAGCTGCACACAGCATGTAGTGCACTCAAGGGAGCATCTGACACTGTCTTGCATGTACCAAAACAGCGATCTGGAAAATATTGCTGGTGCTGCACCTGGTATCATATGCATACACTTTCTCTGTTTTTGGATTTGACATGGCCGCATATGCTTTTTGCAGCTTGAGTTGGCTCGCCAGAAGATACCGCACAGAGGGCAGTCCACAGCATCGCAAGCACTCACAGACATTGGACACCCATGTATTGACTGGGTGTTACTTGCTCGAGGCATGGGTGTGAAGCAGGCTGTCAAGGCATGTACGGTCGAGGAACTGGCCACCACACTCAATCAGGCTCTGCTGTGCAAAGGACCTACTTTGATTGAATGCTTGCTGTGACATGTTGCTTGAACCCAGACCCTTGCCACTATATTCAAGCATTGTCTGGACGTATATGTCATGCATGAGATTTTACAAATTTGAGGCCCCAATATTTCAATATGGGTTCGGACCTAGATATGGACGGTCAGAGTGACAGAAGTGTCACAGCATGTCATTGCAACATGCTCAAATTGGATGCAAGGAATATCACTGCCCCGCTACAACTGTTATGCCAACCACAAGATGTGTTCAACCTCCAGACCCAACATTCACACTGAAGTGAAACAGAGTCTGATGCAAGTACTGGGCTAAACCCCTGGATCAAGTGCTGCAAAAGCTGACATCGCAACGTACAATGTCATTAAGATGCTCACGCATTATACTGCAGTTGTCATCTGAAGTCAAGACTTCCAACAACCAACATTCACCTAATTTACGAAAACGGTCAAGGCCTTGACAGGACACACAATGAACCATAGTCACAGCGCGGCCTGTCTGTGGGTGACCGATGCTTGAACGCTTCAAGCAGTGCAGCATCTAACTGTCCTAAATAAAACATGGATAATCCGTTCCAGGGTTGACCAGAAGTACACATGAAAATGTCTTGAAGATTGTGAAAGGTAGAGAAGAATGTCAATGGGCGGTTCAGCTGGAAAGATTTTGCATTTGCCCTCAGGTCTATTTTTCTCAAATGAGTCATTTGCTCCAAAGCCTGAGGCACACAGCTCAAATCATTGTCGGACAGGTCCAAACGCGTCAGGTTTGACAGTTGGACAATTTGTGCAGGTAAGTCAGTCAACCCGCTGTATGGCAACTTCAATTTCTGCAGTCCAACCATTTGGAAAACACTATCTGATACACCGTCAACACAGGAATTCCTTAATGTCAGACTTGTGACCTGGGTTGCACCCTCAAGTGCTTGGTGTAGCCAATCAACGTGGGTAAAGGAACACCTCTCAAACTTGACACGAGTAAGACTGGACACCAGCTGTAAGCTCACTGGCATGGACGTGATGTGGCAAGCTGTCAAAGCAAGCTTGCATAACGAGCTGAGGGGCTGGCCAAAGGTGATG
>JAABUK010008105.1_pt1 | contig 14859 bp, 16 predicted proteins | sample 5559141 | NCBI WGS metagenome assembly JAABUK01 (sample SAMN10711869, study PRJNA513367) | rock metagenome | isolation source: Antarctica rocks | place: Antarctica: Victoria Land, Pudding Butte nord | collected 2016-01-03
ATGGAGGGAGGATGGAGATTGAGATTGAGGATGAAGATGCTTTTGAAGGGGAGGTGTGTGCGTTGCCCCCTATGGTGTGATGTGATGATAGGAGAACTGAGGAGGTGTGGATTGGAGAGGAGAGAGGTTGGGCGAGCAGAGAGAGAGAGAGAGAGAGAGAGAGAGAGAGAGAGAGAGAGATGTATAATGTATCTTACATGGATACAATACACACATGAGGAATGAATGGATGCATTAAACGGACTCCCAGAAGCGAAGTGAGATGCCCAGAACGAAAGATATAATATATTCGTAATACTTCTGCAAGGTAGATAGATGGATACCAATGGAATCAATCTGGCTTGACCTGCTCCGCTACCGGTCTTTTAAAAACAAGAGGCATCTGGCCTAACTGCCGATTCAGATTTATCGGCTGCCGGATTGGGCAAGCGAGAATGTGGGGGAGTACGAGTAGGCTTGCTTTCATCTCTCGCTTTTCAGTCCATGATCCTTGAATGGGGAAGGGGAAGGGGAAGGGGAAGGGGAAGGGGAAGGGGAAGAAAGAGAAAGAGAAAGAGAAAGAGAAAGAGAAAGAAAAGGGTTCTTTTTGGTACTTTTCCGAGTCGGTGTTTTGCATACGGCACGTTCCGATGGTTGATTGCTGTTCTGTGAGAGCTGGGGAGCGAGGGGTTCAGGAGCTAAAGAGCCAAGGTGCTCGTTCGTCTTCTGGGAAGATGGGAGATCTATTCAATTTCTGGTATTTCTGCAGTTTTTTTCTTCCTTCTGGTGTACTTCTGGCTTGGCTTCCTGTTTTGACGTTGTGGAGAGCTCGATGGATGGTCGAGGCGGCGAGGGCTAGGTATCCAGTTTCAATACCCGGGGGCGAGGCGGTTCTTTGGGTCGAGAAGAGAGACTCTTTGTTCCGGATGTCTTGACCTTGTTCGGGGAGTTGGTGTCCTTCCTATTTGTTGGATAATCTGACTTGGAGCCATCTATTGCATTCTCATGCAATTCTTCGGTTTTTACGTCGACCGTCGACAGATTGTCAGTCGTACCGTCTGCTTCAGGCCGGTTGTGTTGAGATAACCCAGCTTCCTCCCTGAGGTGTTTGATCTGCACCTCCAGATGTGCCATCTCACATTGCACGTTGAGGAGTTGAGGGACCTGGTCTTCGACGGCGTATGTGAAGGATGTTTGTGCGCTCCGGAGGGCTGGTGGGACTAGGAGGCCGTACCAGTTTAGGGGGTTGAGAGGTTTCTTAGGATTCGACTTTGGCTTTGGGTCTGGTGCCTTGGAATCAGAGGTGGGGGGCCAGCTGTCAGGGGTATGACTCAAGGCTGGTGTTGTGGTCTTTGTAGGGTCAAGACTTCTGACTGGATTGTCCGAGTCCACCTTGGAGGTGTTGAATTGTTCTATCATGTAGGGTGTCGTCTTTGGCTTTGAATTCGGTATTGATTGTCTACCATTCTCGATGTGCTTCTGGGATGGCCCTTCCACCGCTTCCTCGCCCCTTGCGTGAATCCTCAGCCTTCCCCCTGCTTTCATACGCTCATCATATCCCTCCTCACCATATCGTCTTCCACTGCCTAAATTGCTGGTGCGATTGGCATTGGCCAGCGACAGGAAGCCAGTGGAGAAATTCTTCGAAAGCTGTTCACGGAGCGTCTGGTATGCATCGAGACGGTCGAGGTAGATTTCCAAAACAGCGTCAAGGCGAGCTATTGGATCAGAAGTCTCGCGGTTATTGATGAGGGACAACGAGTTTGGAGAGGGTGATCCAGGAGGTGAGGGTAGCGCGGGGTGGGAGCTCATGCTGGTGGGAATGAGATTCGGATTTAGCACGGTCTCGTCGACAAGGCAGAACAGAGTTGGTTTATAGGGATCTTCGAGTATGAGGAACTCATCGCCTGTTGCTTAGGTAAATATCGCGATTCTGAAGTTGAAAATCCACTTGCTCGTTTTGGGAATAGTGGCCTGGCTTCTCGTCTTGATTTCTACTCTTCCGGCGACTGACCTGGCGTAAACAAAGACAGATACAGATTGTCAGAGGTGCTCTCCCCAAGCACTGCACCTACTCCAGAAAGACAGACATGCGGGAGCTTTGGCTGCCGAGCTGAAGACTACAATTTGAGGCCTATCTTTTGAAGACACCGACATAGCTGCCTTAATGTCCAACACAGCCTTTGACCCGGTTGTCACTTTAGTACCTTACGGGGACTGCTCAAAGAATCTAGGAATGAGGGAGCCTGTCCTGGAGACCCCCTAGAATCATCGGATCAACCGCCTCGAACGTCGTCAACCCGGACTCCCATCTTATCCAGGCAGTCCATTACTCACTCCTCTTCAACGAGGATCATGCTATTTGCAGGAGATACGCAGCGCTGGTTCAGCATGGAGCGTTCGTTTCGAGGAGACAGTATGGTCCTGCGGCATTGTAACACACAGCCGAATCGTTGATTTAATTGCTCGGAGACCATTGCTGGAAACACCAGCTCGAGAACGTCTTCCAGGTATCTAAGCGGCTTTCCTTTGTACGTTTTCTCTGTTCATGGTGTTTCTCATCACCGCTGCGTCTTCTCTCCGATGGCATCGACCCACACTTCCTTTATCTCACTAGCCCCAATGTAGGGGCACTATGAATATTATCGAAATGGGCGCTGAAACAGAAGCCACACACGCCTCATCGTCGATTGGTTCGTTGGTCATTGCTCATGACATCAAACTCCTCAAGAATTGACTGTGGACAATCTCGAGCAATCACAAATACAGCGCATTCCCCGGCTACTGAGGGAAGTCCAGCGTCCTTACGGGGTGCCCTTGATAAAAGAGCCAAAGATCGATCAGGCAGTGCAAGCATCCTTTATATCTACTCCCCAGGCAAATTGCAATTAAGACAAATCAGTGTACTTGTCCTGACCGAGAGCGCTTACATAACCAAATATGGTTCCTAATCTTCGGACAAAGTCTAACGCCAGCAAAAACTTTAGGTATCCAAACTATCATCGGAATCCTCAAAAGGTTGGCCTGAGGCTTGAAAGGTAGAGACGGGATAAGATTTACAGATCCGCTGGACCAAAGGAGGGCTGTACCATTTAATGCCGTCGCATCTGTATTCACTCTATTCCGACTCTATCAGTCAGATGTAAGGAGCTCCGACATCGATTGCCACTGCGATATCAGGACAGAAGACGTCCTGGAGAATTTCCACTCTGTAACAAGCTTGACATTGGGGAAAAGGGGCCTGCATCAATGTTTGGTAGGGCAGACTCCATGCCTGTTCCGTGCAGCCAACGGCAGCTGAGAAGATTGCTGCGCTTGATGAACGGCATCAAAACGATCAATTGCTCCACCTCTCAAGCTCCGCGTGCGTCGCAACGAAAGCGAATGCCATGGCGGAGCTTCCTCGGTTGCTGTAGTCTACCCAGTACGGAGCAAGAGGGTATGTGAGTTTGACGGCGCAAGGAGATGTGGTGTACAAGCCGGGAGTTCATGGTGTACCAGTAAGGAGGAGCTTCTCAGCGAGCGTTTCTATCGGACTTGGAGGGAGCAACATAGCCACTCGCTTTGCAAGTACAGCCGGTAAGACCATTCCTTTGCGGTTTCACAACACAACTACTAGGATCGATCCATCATGATCGTCTCCCCCGAGACCACAACCTCCCCAAGGGCTCCCCAACAAAAGCCCAAACCAGATCCGTCAGAAGCCCACGCCACCCCCTCCTCCCCGCCACCAAATTCGTAATCCCCAACACCCTCCTCGCAAATACATCACTCTGCTCAAAATCATGCGCATAAACTTCCCATATACCGCTGCGTTGACCCCGACCCCGACCCCGACCCTCCCCCTCCACCTCAACCTTCCCGTCCTCGAACCTAACTTGCGCCTCCGCCTCCTGCACATCCCCCTTCTCCGCCCTCGGCCCCACTGCAAGCCCCCTCCCCACAATCCCCTTATCAGCCACCAGCCTCGTGGCAGCCGCGACTACAGTCCCAACTTCGGAGAGCGCTCCACCAGCCAGTACAGCATTGCCAGCGACGCCGAGGATGGGGGTGGATGTGAAATATGGACAAAGCAAGTTGACTCGGATGCCCTGGCGGATGGGGGAGGTGAGGCGCAAGCTACGAAATAGACCGGTGACGGCGTGTTTGGAGATGCTGTAGAGGGATTGGGTGGGGAGGGGGAGGAGACCGGCCAGCGAGCCGATGAGGAGGAGATGTCGGTCCCGGTCTGGGAGGGCGAGGGGCGATTGCGGGGCGGTGGAACAGTTTGAGCTTCCTGGGTTGCAGGGTAGGTAGGCCTGTGCGAGGTGGGTGGTGTAGAGGACGCCGGTGAGGTTTACATCTAGGGTTTTGAATGTTGGGGGAGGTGGGGGTGCGGGTTTGCCTTGCGTGAGGAGGGAGTGGTAGTTTGGTGGTTTTTCGAAGGCAGAGCTTTCTTCTGCGTGGCTGACCCCCGCGTTGGCGATCACGCAGTCGATTCCGCGGTGGGGGCTTAATCTGATGGCTTCTTCGAAGAAGGAGAGCTGGCTGGGCCAGGAGGTGACGTCCAGAGGGAGGAAGTGGTGGTTTGGGTTTGAGGTTGAGCTTCTGAGGTCGGCGATCAGCGTCTCGCCGAGATGGTGGTTGAGGTCGCCTATGATGATGTTGGCGCCGTGAGTCGCCCAGTGGCGGGCGAAGGCGGCGCCGAGGCCGGAGGCTCCACCGGTTATGAGGATGGTGAGATCTTTGATGGTGGAGGGGTTGATGGGCTTGGAGAGGTCGACGGGTGGGGATTGAATGCTGTCCATGGGGATGTTGGCGGCTGTAGTGTTACCCATGTTGGTAGGTGAGCTGTGTGAAGACGTGTGGATGCAGTCGTTGATCGCGTTTTTCAAGAATGAGAGTGTAAGGAAATGCTCGAAGAAGCTTCGTGGGTGAGTCCAGGGAAATGCAAAGAGAGTATTCAGGTAGAGAGGGAAACAGAATGCCAATTGTGCAAATGTCGGCCAGCGCTCAAGCGGTCATCAATCTAGAGACTTTTCACTCACAGCATGAGAGTAGGCGAGAGTGCAAAAATGATGCATGAATGTCGCTGAGAATGATGTGGCTTAGTCACCGAACGGGGTTGCGGTTGAGTTGCCGGAGTTTTGCCTGGTGGTTCATCCAGTCATGAACTATCACCCTCCCCAGTCTGTGTGAAGTCATGAACTGCCACCCTCCCCAGTCTGTGTGAAGTCAAGCTACAACCTCAATTTGTTGGGCTTCCGCTGCATTGTGCTAGAGCACTGGGTCTCAACTGCTTGCGGCCTCACTACGGCGTATGCAGCTCAAGCGCGCAAGTCGTCCGCAAAAGCCCTCCACATTGAAGGTTAGGGGAGGGATTCAGAACAGGCGTTGCTCACAAAGACTGCTTGAGAGGAGAATCAAATAGCGTTCATGTTCGAAGTTGCACCGAGCGTTAAAGCCATGATATCATACCGATAACCGAAAATTCATCCCCAGTGTAATCTTCCATAGCGCATACAGCTTTCTTCTACCTCCCACCTCACCAACCATGCTCCACCGTGTCAACCAAACACTTCAATGTCCTCCATAACACATCATCATACCTGCCACAAACTGCAATCATCGTCTTCTGCACAACGATATGCAATGCCACCTCGACGACCTTGGCTCTCTTCCTCAGCGCCCGTGCCCGCTCCTGCACCGACGTAACGTTCGCCAAGCGGATACCGAGCGTCGCGATGGCTTTGGGGGGGATATTGTTGAGTGACTCGTTGGAGCTTGCGGCGAGACGGGAGTATTTGGAGATTGACGGCGGTGGGTCGCGCACGGGGCCCAGGTTCGCGAGATAGGATTGTGCGATTAGCACGGCGGCGAGGGCGGAGAGGGATTGGGTTTGGGCAGTGGGGAAGATTCTGTGGAGGCGGTTGATGTGGAGTTCGTCGAGGCTTTCGGGGTCGCGGATTTGAAGTAGTACTATTGAGTCGAGTTGGAGAAGGCCTGAGGGATAGTCGTCGATAGATTGTTCGAGGTCATCGAGGATTCTTGCGAGGTCGGCGCATTTGCTCCAGGATTCGTGGTCGTCGTGGGCACCTTTGTGAGTGCTACCTATCGATGGACGGATACTGTCTAGGTGGCTACGCTCCGATGTCAAAGTTGAAGTGCTGGAAGAGGGTGACATTGAGATGGGAGACACGTTGAGGAGTGGGCCCAGGGAAGACTTTCGTGGTGGGAAAAGAGGCTTCCTGGTAGGGGTGTAGTCTTTGGAAGAATACCTAAGGTCGCCAAATGTGGCTACCTTTCGCAACTGGCCTCCCCTGTCTTGAGTGATGAGTGTGCTCGCTCGACGCTCACCAGGAGAATCCCAGGGACTGAATGCTGATACTTCAGAGCGCTTCCTCTCCGGGGTTCTGGGCAGCTCTGCAGCCTCATTTGGACTGGGCCTAGTAGGGGACTGGAAGTTGATTGAACTCGATCGGGGCACCCAAATGTCGTGTGCTTTACCAGGCTTGATGACAGTAGCATAAGACTAAAGAGCGATTAGCAATTTCTCGATGTTGGCATGCCTCCAGCTAACGTACTGCTTTTCTTTCCCCAGTCCAAAAGGCAGGCAAGTCATCGTGAGGACCTTGAACAAGGTGACAGCATCTTCTCGATTTCTCTGCAAGTCGCTTCTCATTCATCTTTATGCTCTCGAGCTGTCCAATGAAGGTGGAGTGGTCTTGATTGGAGAAACTCTTTGACAACCACGTTGCCTCACTTGACAAGCTGCTTGATCGATCCCTTTTTGGCGATCTGAGAGCAGCAGACATATTCGACGTAGGGGCCGTTCGGGTGACAGCGGATGTATGAGTGTTGTCTTGCTGCTGTGAAGGAGAGGGCGGGATCCGTCCCCTATCAGCTGCAATAACACGAGTGCTTTCAGAGTCTCTGCTGTTTTCTTCGAAGACGTCTTCGCAGTACCCAGCAACAATGTCCTGATAGTCATAGGAAGTTTCTGCGGATTTTGCATGAGTATTCCTTGGCACTCGGGGCTTTTGAAAGGTGAAGTATCCATTGCGACTGTGACCTTCTTCACTATCCGAAGGTAGAGGGCTGGGCAATAATGCAGGCGTCTTCACAAGTGGCTTCGGTGGGTGTGAGCTGAGTTGATTGTCACACATGTGCGCCCTCAAGTTGCGATAACATTTGGGCATTTTCCTGAGCTTTCTTGACGTGGTTCTCGTCAATGATTCCTCCTTGGCAGTGGACGTGGGCGTGATTGGCAAGACGAGAGGAAATGGTTGTTTTATTTCATGAATGCGACGAAATTCTGAAATACTCGGTTCAAGTTGTTCTGAACACTTGAAACCTCGAGAGGAGCTACACTCTGTTCGTAGAATCGTCTCCGTCGGTGCACAAGCTGCTGAATCAACAGGCTGGGTCCTTTTCAGTAGATGTGTCAGTCGAAAACGAGAGGCCTGGCGCTTCAAGCTCTTCGATAGTGCCTGAGGTGAGCTTGGTGGAGTAGGGAGGGCGTGAGAAGGTGCTCGGAACGGCGTCATGAGAGAGAGGCCCATCTCGGAATGCTGAATGGAAGACATGTGGAAAGGCGAGGTAGAGAAATTGCAAATAAAATTGACTCGCGCTGCTGAGGGTGAGACATATAGTTATAGAAAGAGGCTGCTTGAGCAAGGCACCACCGCTGAGCACTCTGAGTTGAGTCATCTATCCCTTCGTGGCATGTGCTGAAGCTGCCCTTGCATAGGAGAGGTGCTGCAATATTGCCTTTCTGAGACGTGGTAGGGGCTTTCCATGAGAAGGGTTATAGCGTTGAGAGACCGCAAGGGGGTCAAAGCGATACAAAGTAGACGACTTAACAAGATTGGCAACGGGGATATCGATGCGCCATTTGTGGAAGGGAGGAACATCAGGGTCGTGCTTCTGTTCTCCCTTGCATCCAACAGCTGGCGTGCCGCTCATGTTCGAAAGTGGCACACTGGAGGATACTCTCACCCCCGGCCTCACGTAATTCAGTGACGGGGCAACGCGTAACACGCACTCCCGACGAAACATCATTGAACGAGGGCAACTGGACCTCCTCGCTCCTTTGTTGGTTGTCGACGCCCAAGTTCCCAACCACATCAACTCATGCCAAGGACGGCAGCTGCCTAAGCTACTTTCAGACTAGCGCGAACTGTTCCTTTTTTCTCTCCTCGCCTCCGATCCTCGACAGCATCTGTCCCTACGCATTCCTTTCAAAGGCAATGCGCCTTTGGCGATCCCGTCAAGTCGACGATGGTTTTCCAGCGCGTCTTCAAATGTTGGATATTGCCCCCCTGTGGCAAATGCTTCATAGACTCTGCCAATCATCCTTGCCGGTGTCTCAACGTCTTCCAGTTCCATATCGGCCATCTCAATCGTTTCTGTGTTCCCCGTGGCATTTTCAAACTGTTTGATGGTGACCATGTTCTTCTCGTAGCTCTGTGACAATGAAGCACCCGGTGCCTCAAGGGAACTCTCGCCCTTTTCGCAGAATATCTTTCAAACCAGATGTGGAGGCTTTCCTGCTCGGATCGGGATTTTGTCAGATTCTTGTCCTCTAACAACTGGACGGGACAGAACTTGCTGAGATCGAAGCTACAGCTCCCGATTTGAGCTTCCCTTGCACCATGATATGGTCATCTGCGTCCTTGTGAATAGTCTCGTCAATCCTTTGAAACTGGAAGCGCCTGTGGGTACTTACAATGTCCAAAGATGATGGTGAAGTTATTCGCTCCAACTTTGGCATTGGTGTAAAACTTGTATTTGACGGGTACGTCCGTATCCGGCATTCCCGATTCAGCCAACACATGCGAGCTGAGCACCTTGCCCAACTTACCACTGGCAACAAGCTGCTTGAGTGTGCGAGTGATATTGCTCTGCCGACCTTGCAAGCCAACGACTGTCTTTACGTTCTTTTCTTTGCAAGCTCGGTCAGTTGCTCAGCCTCCGCTGTATCATTCCCCAGCGGCCATTCGACATAAGCCATCTTGCCAGCTTCTAGAGCGGCTTGATCAGCTCGTAGTGCTGCTGGACATTGACGCTTACGACGACCATGTCGACATCTGAATCAGCTGCAATGTCTGCCGGTGAGCCATAAGCTTTGACTCCAGAGGAGAGACTATGAACTTTGATAGCAGCCTCTGCGGATGCCACACTAGAATTTGCCAATGCAACGATCCTGTACTTAGACGATTGCATAGCTGAGAGGCCGATCAGGCCGTGACGTATGGGACCCATGTTGGAGACTGCAAAGTATGTGCTTCAAGAGGGAGCTTCTACTGTATTCAGAATGTCATTCACGGTACGGAGTCATCTAAGTGGATTTATACCACTTCCTCCCGAACTGCCGGCTGTATCACCAATCGATGAAAACCACGTTCGTCCACTGATTCTCTGCATGCTCCTGCGCTTCACTCCTTCTTGCCTGGATTATTTGAGCACCAAAGCTACAATGGCAAGCCCCAACAGCAGTCGGCCGAAACACCGGATGAAAAGTCTATCATTATCTCCTCAGGGTGCCCATCTGCCTGTTTTGAGCCACTTTCCGGCCCATTCTCTTCATATTCAGGCCCCATCTCAGGAGGCATTCTAGATAGCTACTAGGCAGTTGATTCTGTCAATTCAATTCGATTCAATACAAGCATTTTCTATCTAACTCGAGCTATTCTAGCACTTTACTTGACATTATCAACATTATGGGCCTAGTCCCAACCCCAACCCTAGAACCCACCCCTCCCCTCCTGCGTCGCACACGCATAGTCTGCATATCCGACACCCACAACACCCACCTCCAACTTCCACGCGGCGACATCCTCATCCACGCCGGCGACCTCACTAATCAAGGAACCTACGGCGAACTCCAAAAAACCCTCGCCTGGCTCTCCCTAGCCTCCGGCTTCAAACTCAAGATCATCGTCGCCGGAAACCACGACATCACGCTCGATGCACCCTTCTACAGGCAGTATGGAAGCTATTTCCATAATCAGCAGATGCAGGATTCAGCAGCTTGCATTGAGCTGATTGCTAAGACGTCTGGGATTGTGTATCTTAGACATGGAGCCAGGACGTTTGAGCTGAAGAATGAAGATGGGACGACGACTCGGTTCAAGGTCTTTGGATCCCCGTACTCGCCTAGCAGGGGCCTCTGGGCATTTGGGTATGCGCCCGAGGACGCGGCGACGAAGTGGGCCGATATCCCCCTTGATACGGATATCGTGATCACGCATACGCCGCCGAAGTTTCATTGCGACGAATCTGCTACTAGAGGAGCGGCAGGGTGTGAGGACCTACGACGGGCGCTGTGGCGGGTTAGACCGCGGTTAGCTGTCTGTGGACATGTGCATGAGGGGAGGGGGGTGGAGAGTGTGTTGTGGGATCTGGAGGCGCCGAATGTGAGATTTAAGGAGGTGGAGACGTTTTATTGGGAGGATGCGACGGTGGGGAGCAAGAGGCAGTTTCGGGTTGATTTGACGACAAAGTCTGTGAGCCCTTTGAGGAATGATGGTGGGAAGGGGAGGCTTGGGTCGACCGTTGCGATGATGCAGGCGAGGGGGAGGGAGGTGTCACCGGAGGAGCAGGAGGCAGAGTATGGGACACGCGTCGTGGGTGCAGTCGGGCAGGCCCAGCAGGACGGTCCTTCTCCGGAAGAGGAACAGGAGCCAAGAAACCCAAAACCCCCGTTCCCACAAAGTGGGCTGGCGGAAAGACCTATTCCTCCACTCCCACTACCACGCCCAATCCATCCTTCGACATATGGCATCGGTGGCCTGCCCGCAACGGGCCGTTGTGACTTTGAGGCTCTGGCGGGTCGCGAAGGTCGGAGAGAAACGTGCATTATCAACGCTGCTATTGCCGGCTCGAGTTGGCCGCATCCGGCTGGGAAGAAGTTCAATAAGCCGATTGTGATCGATATTGAGCTGCCTGTTGTAGACGCGAAGGGCGAGGATTAGTTTGAACAGCAGAAGAGATGAGGGGAGGTGATTCTGGCTTTTGCTGGAGCTGGACGGCCGGGGAGGGACTGATAAGGAGTGTTCGGGGTTCATGCAACGGTGGACGCATCCAAGGTAATTCGGAGACATGGTGATTTTATATTTTCATGCAAGCATACAGCAAGATCGAAAACGTATCCATACCTCTACCTCATTTGTCTACTTGCCAGTTGTTGATTTTTAGCCAGAAGGTTAATTCTCGATTCAGATCATGATCCTGAAGCACTCGTGCACGAACAGGACGACTGTTCCACGCTCGGCGAGTTCCCTTTCCTTTCTGACATCTTTTTTCTCCCTTTCGGATGGATTGAGTCCGATGAGGATGGAACTTGCATCTGGATTGGCTACGAGACTGGGGGCATGCACCTGTGGTGAAGTATCATTTGACCAAGCGGATCTGCTTAGAATCTTACGCGCCGGTGGTATTCCAGGGATATCAGGAAAAGGAGATGCACGACAGCAATATTTCTACGAGATTGTCGACATCACTGGGAGAAATTATACAGCAATCAGCCATGTCTGGTCTCATGGCCTTGGCAATTCCTCAAGCAATTCCCTGTCATTGTGCCGGCTACTGCATTTACTCCAGCTCATTGGGGGGGTCAGCTGTCACGACTCACTCTTGTGGATCGATAGCATCTCTGTGCCTGTCGATCCTGAATGCAAGAAACTTGCTCTGCCGAAGCTGAGGCAAGTTTGTCAGCAAGCAAATGAAGTGCTCGTGATCGACTGTCACTTGCTGCAAGGTGGCACTGGCACTGGCTTGCTTGAGAGACGAATATACCTTCGAACTTCCGGGTGGATGACACGTCTATGGACACTTCAGGAAGGACGGTTGGCACAGGGAAATGTACACCAAAACTACGTTTGACATATCGAACTGGTACAGTAATAATAATTTCAAGCGCTTCTTCACAAACTACAACGACAGCAAAGATAATTCTGTTAATCTTATCCAGGACCTCGCTTTTCGAAGAGTCACTGTTCCCACCGACGAGCCAATATGCATTGCGACACTTCTGGGAGTCGATCTTGACAGCTTCAAGGGCAATCCTTCCATGATAGATATCTACCGCTCCTTACATGAGCTGCTGCAGCACCTTTTGTTCGTGCCTAGCCCGCGTCTCGACGTTTCAGGCTTCAGATGGGCAACTTCAACCTTCATGACTGGATATGACCTGCACTGCCATAGGCCGCAACCGGCCGCGACTTTGGACGACAAGAGTTTATGTGTCCGTACAGACTGCATCTTCCTGGATGAAACCCTTCGCTCTACCCTTGACCCCAGGTCTTCTGCGCGCATCGGGGTGGAATGTTCGGGGGATGACAACTTCCTACTATCAAGCCCCTGGGTTGGTCATGTCAATGCGCCCGAATATTTTGCTAATGTCGCAATTTTACTCCCGGAGACACTATCTGATTCTGGGAGCGCCACTGTTGCCGTGCTCGTCAGTGGTTTTAGGGAGCTAGATAGTATCAATCGCTGCCGCTATGTGAAGCGGCTGTTTATGTACCGAGCAAGTCGCTTCAATGTCGAGGAAACTGCAAGATGGGAAGAGGTTTATCCTAAATACCTTTTCTCCTCGAAAGGAAAATATGTCGAGCAGGTTTCGGTTTGTGTCTCTTGAGGAGACCGGTCTACTGATCTCAACGATGATATGACCAATATTTGCTGGATTTTACTGCTGCTTGCCCAGAAGTTCGACTCTCTCTTATCACGGGTCGGCAAGTTCCGAGTGCTGGAACAAGGCCACATCTAATGCTGATAGAGAAGCAATGTAACTCACAAAGACAAACATTCGAGCAACTCAGCTTAGGAAATGGCGAACAGATCATGGGTATCATTAGCAACTTAATCATCTCCCACCGAGCCCTCAATCTAAATCCATTTCTTCCTCCACCCCACCGTTGACCAGCATCTTCGTCTTCGTCTTCGTCTTCGTCTTCATCCTCAACCTCTCCTCTCCCACCAATCTCCCAACATTCCTCTCCTCCACCACCGCCTCCACCAACGGCCCCTCCACCTCCCTATCCATCAACTCCTTAGCAATCAAATGCTCCCCTCCAGCCACCACCCTCCTATCCTCCCTCCTCCTCCTCTCCCTCGCCACCTTGCCCGACAACCTCCTCCGCGTGAACGCCCTCTCCCTCCTCGCCCTAATCTCCTGCACCCTCTCCATCGCCTTCAGCGTCGCCGCCACCAAATTCCGATCATATTTCACCGGTACATTTCTCCTCTTTGCGAACTGGCTCAACAGCACGTTCTGGTCGACGATCATCTCTTTGCCGCGGAGGGCGCGGTGCGTCTTTGTCCATTTGAGCTTGCGCGGTTGGCGCTTCATCTTGAAGTTCTTGTGGCATTTCGAGCGGCAGAAGCGGAAGCAACGGGCGTCGTTGCGGACGAAGGTTATGCCTTTGGAGGGGTAGATGGGGCGGGAACAGAGGTGGCATGTCTCTATTCTGAGGAATTTGGTCAGTTGCATTAGATTGGATTGCGACGGACCGCAACATTTACCTCATGGTTGCGGCGCTTGTGCCAGCTCGGCACTGAGACTATGTGATAGAGCTTCTTTTGCAGTACTATGAATGAAGCTTGATGGAAGCTCCCTTCCTTTTGCTCTAGTAATGCCAAATATGAATGCGCGGGTAAACTCTGTCGTTTGAAATTCTGAAGCTAGCGCAAAATATTTGCCAAGATTTCATCCTTGGCATCGGCATCAGAAGAAATAAAGTCCGAGGCCCAACTGCGCAAAAGCTGCACTCGAGGGTGGCATCGCAACACATCTGGCCCATTCTCTCACTGCCTTCCCGAGAATAGAGCGACGTCTGCTCTGGAGCCCTTCCAAGTCAGCCGTGACTGCAACATTCCCAATCTGAGTCCAATATGTCCTCAGCCATAGCAGTGGGCATTGGCGTCGCCACCGCCGCTTTTCTGGTACATCCATCCTCTCCTCCCTCTTCCCTTCTTCCGTTCCCCAACGTATACTTACCAACTTTTTCACTGGGTAGGGACGAGCCGGCCTCGTAGCACTACGTCGTTACCGCGGCGGCGTCAACGTCATCGGAAGAGCCTTCTACAAAGGCGGGTTTGAACAGCGGATGAATCGGAGGGAGGCTGCTCTTATATTGGAACTTTCGTATGTCTCCCAATGCCGCGCATCTCGAATCTTTCCCTCGGTCACACCGTCATGAGAGCCTGCTGGGGGCTAGTCTGGCTGATTTTCGGGATGGTCTGTGCTGATTACATCTATGCGATCCTGACAGGGAGAGCACCTTGACGAAAGAGAAGATCCGCAAAAACCACCGACAGTTGATGTTGTTGAATCATCCGGACAGAGGGGGAAGTCCGTATTTGGCGACGAAGGTCAATGAGGCGAAGGAGTTTTTGGGGAAGAATCAATGAAGAGGGGGTTTGTGGGATTGTGGGAGATGCGAAGGCGTTCCTTGTTTGGAAGCGTGGCATTGCATAGCGCGGAGTTTGGGAAAGGTCGCACCAAGATGTATGTATGTATGGTCTCTCTTCTCAGGACGGGAAGGCTCGCTGGGCCTGGACACCACGATTCTGTCCAATCGTCTGTACAATATGTAAGAATGCTCTGGCGCTGTCTTGCCTCGATGTCGAAGTTGGAAAGTCCAAACCGTCAATCAAGCATTGCGGTCAGAATACACAATCACACCCGGACATCCCGCTCACAAGTCCCCATCCAACCTCCTCCCCATCTCCACACATTCCTCCACCACCGTGTTAAACCGCTCCCTCACCTCCCACAACAACACATGCCCCATCCCCTCAAACCGCTCAAACCTAACTCCCTCCCCCAACTCCCTCCTCAACACCTCCGCATGATGAAAGCTGATCATCCGATCCGCCGTCCCATGCATCACG
>JAABUK010008106.1_pt1 | contig 14858 bp, 21 predicted proteins | sample 5559141 | NCBI WGS metagenome assembly JAABUK01 (sample SAMN10711869, study PRJNA513367) | rock metagenome | isolation source: Antarctica rocks | place: Antarctica: Victoria Land, Pudding Butte nord | collected 2016-01-03
GGTATATGCCGGCAGGATTCAGATTTACGCTGGTGATGGCTGAGCGGGTCGTCAACGCCAGCTGGTGCGTCGCCAAAGTGTACATCTACGAGGCCTGCGAAGTGATTGCATTTCTGGCTGAAAGCTACAGCAACACGAAAAGGACTTTGGCATGACGCCCTGCGACATGTGCACCGCCACTTGCAGGTACCAGATGAGCATCTTCAGCCAGGCGCACTTGGAGATGCGGGCCGCGCTCAGGACAGGCAGCAATGCGGACCTCAACGTCTTCGTGTTCTCCTTTCAGGACGGCGGCATCATCGGGTGCGCGCGGCTGCTAACTGCTGTAGTTTGGCCCAATATAAACGCTGAGCAGATTGCTGGGATGCTGCCGCGGACGGCAACAAACAGGTCTCGCTGCTCCCTGCCTGCTGAGCGTGGAACATGTGTCCCAGCATGTGCTTCCGCTGCAGCGCCGCTGTGTCCGCGACCGGCATGCCACATTCAACGCACGTATTGCGCGTCAGCAGATCGTTCATCTGAGGGGCCACTCAACGTGTGGTGCTCACAGGGTGTCGACCAACCCATGGGGTGCCCCGCTGTCCGCGCGTAACCTACCATTTGACGGCATCAGCATCGACCTGAGCACACTGCCGGGCGGCGGCTACGGCGGCTACAATCTGGGCAATAACCTAGTGCACGAGGTGAGTTCGCAGACTCTCAGATCGTCGTTGCATTTCTGCCACCTTGTCTCCGGGCTGAAGGTGACGAGTGGCTGTCGTCTCCCATGCACTTGAAACGCATGTGCGTGCATGTTCGTGGGTGTTATGATATTCTGACCTGATGCTGCTTGTCGCTTCAGGTCGGCCATTGGTGAGTCCGTGCTTTCAGGGCGAACTGCCTCCGCTTCCTTCCTGCTTGACCACCATGAATATTTGCCGCCGCTCCCAGGCCAGCTGCATTCAGAAGGCAATACCTGCCAGTGTGGAAACCTGGGAACATGCATTTGATACAGTCTGTTCTTGAGCAGACATCGCAACGTGGAGTAAAGGCCTTGACGGTCGAATCACGCTGATGATGCCTCCGCAGGCTGGGACTTGGTCATCCCTGGAGCGGCGGGTGCTCACAGGTGAACATGCAAATTTTCACAATGGAAAAGGAGTACATGCTGTTCGAGTCAATCGGCTGTGCTGCATGGACCTTCCAGAATCTTGAAGGCGGCTGACCAGGGTCTTGCAGAAATTCAATTGGCTGATGCGCTTGCAGCCAAACGACGGCGTGGCAGACACGGCGCAGCAATCCGCGGCAAATTACAACTGCTATCCGGCGGGCTCAACGTTGCCCAATTCGTGCCCAAGCAAGCCGGCTACACAGGGACCTGACCCTGTCAACAAGTACGCACTCAACTTCTACGAGATTAAGTTGTTGTCCAAAGCAAATGGCTGTGATGAGTGCTGCTGTCGACCTTGGTAACTTTGCAAGCCATGATGCCGTGTGCTGCCGCCTTGACTTCGCACTGACCTCCTCAGTGTGTTGCTTTTGCAGCTACATGGGATACAGTACGTATTGTATCTCCATCCTGCACATGCTCTGAGCTGTCACCCTGTCCTCGGTGCCGCATTCCTGCTGTCGAGTGCTTGCCTGCATCCCATAGCATGACTGGGGGCGCAATGTCTGCGCTTTCCCAGTTGCAGCTCAAGGACCATACACCTGACGCTCACTTGCCGTCCTGCTGCAGCATACGACGCATGCATGTGGGAGTTTACACCCGGCCAAGCGGCGCGTATGGCAGCGGCCTGGATGGTATACCGGGCACCGGCTGAGTCGCCCAGCCCACCGCCGCCGCTGCTACCGCCTCCACCGCCGCTGCCACTGCCGCCACTGCCGCCGACGCCACCGCCATCCAAGATACAGCGGCCGCCGCCGCCGCTACCGCCGCCGCTACCGCCGCCGCCCGCGCCGCCGCCGAAGCTGCCGTCGCCAAATTGTAGGCCGCCGCCGCCGCAGACTCAGAAAGTCGGGCCAAAGCTGCCGTTGCACATGCCCACACAGAAGCCGTCACCGAGGCCCACTGTCAAACCGACACAAGCGCCAACAAAAGCGCCAACAAAAACACCAACATCGAGGCCGACACTAAGGCCAACTCCACGGCCTACCCCAAGGGCAACGCCAACGCCGACGAAAAGACCGATGCGAAAACCGACAAGGAGTCCCCGCCACATCATCTTCGGCTGATGACGGCGCTGCCGGCGGCCGCCGACGAACGCCAGTATTTTAGGAAACGGAGTAGGTGGGCATAGGTCAGGCTGCTATGAGACGGTGCAAGGGTGGGAGCTAATTCAGGTGCGGGTGCATTGGGATTACAGTGTGCGAATCGGCCGACGCAGTGTCAGTCGACTCCACTCTGCAATGTAGAATAGGTAGTTGTGCGCACAGCACTGCCCAATAAGATCATGCAGTCCACGAGTGCCGCGAGTGCAACACAATTCAATTGAAAGGTGACAACAGTATCAAAGCTTCCAACAGCTTTGTACAGCACAGAGTAGGTAATCGGCAGCGGGCACTGAAGTTGGGTGTCATACACGGGAGAGGTAGATGGCACGAAGTACAAGCCCCATGTCATTTTGCAATTCAAATTTGCGACGTGGGCACAGCAGAACGGCACCGTCGCCGCCACAGATGATGCTTTGAGAAAGACCAGATATTTGCTGTGCTGTGATGCGACCCCGTTCCCCGCCACCGCCATCATGAATTATCCACGGCCTCGAAAACGCTGCCGCCGGCCAGAGCCCGGTGCAAGGCTCGATCCGAAAGGGCGACAAACTGTGCGGCGCCAATACTCGAAATGTCGGTGTTTGCCAACTCGGCCGCGAACACATGCACCCCAGCCCCAAACAGTACATAGCACCACGGTGCATCGGCAATGTCACACAAGCTGCAGCGCAGACAGCACCCGCAATCCTCATCATCCTCGTTTGTGCCAGCGGCCGGCGCCCGCCCTGCGTCACCGGGCCCGCCTCGACGCCAGAGCGCATGGCAGATTTCGATATTTATCAAACCTTGGGGTGCAGCTTGCCAGTGTTGACGTCCAGGTACGATGCGGTGCTGAGGTCCAGCTGTAAATGAAACACAACAACGCATCGAAACCCTATGAGAGCCACCTACAGTGCGTCGCCGTCGCCAACGCATCGATTCTCGTTTCCTCCGCATGATCGCTGCTCACGCACGGTGCCAGCAGCGCGCTCACAGGCGCAGAAGCCGATGTGAAACAGATCCCAGACAGTTTGCGGGTGCACACAGGAATGGGATGGTGAACAGTCACAAGGGCAGCTGTTTTCGAGCGTCGCACGTGCACCAGGCGCATGGTGCCCAGCAGGCTCTCTGGCAGCTCATCCGCTGCATTGCCCTGTGCACAGAAAGAAGTATAATCAGAAAGAGATGTTCACGATGAGCACCTGCCGTCCGTCATCGATCCAGGACCGATCAGGGCTGCTAAACGGCGCAGGGCTGTCGCGGACGGCTTGGCACCCTGCCTTTCGTGCAGGAGGGTCGATACAGAAACGAGACAGCAGCCCGCCAAGGCGTCCGCACCGCATCAACCGCCCCCAGGAGCGTGGCGGCCGGGCAAGGCAGTTGGGAGCAGGGTATCTGACGCAAAGCACATGCCAAACGAGATTCTGCCTAAATAAAGTCCCGACATGCATCATATTGGTTTCGTTCTTTCCGTCGGCAGGCGCACCTGCAGCAGGATGCCCATGTCGACGACGACAGACTTGGCGGCGCCGGCCACGAGGCCCACCACGTGCCGCGCCACGCTGGACGATGCGACATCGATGTCCACCTGCAGTTGACAACCGAGAATTGCACTAGATGTTCACAAGGGAGGATTTGCACGCAGTCACACAGGGTTTAGCGGCCCAGGGCAGAGGCTTAAGCATATTTAGCACATGCAGTCCACCAGGCACAGCCGCCTGGCACTTGGCAAAAGGATCTTGTAGAAACTTCAACACGTAAGCACACCTCCATGTAATTCGGGCCCCTGCACAGAACGCAAAAGATGCAGTCAGATACACGTTTCTGGTCGACAAGGGATTAAGACAAGGAAGAGAAAGCACGCTCAAACACACGTGTGCGACCACCTGTCAAATTTGTGATCGAATGCTGGCAGTAGGAAGCACACCGGAAGTACTTGGTGGTGAGCTTGTGGCCCAGCAGCACGGGCGTCTCGCCCACCGACTGCTTCACCAGCCAGGAGCCCTTGACGATCTTGGGGATGAGCCTGCGGGAGCGTTCGAATGGGTGCATCAATATCGATTCACTATCGTTCTGTGCTGTTTCTGGTGCGCAAGCAGGCATGATGCAGTCAAGGTCGGCGGGCAGCTCAAAGACAGGGAGAGGCTGTCAGAACGAGCCAAAACTCACTTGAAGGAGGCGTTGCGCTTAGCGTCACTCTCCTCGCCGTCGCCGCCCGCCACAAACCTGCCATCAATGAGTGTACACGTTTTCAAGCCTCATGAGATGTCCTTCTGCAATGCAGCGGCCTCCCCGATTCAAACACACTAGATCTACGCGAGGCATGCAAGCACGAAGGGCAGAAAAGAGTCTGTGTGGGCTTGTGCAAGCAAAGGGGGTGCAACGCGACAGGCCGCACCTCGCCAGTGCGATGTCGAAGGGCGACGCCTTTTCCGCCTCGGTGTCGGAGTCCCCGTCTCCGCCTGCAGCAAAATGAGCGAGTAAACAAACTCGCACCGGAAACTGCGTGTTGGCTGTGGATAGCTTTCCTGCGGCGCAGGAGCAGTTGCCTCACGGCACTGCCTGCCGAGGATCTCTGCACCAGCCGCCGGTGTTGCAACGGCTCCCTGAGGCAGACTATCCGGATTTGTTCCTGCTGCAGTAGCCCAGACACCGCAGCCCAATCGATGGACAGGTGCATCCGATCGCGTTTGCTTCGGGAGACCACAAGCCGTCAGGCACACCTGGGGAGGTGGCCTCCAAGCCGGCGATGAAGGCACCGAAGGACAGTAGGAGGAAGGAAAGGAAGAAATGGCCGCACCGGGGGAGGTGGCCTCCGAGCCGGCGGTGGAGTGGGCCTTGCCGGCGCCGGCGGCGGGGAAAGAAAGACAAAAGGGAAGATAAAAGGCCGCACCCGCGGAGTTGGCCTCCGAGCCAGCGGTGGAGTACGCCTTGCCGGCATCATCGGGGTTGATGTCCGCAGCCCAGGCAGCGGTCAGGCTCAGCGGCGGGCTCTGCGGCACCATTATCTGCACCACGAATGTGAACGGCGCCCGGCTGTACCTGCACGGTGACCGCGGACGGACGTCTCAGCGACCCCACTTCCTGAAATCAAATTTACATTCCAGACAGGGCGGCAAGGTTGGCTTGGTGCATCAGTTGCTGCCGCTGTGGCTGGACAGCTATGGTGGGCAGATAGAGCAGGTCGACCTGATTCACTCTGAAAGCCGCATGTGATAAAGAATGTTTGCGGTTTGGCAACGCCTACAACCTCGCAGATGTGTGAGAACAAACACACTTGACGGAGGGCAGGAAGCGGGCAATGTGGAAGCAGGGCGCATCCGTCTCCACCAGGTCCATGCTGGCCAGCTCGAACACCGGATCCGACGCTGCCGCCTTCTTGTGGTCCTGCGGGGTTTCTGAAGCAGTCAGTCAACAGTCTATGTGCAGGGTTCGACCGGCGCATCCGTCTCCACCAGGTCTCTGTGCTGGCCAGATCATTAATTATTGAGCAGGTCATGTATCGATGCTGGCGAGCTCAAACGCCACCACCCCAGGCCGGTTATGCGAAACAGGTTGCTGGACACTTGCATAGAAGCGAAGACGTGTGCCGGCGAGGACTCCCTCTATTCGCATCTATGCGACCTCCCGTTTCAGGTCGTGTCCCTCTGGACGCAACCTCCGAAGGAAGAAATCACGTAGATGCGAATGGGGATGCGGCGAGACCTTTGTTCCTATTTCGCATCTATGCCAATTCCTGTTTCAATAGATATCCGTTCCTTTCGCATCTATGCGACTTCCCTTTCGGCTCGGTGGTCGAGCAGCCGCCGAAGGAAGAACGACCGTCGAAAAAAAAACACATAGATGCGAAAGGAGATTGTGGCGTGACGCTGGACCCCTAATTTCGCGACTCGATTTCCGATATCTATTGAAACGGGACTTGACATAGATGCGAAAAGAGGAAACTGAGGAAACTGCCAGGCAGGGCGGCGTCGCCGGCATGCGGACAATATTGCCGTTCTGTCAGGCCCGCAGCCTCTTTGTGTGATGGACATCACAGGACCAGCTTGGCAGACCCTCTCTTGCTAGGACTGCTAGAAGCGGTCTAGCGCGCACCCGCAGGTAGGTGGCGCCGCGAACTTTGAAGCCGCCCGAGCCGGGGCACAGCCAGAAGCGCTGGTCCATGGTACCCGTCACACTGTAGTCGTTCGCCGGCACCACCTGCACCGGAAATCAGGTCAACAGTTGATGCCTGGGAACTGAATCTTCAGGACACCGTACTCATATTGACGAGAGCAGAAAAGCGCTGGTGCCTCGTTCCCGTCACACCGTAGTCGTCCGCCGGCGCCCCTGCACCGAGTATTCAAGGCTCTAGCGGTCGAGTGCTCGGCACTTTTCAAAGCAGCCTCACAGAATCCATTACGAGGAGCAAAGTGATCAAATGAGTAACTGCCCATGATGGCAGTTCCCAACTGCTGCACTTTCTGAGCCAGCAACCGGCATAGTGCACAGCAAACGAGTCTCACCTCCGCATCAGGCACCTGCTGCTCCTTTCTGGCATCGCCAGCGGCGGCCGGCGACTCCTTTGTTTCCGGCAGCGGCGCCGAGGTGTCTGCCGGCGCCCTGTTGCCACAGATTTCAAGTTCATATGAGCATTGGTGTGAGAGACTGCGCAGTCGCTTCATAGCATGGGCACAGGCAGCTGCAGCCAACCAGCCACTGCTCGCGGTAGCTAGGTTATCAGATCTCGTCTGTCATGCCATGCACTACGCATATAATGCATATATGTCTGGAACCACAAGCGTCCAGCTGCCGGCACTACCGTGGTGGAAGGGTCCTGCTTGCTCCCGGGCAACTGCAACGGAGAACACTGCTGCAGGAGGAGGACTGCTGGAGCACAATTGAGATGTGTCCGATGTGTGCACGCGCACATTGCGGTGAAGACCGAGCGCCGCGCAGGCAGCCCGCCAGATGCGCGTGTGATGCGGAAGGTGGCCGACCGCGACGCCTGCGAGTCCCACACTTGGCAGACTCACGATCAGATAGAACTCGCCAAGGAGCACACGCTGGAGGACCGCCACAGCAGACGTGTCCGGCACTGCAGGAAGCTGGGCATGCGGGTGGCTTCATCAAGACTGAAGGGCTATGCAGCGAGCTTGGGAGGGGAATGCCTGTTGGCGATGGTATCCACAAAGGCATGAGGTCAACCTGGAAGCTTCTTCCAGGGGCAGTACCCCAGCGGCGCACAGCTGCAGCTGGGCTTCCAATGCCGATGGTCTGCTATATTGTGAGAGACAGACATGATTGAGCCAGAATCCGTACCAGGCGGTTGAGGTGCCCCGGATCCTCGGCCTCGTCGCTGCCGCCCAGCATGCTCGGCCGCACCAGGAAGCGCTCCTGCTCCACCTGTGTGCGGTGACACGATGATTCAACTTCGATCATATGGTTAGCTGCGGCAGGTTCGCAAGACCTGCAGGACCGCTGGCGGTCAGCCCACAGAGGGCGTCAACGCGAAATGTCTGTTTTCTGATCAGGGGGAAGACAGCACAGCAGCGGGGCTCACATGCTTGCGCAGCATGATGGCGGCGCGCATGATGTACTACAGGAGGAGCTTTGACAGCATCGACTCTGATGATACTAGGAGAACTCCGCATGTGCTTGCGCTGCACGACGATGGCGCGGCCGACGCGTGGCAGGAAGGAAATCCAACAGTATTTCAAGATGGGAGTACAGCATCAAGATTTCGGAACCTCATGATTTGACATGAAGCTGCGCACGTGCTCGCGCAGCACGACGGCGGCACGGACGACGCGCGACAGGAAGGAGCCGCTGGTGGCGAAGATGACGGGCCACAGGAAGGAGCGCGCCCGCTTCCCCGGGTTGCCCAGCCACCCCGCCAGGTCCGCCTTCACCACCTGGCCGAGGAAACGAAGCAAGGACAGCATCAGTGAAAGGTCAACACGTTTAAAAGGCACACAAGAGAGCGCGCCCGCCTCCCCGGGTTGCCTAGCCACCCCGCCAGGTCCGCCTTCTCACCACCTGACAGCAAGAACAAGTCAAAGGCAAGATGTAAAGCAGAATCATCTGTGAAAGGATAAGGTGCAGAGGAGGAGCCGCCCACTTGACGGAGCAATCCAGCCACCCCGCCAGGTCCGCCTTTCGTCAACTAGTGGGAAACCAAGGAAACCAAGGAGCATAAGCAACTGAGCAAAGAATGGCTACAGCCCACCACTGAAGGTGTTCCCTTAAACGGAGGTGCGGCAGTGGCGACACGGATGGACCTCCTGCTGCGCGGAACAGTGGATGTACGCGCACAGCAGCGGGCTGCCACTGAGCTTCGGAAGGTGAGCACAAAACCCTGGAGTCCACCTGGGTGACGACAGAGGGCATGTGCTGCACCGCCAACAGGCGGCGGCAGGACATGACCACGCTGCGGCTCGTGGTGGGGTCTACGATTTCAACAACCCACCTGGGTGACGAGGCACTCATTGCTGGAGCCGTCGCGCGTGTAGCTGGCCATCAGCGGGCTGAACGTGTACCCTGCCTCCACCTGCACAGGGGAAGTGGAAAGCACTGAGACGACAGCGCACGCCGCTGCGCAAGCGCAGCGTATCCAGGCGCGAGTGTGCGGCACACAGCAATCGATGTGCGGCGCATGTCCTCAAGCTCGCGACCAGTGCCAATTGCAAGTGGCAGGACTTATGCAACAGCAGAACGGGCAGTGTTTGTCTCTCAGGTGGGTTCGCACCGAGGCGCGGACGGGGGCGAACCACTGCCACCAGGCGGCGGCCTGCGGGCGGCACTTGTGGTGTGTGGTAGAGGAGTAGAGCACCACCACAGTGCCGTCGTCGTCGCGCCTGCAGCAAAAGAGCCAACGGTTCCGGAAACAAAATGCAAAAGGCAACAGGGTTTCAGCAATGTACATATTCAGAAACAAAGGTTCCAGTCAGGAGCGCTGCCGCACCAACAAACAGAACCAAAACAAACTCACCGCCAGGAGCGCTTGAGGATCAGCTCCCGTTTCGCAATGAACGGCCGCAGCCACACCGGCGCCCGCCACTCCTCCCGCACCTGCCGCCGTAGGTTTTTGACTTTAGATGTTAGGGCTTGCAGGGAGGCCGCATGAGAAGCGGCCGGAAGATGAAATGTGCACGTCTGTGGCCCAACCGGTCAGCAGGAATGGCACCGAGTGCGCCGCGGGAGCCTCGGGCAAAATCGATAACAAGTTTTCGCGAATTCGAAAGGGCACCGCCCTCCATCGTGCCAACCAGGCAGAGGCCGTCGCCTTGCTCATACTGACGAGCAGCTTCGATGTGGCATCAGGATTCGCTCTATTCAGGGCTCGCTCTACAGGGCTGGTCGAATGCTGCTTTCGAACACCAGTTCCAAGTGCGGCACTTGCGAGAGCTCACCGCGGCGGTGTGCGAGTCCAGGGCCTCCAGGGCGGCCACGCTCTCGAATGACTTTGGATCAAGTCACAAGCTGACTGGATGTGTGATCTGGATACAGGTTGTCGCGGCTACTGAAGGGCGAGGTTCCAGGGAACACTCACCACGGCGGTGTGCGAGTCCAGGGCCTCCAGGACGGCCACGCTCTCCGGATCGTCGTCCTCGCCCAGCCCCTGCGCCCCCGTGATCATGCCCTGCGCATGCACTTATATATGTAGACTAGCAAATGCTAGAGAGCCGAACAACAGGCTCTGGCTTGCTGTCGTCAACACCTGTGTTGTTGCCCATCTGTTGAGGCAACTAGGCAAGGAGAGGCTGTGCGCATTGCGGCACACGGAAACACCCACGTGAATTCCGCACCTGGGCGCACAGTATCGGCGGCGCATGGATGATGTGACTGGTCATGATGGCAGGGTCGTCCGGTGAACCGTCCGTCTTATGCGCTTCCAGGTACACCTGCAGGTGCAGCAGGTCAGGATTAGGTGTGCATGTGAGAAAAGACGGTCCTTTACATACTCCAATCAGGACCCTCTCGCCGCCAGCTGACCGAGCAGGCGTTGTCTGGGCTCAGGCAAGCTGGCATCTGACCGCGGGAGTGCATACTCTGCAAATGCAAAGTGCACATTGCAGAGGAGTGGCTTTGCAGTCAGGAGACGAGCACAGGCCGACAGATGCACGTGAAAGGAAAGTTGTGTCAAGGTGCGCCGGGCCATTGTGCGCACCGACACGCCGTTGACATAGGTATAGGGCCGCCACTTCTGGCGCGCCTTGCGCCGCTTCTCGCACTCCGTGGCAGACATACTGGTCTGCAACAGGTTGGGTTCCTCCCCGGCCTCCGCCTCCGGTGGCCCGTGCCGCTACAGACAATAATAGGCAAGTCAATAATAGGTTGATGTTTGATGAAGCGTAGCGCGGAGGACATGCTTGTCCGCAGCAGGTTGGGCTCCCCCTCTGGCCTCCGCCTCCACTGGCGCGTGCAATGCTAGTGCACCCATAGGTACCTGAACCAGTGCTACTGGCTGTGCGACTGGAGGGTGCTCAACAAAACCCAAGATGTGCACAATGTGGGTGGCAGAGCTTGCAGTTCGAGCTTCGAGAGTAGCTCTTCTGGTGGGCTCATTGCAATGGTGGGCTCATTGCACGTCCAGGCTGCGGAGCCTGCGGTGGCTTCCACGCACGGCATCACGCTTCGGCGCGCACCAGCATTTGCGGAAGCCATTGGATCCGGCGGAGGGCTCACCGCAAAGGACCGCACGTCAAAGCTGCGGAGTGTGCCAGGGGCGCCGGCGCGGGGCGTGACGCCGCCGCTCGGCGTGGTGCTGCCGCCGGGGGTGGTGCTGCCGCCGCGGTGGTGGGACCTGCTACCGCCGTTGGTGCTGCCGCCCCAGGCACTGACGCCGTGGGAGGTGAAGGACCCGTGCGAGCGGTGCGGCACGTGCTCGCCCGCCTTTGCCTGCACACGTGTGAGAACAGACGACCCTGACCCTCCCCCATTGTTCGTCCAGGAATCATCGTTCCAGAAGAATGCTCAACCAATCAACGCCGGCAGGTGTCTGCAGCGGGCACATCGTATCTGGCATGAAGCTGTCATATGGTTGTACCTCTGCCAGATTGGACACGACGTCGCGAAGGGCGGCGAACCAGCGCTGCGCCTCGCCAGAGTCCTCAAACGCCAGCGTCACTTGCCCGTGGCCGGTGTGCACCGTCACGTATTTCTGCACCAGATATTTGTGCACCGCCATGTGTCACTGTCACGTTTGTCACGCGTGATTGCACGTAGCAGTCCAAATTGCCTGCACCTTCTGCCACATGCAAACCCATCCACACCAGCATGTTCATACAGTCCCATTCTGGCCTCCTTCCAGAGCACGCCGCACATGTGGCGAGGCTCACACTATGGCTGCCAACGACGCGCCATGCGTGAAGACCGCATTTTTTATAATGACTTTGTGCATGATGACACTGAAGCAAACATGTCGCGCACCAGCTGCACCGCCTTGGCGTCATTTGTGATGACCGCCCACATCGTCTTCTCCCGCCCGCTCTTGACCAAGCTGAAGGTCTTTTGGTTGGGCGGGTCCACCCTGCACCGCCTGTCCAGGCGCCAGTTCTTGGCGGTGGAGAAATCGTCCGCCCGCCGCAGCGTAACCAGCTCTGCCGAGTGCAGCATCGCATACCGCCTGCGTAAGGAGAAACCGATTCAATTCTAGGATGCCTCAACGGGCTGTTGCTGACAGGCGATGCGACACCGCTGACGCACTCACACAATCGTATCTCGGTGAGTTGATCTGCTGCACAGAAGCAGATGCCAGGCATTGCGCACTTGTTCACAGCTCCGCCGATGTAGGTGCTTTCTCTCAGCAGCCATCCCTCCAGCAGCGCGGGGCTGCTGGAATGGTTGGCGGAGGGACTACTCCTGTGACCCGGAGTGTTCGGCATGGCGATTAGGAGAGAAGGCAGGAAGGAATGACCGCCACAGCTGCGGTGATCAAAACCGAATGTCCAAGGCCAGGACTCTGCGGTCGGAGTCTCAGAAGACCCAGATCTGCTTCAACGGTGAATTTGTGCGCTAACTGCTGCGTGATTGCTGCGCCTGCTCGGCACGAAATGCTTTTTACCCGGTCTCGTACACCCTGATCAAATAGTATCTCGTGAACTTCACGGCCGGCCCAAGACAGCGTGCCCTGGCATGAACTAGCGACCTCAAGTCCTCGAGGCAAAGTTTAAAAGCCACTGTGGAAACTTTGTCCTCCAGCAGCTGCGTGCTAGGTCTCTCAGGTGTCGGAGCTTTTGCGATTTGCCATTCCCCTGACTGACAAGAAGTCCAGCGAGGCTCACTTCATTCTCTGACTGAGGCTCACCATTGTTCAGCAGAGACCTCGGGAGATCCTGCATCGTGCGCACGCTTACGCTGTGTGTGCATAGACTCAAGGTGTGAACAATTTGGACACTGAGTGCGGCGCACCTCAAACTGTTGATCATGCTGTGACACGCCGTCACCTGCTCGCAAACCAAATGGTGCTGGATATATCCAAAACTCTCCCTACAGCCGGTTCCCACCTCCATGCCCGTCGACATTGCAGCACAGCAGCGCGCCTGCGGCGGCCTGCAGCACATGCCGCGACACACCTGGCGCCACCGAAGAACGGACAGTGCAGAGCCGCGTTGTCGAATAGCAGAGCCAAAGTACAATGCAGTCACTGGACCCGGTCAGAACTCAGCGGCCAGACGTTGCCAGCGCACTTTGGGCAGCGGCAGCGGCGGCAACCGGGCAGCGTCGTGCCACCACGAGCGATGGACATGCAGAAGAGGGAGCTGATCATTGGTAGGGTACCTTTTGATATTCCTTCCAAATTCTTGTCAGCACGTATACACATGGACGCAGCTACATCTGCGGCATGCTCGTTCTTATTTCAACGGACCTGCTGACAGTCCAAACCATACCCTGCCAAACTTTGCTGCCGCAGGCGACATCACCTGCCTGTTCTGTTTCGCATCCTACAAGCAAATCACAGCGATCATGCTGCTGCCGTCGTTCCCGGGCGTCCTGGCGCCGCTGCGCTTCAACCCCGTGCGGTTTGAGGAGTTTGCCAGCTTCGCGGCGACGCTGTGCGGCACCTGGGTCGGCGTCGCGCTGCTGCTGGGCGCCTACAGCCGGGAGTCCACCTCAGGTGCATTTTGAAGTTTCAGTGAGCAAAAGTAACATGCATGTGTCCTGAAGATCTCCAGACCTGCGGGGAAGCCCGCGGGCCGGATCCAGTCGACGACCACGATCGCGACCACTGCACGCATGTCCGCGATGCCGCCCTGACGGCGCCTGCAGCCGGGAGTCCACCTCAGGTGCCGAAACCTTGTGTCAACATGCACAGACGACAGCAGACAGGCCCTCGAAAACGCCGCAACTGTTGCACGCCCTCGACGCTACCACCCAGTTGTGGCATTGCTGGCTTCTCATGCGTTCACTTGAATACATGTGCAGACATCCAGACGGCGGCATGGCAGGCGCTGCGAACGTGGGCGTGCGCAATGCCGGTGGCAGCGGCGCAGCTTGTGCTCGTCACCGCGGCGGAGGACCACGCCCTCGTCGGAGGCGCCACCTTTGCGTCGGCGCTGCCGCTCGCGGCCTCGGGTGCGCGCCTGAACTTATGCTGAAAATCTCACGTTACACAGACCTTTCTCATGTTGCGCCCTGGTTGGCGACGCCGCCTTTGCCTCGGAGCTGCCGCTCGCGGCCCTGGGGGTGTGACGCTAAGCTCATGCTGGTTTCGACACACATTTGCATTGCGCCCTGGTCTGCGACGCCGCTCTTGCCCGGCGCGGCCGCTCGCAGTCTCGGGCGGGGCCCCTGCACGCCTGCCGGTGTTGAGGCGTGGTGCCGCCGCTGGGCACGACCAGCGAGAGCTGCCGGCCAGCCTTGGCTGCACTGTCCATCTGTTATCTTGGCAAACAGATGCCCGTCCGTAAAGCTGTCCCAGGATCTCAACAACTAGACATCGGCAAAGTGGCATTCTGTCGGCGTTGTGCAGGTGCAGGGGAGCCGTTCACCACCGCTGCCGGGGTGCTGGGCCTCATGGCGGTGTGGCGCTGCTTCTATGCGGTTCAGTTGGGTAAGGAGCTGGTCCATTTTAGGCCTGCTACCTTTCAGGCCTGTGCATGTCAGTGCCTGCCGCTGGTGAGCATGAGAGTGCCTGGCCGCCCAGTCGCGTCTCCTGGCACGCTTGTCGATCTCTGCACTCAATTGGCGTCTTCAACCTTCTGCGGTCAGACGTGTGGAACTTCCGGACGCCAAGCGGTGCACGCGTCGACAGGGAAAGGGACGGTGAGATCGTCTGCTGGAGGCTCTGCACACCTTGGCGCACGGTTCAGTCGATCATCCTGCACATCTGAAACCTCACAAGGTTGAACCGACCTTGGAAGTGCAGGGATGATTACGTTGTGTTTCTCCCGTGCGCAGAAAAGATATTTGCTGAGGCGCTGAAGGCGGCATCCGGCCTGGCCATCTGCTTCTCGCTGGCGGTGTGGTTCCTGTTCCGCAGGTGGGCCGTCGCTGTGCACTTTCCAGGAACGAGCTGAGAGCCGCTCCATTCCTTGCTGAAAGTCCCTCCAATGGGCGCAGAGCCATGCCAGTACCAAACCCGTGCCAGAAACATCAATTGAGGAACGCGCAATGCATGCGCAGCATCAACGAGGAGACGGCGG